>PPYF01114489.1_pt1 | contig 33385 bp, 26 predicted proteins | sample 1559871 | NCBI WGS metagenome assembly PPYF01 (sample SAMN08240021, study PRJNA423297) | Human gut metagenome, whole genome shotgun sequencing project.
CTATATAGGAAAGTTTGGAATTAGCTACCCCCCACCCCCTACCCCATCCCCTCAAACCGTTGCGGCATAACGGCTCCGGTATGTTTCGGCTACGTCCACGCGAAGCCCGTGCCAGTATTTATAGCCCTTGCTGGCGGTGTAGTGATAGCCCATTGTCTCCATCGCCGCGGTGAAGTCATTTCCACGTCGCACATAGTCTCCGACGCTCTCGGCCCATTCGCGATAGGCGCTGTAAAGCTCTCCTGTTCGCACACGGGCGTTAGGCTCTTTGATACACCGCTCGTTGATGAAGTTAGAAAGCCAATCCTCCCGCGCCCGGTATGCGTCTGTGATTTCCTCCACGGCCTCCGGTATATCCAGCTTGTAATCGTTTCGGGCAAAATTGACCGCCCCTTGAATGGCCCACGCCAGAATAGCGGGGCCTGCCTCCTTTGCCAGCACGTCCCCATAATTTGCCACGCTCTCACTTGGGGGAATGGTTGCGTTGAACGGAACAACGGTCAGCCGTCGCCACGTTCCATTATCCACGCTGCCCACCCTGGGAAGGTGGTTTGTAAACAGCACCAGCGAATGGGAGGGGGTCACGGTTTCCGGCTGATGATATTTTTCTTCAATCACAAGCCGGTCAGTTGAGGCAAGCTGTTTCAGCATGGAAACGGATAGCCGTTGATGTTCCTCCAGCTCGCCGGTGATAACAAGTCTTTTCCCCCGCAGGGTGGCAAGGGAGGCCCCCTGATTGTTCTTGTCTGTGGTTAGCAGTTTGACAGCGATAGACCCGGCGTAGTCTCCAACGGTAGCCCCCAGAGCATTGAAGAAAGTGCTTTTCCCATTTCTGCCGCCGCCGTAGGCGATTACCACACCCTCGTAGTACACCGCTCCAAACAAGGCCATTCCTGCCACTAACTGTAAGAAACCTTGTATGCTGCCGTCGTGCTGTGTGATGGTATCTAAAAAACTGATCCACTGCTCCGCCCCTGCCGTTCCTGGTGAGACCGCCGTGATCTGACTGCAATAAGCCTTCGGGTCATGCGGCCGCAGCTTCCCGGTTGTCAGGTCGATGATCCCAACGGGGGTATTTAGGTCAAGCGGGTTAGCGTCAAGCGTGTCGGCCTTGACAACAAGGGCGGGTTTCGCAAGGTCGAGCATATTCTTTAGCCGCATGGCGTTCCGCGACGCTTTGGCGTGCTTTAAGTAAGCCTCGGCTTTTTTCACTTCCACGTCAGCCTGTTCCTTTGCCTTGCTGTCCTCGTCGCTCCCGCTCTCGGCATACCGGGCCTTTGCCTCTGCCTGGGTCAATAGTGCGGCCCTGTGTTCTGCGCTTGCCTCTTTTAGCATTGCGCCGGACAATTCCATAGCCCATGACATGGGCTTATGTTCGTCCCGCTCCCATCGTTTCCCGTTCCACCATAGCCATCCTAAAGCATCTGTGTAAATCAAATCATTTGCGTGGACGGCGGCGAATACGTCAGCGTTTGCAGCGTCGCTATAATCGGCGGGCCTTATGTCAATTCCTGGTGTCCATTCCGGTGTACTCTGCACAAGTTGAGTTATCAAATCACGGGCTTTTTCATCCCCGAAACAAGCTATAAGGTCGCTCACGTCCCCATGCTCCGGGATTTCATCCCATACACGCGATAAATCCAGAACACGGACGCTTGCGGCCACACCATGCAGGGCGGACGCTGTTTCCTGTGCGTAGTCCATGCCGATAGGGTCGTTGTCCTGGAAAATCACAACGGAAAGCCCGGCCAATTCGGCCGTGTACTCCTTACGCCACTTTCCCGGTCCGGCTCCGTCCTCACCGCTGGCAGCGTTATAGCCCAGCCGGTTTAGGTTGAGGCAGTCTTTTTCACCTTCGGCAAGGAACACTGTCCCGGACAATTCACCGGCAACAAATAGCTGCCGTTTTAGCCCTTTGCGGTTCCATATCCAGCCGCCGTGTCCGTCTGGTCGCCTCCAGGAAAAGTGTTTGTCGCTGTATCGGAGTTTCTGCCCGCCGTTGCGATATGGATATGTCTCCACGATCTGCGGGCGCTCCTTCGCTCTGTCCTCAGTGAACAAGTCTTTGACGGTCAGCCCCAGGGCGGCACATATATCCTCCGTGGAACATCCAGCATGACAATTCAGCAGCACTCGGCCACCATCGCCCACGGAAACGGAGAGGCTTGCCCGCCGGTCATCGTGTGCGGGACACTTTGCTGTCCACTGGCCGTGACCGCCTTTCACGCCGTCCAGACGGGAAAGAAATTCATTGACGGTCAACTGGCCCCACCGCCTCGCAGAATAGACAGGGCTTTTTCAGTGTCGATGTAATACTTCGTGCCGCTACGGATAAATGGGATTTTGTCCGCTTGAATTAACTGACGGACAAAGTAGATGGAAAGTCCACTAACAGCGGCAAAAGATTTGATAGAGGTAAAGGGCTTACTCTCGTTCACCGTGCTTCACCTCCCGCTCCGCCGCTTTGCGCTTCCAGTAGTCTTGATTGTACTGGCGCACCTTTTCTTTGTTCTTTGCTCTCCACCGCCTAAGATATTCCCGCTGTAGTTCACGTGCCTTCTCGGTTTTTGGTTCCATGTCAATCACCACGCTTTTGTGTTATTTCGATTGGCCTCTCGATGGTTCAATTTTACACTTGACGCGGGAAAATAAAAATGATATTATAGCGATATAAATGATAATAAAAAGGAGATATATCAAATTGAATGATATTTTTAGGTATAAAAAAATTGACCGGGTGCGGCAAATAGGAAAACGCATAAAGGACGAGCGCCGCAAAAAGAAACTATCCCAGCAGAAATTAGCTGACGCAATCTCTTCAATTATGGTAGACTCTGATCCTGATTATAAGGGTACAGAACAAAACACTGTGAGCAACTGGGAGAAAGGAGTGTCATTGCCTCCGCTGTCAAAGTTAATCGCTCTTTCAGAAATTTTTGACTGTGATCTTGGTTATTTGTTGTGTGACTACGATGAACCAAAGCGAGACCTTGCTGATGTCGTGGAGCAGACGGGGCTATCGGGTAAGGCTGCTACCCGGCTAAAAACCATGGCGGGCCGTGTGAATAAAGAAAAGCAAGCCGGGTGGTTAAACACTATGGAAGAACAAGAGTTAAAGGCACTTAATACCATCCTTGAAAATGATTATCAAATGCTGTACTACATTTATCAATATATATTTGGAAACTACGATTCTTTTTCTATAGCAACTGTTAATCATAGCGGGCAAGAGAAAGATATAGTAGAGAAGGATATTCTATTATGCAATACAAATACTCCTGACACCGGAACATATATAAACGCAGAGCAATTACAACCTGTTTTCCTTTTATCAATTCAGTCTGCATTGATGGACTTGAAAAAAAAGCTAAATAATACAAAACGACCGCACACCGATAAAAAGGGGTAAACGCTTTTACACTCTGCCGAAATTTTTGGAAACCCTTTCCCCGTTTTCGGCTACTAAAAGGGCTAACCCGCCCCCCAGCTCCTTCTCACTATCCCCCATAGGGTGGGGTGCTATCGAGCGTAACCAGAGCGGGACTGAGCGTGACAAAAGCGGGACTACACGCGCATATTTCACCAAACGCCACAAAACGGGACGGAACAAATCAGCCTATATCATGTGCCAAAATGCACAAAATAGGTCATTTAAGTACAATATGCAGGACATTTGAAATAAGGCACGAAAAGGGACAAAAGCCCTCAATCCTCTCTCATAACCCGGAGGTCGCAGGTTCGAGTCCTGTCTCCGCAACCAGACAAATAGGAGTCAAGTTCCCAACAGTCGTATGAGACTGGCAAAGACTTGACTCCTATTTTTTTATATCATGCTTTGCGCTATGACACTCCATGTCCTTGTCCAAATTCTCTTCCAGCCCTTGTGGTGTTTCGTAAAGAGGAACGCAGGGATCAGGAATCAAACGGGAAATGTGACATTTGTCCATCAGCAGATTCCCAAATGGACTGTTCTGCCCAGGGCCCCGCAGAAAGCGCATACTCCCTGATGGATGTTCGCTGAATACTGTTTATGTGGAGGTATATGCGAAATCCACCCCAAGCGGCTATGAGAACAAGAATAACGATTCCCGTTACGATCGCTTTTCTCTTCACGTCAAAACCATGAACAATTCAACCACCGAATGGGAGGCGCCGGAGCAATAGCTGTATGCGCTGCTGGACAAGCAGCTATAGCAGGACAGAGACCTGGAACGCACGGAAAATACCAGCTATCCCATTGGGCCGGAGAACCCCATCCGCAAAAACAGGGAGATTTTGGAACGAAGGCCTTGCGGTTTTTCATAGGGTGTGCTATACTCCTTTCGGTTTAAGGAATGCGGCGAAAGGGGGAGCTCCCTGGCGCCACGCTCAGAATATGGATGACAAGAACCAGATTGCGAGGGAGCCTGTGTTCCAGGCTGAGAGGGTCCCAGGAAGGACCGACCGTACCCTGTTTTTCATGTATGACAGGGACATCAGCATCTGCGTGAAAGTCATGGCAGGGTATGTGCTGATGCACATACCTTTTTCTTTTGCGCGGACAAATTGAATGGAGGTACCCCTATGAAAAAGAAACTCCCCGCATTTTTTCTGACCCTGGCGCTGTGCTGCGGCCTGATGAGCGGCTGCGGCGGCTCCGGCGAAACCGCATCGGACGACACATCCTCCGACGGCGTCCAGGAGATCCCCTCCCTGAAGATTGCCTTCTCCCCTTACGCCGACGCCGACATCATCTCCGAGTCCACCCAGCCCCTGGAAGACCTGCTGAAGGAAAAGCTGCTGGAAAAGGGGTATGACGTGGGCGAGATCGACATGACCGTGGGCACCAGCTACACCGCCGTGGGCGAGGCACTCAGTGCCGACAGCGCGGATCTGGGCTTTATCTCCGGCGGCAACTACGTGCTCTTCTCCGACGACTGCGACGTACTGCTCACCGCCCTGCGCTACGGCATCAACAAGGACTCCGAAAACCCCGCCGACTGGAATGACGGCACCATTGAGGAAAACACCGATGAGATGAGCACCTACTACCGCTGCATTCTGCTGGCCGGCCCCACGGAAAAGGGCCAGGAGCTCATCGCCAAGGTCAACGGCGGCCAGGAACTCACCTGGGAGGATCTCAACAGTGCCACCTGGGCGGTGCTGAACCCCACCTCCGCCTCCGGCTACATCTATCCCTGCCTGTGGCTCCAGGAGCACTACGGCAAGGGCATCAGCGACCTGGACAACGTGGTGGAGTGTGACTCCCACACCACCTCCGTTGCCCGCCTGGCCGCGGGACAGGTGGATGTGATGGTCTCCTACGGCCACATCCGTATCAAAAACGCCCCCATCTGGGAATCCGACTTCGGCGGCACCGCCCCCATGGTGGAGCAGACCGGCGTCATCGGCGTCACAGAGGGCATCTACAATGACATGATCGCCTACAGCAAGACCTCTGAGACCATGGAGGACGAGGACTTCCGCAAGGCCGTGGGCGAATCCTTCATCGAGCTGGCCGAGACGGAAGAGGGCCAGGCCATCTTCAGCGTCTTCAGCCAGGTGGGCTACACCTGGGGCAGCGACTCTGACTACGACGGGGAGCGGGATGCCCAGGCTCTCCTCAAATCCATGGAGCAGTAACCGCTCTGCCGGGAGGTTGACCATGCTGCAAGTCCTGCATATCCAAAAAGAATTTCCCCGCTCCGGCCAAGTCCTGCGGGATGTGAGCTTCACCCTGGGGGACGGGGAGTTTCTCTCCGTCATCGGGCCCTCCGGAGCTGGCAAGACCACCCTCTTCCGGATCCTCAACGGCACGGAAGTCTGCGGCGGCGGTGAGATCCTCTACAAAGGCACCCACTTTGAAGCTGCCCGGGGCCGGGGCAAGCGGGCTGTACAGCGGACCATCGGCACCATCTATCAGGATTTCTGTCTGGTGGAAAACACCTCCTCCCTGCAAAATGTCCTGAACGCGTGCCTGCCGGAGATGTCCCTGGGGGCCGCCCTCCTGGGGCTCTTCGGCCGGGCGCGGATGGAAAAAGCCGCCGGGATTCTGCGGGAGGTGGGGCTGGAGGACAAGCTCTCGGAGCCGGTGAAGCGGCTCTCCGGCGGGCAGAAGCAGCGGGTGGCCATCGCCCGGGCCCTGATGCGGGATCCGGCAGTGCTGCTGGCAGATGAGCCGGTGGCCTCTCTGGATCCCGTCACCGGGCGGCAGATCCTGGAGCTGCTGCGGCAGATCCAGCGCAGCCGGGGTGTCAGCATCCTCATGAACAGCCACAATCTGGAGCTGTCTCTGGAATTTTCCGACCACATCATCGGTATCAGCCGGGGCCGGGTGGTCTTTGACGGCACGCCCGGAGCGGTGACGGAGGATGTCCTGCGGGAGATCTACGGCGGAACAGGAGTGTCCCCATGAGACGACACATTCCCCGCCCGCTGGCGGTGGCCGCCTTTGGGGCGCTGTTTCTGGCGGCTGCCTGGTTCACCGGATGCGACCTCACGTTGCTGTGGTCCCGGCGGGGCCACCTGACGGACATTGCCCGGGAGATGTTTCCCCCGGAGTGGAGCTTTGCCGGAAAAGTTCTGCCCCTCCTCTGGATCACCGTCCAGATGTCCGTCACCGGGACGGTGCTGGGCGCTGTGCTCTCCGTCCCGGCCGCCATGGTCTGCGCCGCTCCCCTGCCAGGCCCCCGGGCGGTAAAAAAGCTCCTGCGGTTCTGCATTCAAGTCCTCCGATCCTTTCCGGCACTGATCCTGGCTCTGTTGGTCACCTTCTTCCTGGGCATCGGCGCCTTTGCCGGCACCGCCGCCATCACCGTCTACACCTTTGCCATCATGACCCGCCTCACCTACGAGGACATGGAACACGCACCTCTGGGGCCCTACACGGCTCTGCGGGCCATGGGTGCCACCTCCGTCCGGGCTTTTTCCCGGTCTATTTTCCCGGAGATCGCCCCTTCCTACCTCACCAACGCCCTCTATCTGCTGGAGGGCAACGTGCGCCACAGCGCCATTCTGGGCTATGTGGGGGCCGGGGGCATTGGCCTGCTGCTCAACGAAAAGGTCTCCTGGCGGGAATATGGCAAAGTGGGCATGATTTTGCTGCTGCTCTTTGTCACGGTCTATCTCATGGAGGCCCTCAGCACCCTGCTGACCCGCCTGGTGCAGCAGGAGGTGACCCTGGGCCGGGCAGGCCGGTGGGCACTGGCCGGCGCGGCAGGGGGGCTGTTTCTCCTGTGTACCCTGACGCTGCCGCCGCCGGATCTCTCCCGCACCAGCCTCCGGATGGTGCGGGCTCTGCTGACCGGTATCCTCCACCCGGACTGGGGCCTTTTCTTTCAAACGGACAGCAGCGGCCTTGCCTATCTGCTGCTGGAGACGGCGGCTATCGCCCTGGTGGGAACCTGCGTGGGCGTGGTCCTTGCCATTCCCCTGGCCTTCCTGGGCAGCGGGCGTTTCTTCCCCGCCCCGGTGGCCTGGCTGTTCCGTACTCTGGTGGCCGCCATCCGCTCCGTCCCCTTTTTGATCTACGGCCTGATCTTCATCCGGGTCTGCGGCCCCGGCTCCTTTACCGGTGTGCTGACGCTGGCGGTGTGCAGCGTGGGCCTTCTATGCAAACGGTTCTCGGAGGCCATCGACGCGCTGGATCTGCGTCCCTGCCTGGCTCTGGAGGCCATGGGCGTGACCCGGCTTCCCCGCATCCGCCACGGCGTGCTGCCACAGCTCTCCCCACAGCTCTTCTCCGCCACCCTCTACCGGTTCGACGTCAACATCCGGGAAGCATCGGTGCTGGGGCTGGCGGGAGCCGGCGGCATCGGTGCGCCGCTGATCTTTGCCATGAACCAATACGCCTGGAACCAGGTGAGCACCCTGGCCCTGGGCATGATCCTGCTTGCCTGGCTGGTGGATCTGATCTCCACCGCCTGCAGGCGCCGGTCAAATTAACAGCAAGAGCCGCTCCCGAAGGTTTCGGGAGCGGCTCTTGTGTTTGCCGTTTCAAATCCGTTTCACGCCGTCTCTTCGGCAAAGTTTCCAGTGTAGAGCTGGTAGTACTTGCCCTTCTTCTCGATCAGCTCGTCATGGGTGCCCCGCTCGATGATGCGGCCCTGCTCCATGACCATGATGCAGTCGGCGTTGCGCACGGTGGAGAGGCGGTGGGCGATGACGAAGGTGGTGCGGCCGGTCATCAGGGCGTCCATACCGTCCTGCACCAGCTTTTCCGTCCGGGTATCGATGGAGCTGGTGGCCTCATCCAGAATCAGCACCGGGGGATCCGCCACGGCGGCCCGGGCAATGGCGATCAGCTGCCGCTGGCCCTGGGAGAGGTTGGCGCCGTCCCCGGTGAGCATGGTGTCATACCCGTCGGGCAGCCGGCGGATGAAGCCGTCGGCATTGGCCAGCTGGGCCGCCGCCACGCACTCTTCGTCGGTGGCGTCCAGATTGCCGTAGCGGATGTTCTCCATCACAGTACCGGTAAAGAGGTGGGTATCCTGGAGCACGATGCCCATGGACCGCCGCAGGTCCGGCTTTTTGATCTTGTTGATGTTGATGCCGTCATAGCGGATCTTGCCGTCGGCAATGTCGTAGAAACGATTGATGAGGTTGGTGATGGTGGTCTTGCCGGCGCCGGTGGCGCCTACGAAGGCGATCTTCTGGCCGGGCTTTGCCCAGAGGCTGATGTCGTGGAGCACCAGCTTATTCTCGTCATAGCCGAAGTCCACACCATCCAGGGTGACGCTGCCCTCCAGCTTGGTGTAGGCAGCGGTGTCGTCGTCCTTAGGCTGCTTCCAGGCCCAGACATTGGTGCGCTGGGCAGACTCCTCCATCTGGCCGTCGGCCTTCTCCCGGGCGTTCACCAGTTCCACATAGCCCTCGTCTGTCTCCGGCTGCTGGTCCATCAGGTCGAAGACCCGCTGGGCACCGGCGGCGGCGTTGACCACGAAGTTCACCTGCATGCTCACCTGGGTGATGGGCTGGGTGAAGCTCTTGTTGAGGCTCAGGAAGGTGATGACGGTACCCAACGTCACGCCGGCCATATCGTTGATACCCAGGATGGCGCCTACGATGGCCACCAGGGCGTAGCTGAGCCAGCCGATGTTGGCGTTGACGGGCATCAGGAGGTTGGCGTAGCGGTTGGCCATATCGGCGCTTTGCCGCAAGTCCTCGTTGACCTTGTTGAAGTCCGCCATGGCGGCCTGCTCATGGCAGAAGACCTTCACCACTTTTTGACCGTCCAGCATCTCCTCGATGAAGCCGTCCACAATGCCCAGGTTCCGCTGCTGCTGAACATAGTATTTGGCAGAAAGCCTGGAGAAATTTTTGGTTACCAGCAGCATGACACAGGCGGTGAGGATGGAGATCACGGTAAGTGCCGGGTTGAGCAGCAGCATGGTTACCAGGGTGGCGGCCATGGTGATGGCGGAATTGATGATCTGGGGAATGCTCTGGCCCAGGAGCTGGCGCAGGGTGTCCACGTCGTTGGTGTAGACGGACATGATGTCGCCGTGGGCGTGGGTGTCGAAATACTTGATGGGCAGGGATTCCATCCGCCGGAACAGGTCGTTTCGCAGGTTGCGCATGGTGCCCTGTCCCACGGAGACCATGATGCGGTTATAGGCATAGGACGCCGCAACACCCAGCACCAACACAGCAACCAGCTGCAAAATGGCCCGGCCCAGGCCGCCAAAATCGGTGGAGCCGGAGTTGATTATGGGCACGATGTAGTCATCCACCAGGGTCTGGGGGAAGGTGGCGCCCATGACGTTGGCGATGGCGGAGATCAGGATGCACGCCACCACCAGAATGAATGGGAACTTATAATCGTGCAGCATATAGCCCAGGACCCGCTTAAGCACCGCGGTGGGGCTTGCTTTTTGTTCTTGGGGTTTCATGGTGTCACATCCTCCTCTCACGCGGGCTGGTCGAAGTCGCCGCCGCCCTGGATCTGGGAATCATAGATCTCCCGATAGATGGCGTTGGTCTCCAGCAGGTGTTCCGGCGTATCGAAGCCATCCACACGGCCGTCATCCAGAACCAGAACCCGGTCGGCCTGCTCCACGCTGGAAATCCGCTGGGCAATGATGATCTTGGTGGTGCCGGGGATACGCTTGGCAAAGGCCGTGCGGATCTTGGCGTCGGTGGCGGTATCCACGGCGGAGGTGGAGTCGTCCAGGATCAGCACCTTGGGCTTTTTCAGCAGGGCCCGGGCGATGCAAAGGCGCTGCTTCTGGCCGCCGGAGACGTTGGCGCCGCCCCGCTCAATGTAGGTGTGGTAGCCGTCAGGCAGGCGGTCGATGAACTCGTCGGCACAGGCCGCCTGACAGGCGGCAACGCACACTTCCTCCGTGGCGTCGGGATTGCCCCAGCGCAGGTTATCCAGAATGGTGCCGGAGAACAGCGTGTTCTTCTGGAGCACCACGGAGACCTGGTTGCGCAATGCCTCCATGTCATACGCCCGCACGTCCAGGCCGCCCACCTTCACGGAGCCGGAGTCCACGTCATAGAGCCGGCAGATGAGGTTCACCAGACTGCTCTTGCCGGAGCCGGTGCCGCCAATGATGCCGATGGTCTCGCCGGAGCGGATGTGCAGGTCGATGTCGGAGAGGACGCTTTTGCCGCTGCCGTGCTGGTAGGAGAAGGTCACATGGTCGAAGTCGATGGAGCCGTCGGCCACTTCCATAACGGGCTTTTCCGGGTCGTGGAGGTCGGGGGTCTCATTGAGCACCTCGCTGATCCGGCGGATGCTGGCCATGGACATAGAGATCATGACGATGACCATGGAGAGCATCATCAGACTCATCAAAAGGCCCATGATATAGCTGAAGAGGCTGGTGAGATCACCGGTGGACATGGTGCCCCCCACAATGTAATGGGCGCCCAGCCAGGAGATCATGATGATGCAGAAGTACACAGCGGTCATCATGGCGGGGTTGTTGAAGGCCAGCAAGCCCTCGGCCTTGACAAACAGGCGGTAGAGGTTGGCGGAGGCCTTGGCGAACTTGCTGTTCTCATAGTCCTCCCGGACGAAAGCCTTCACCACCCGGATGGCGGAGATGTTTTCCTGGACGCTGGCGTTGAGGTCATCATACTTGCGGAAGACCTCGTTGAAGATCTTCAGAGTCACCACCATGATGGACCCCAATACCACGATCAAAAACACCACGGCAATGAGGAACGTCAGGCTCAGCTTGGGGCTGATGATCAGGCACATGGCATAGCTGAAGATCAGCGTCAGGGGCGAACGTACCGCCACGCGGATCAGCATCATGAAGGCATTCTGCACGTTGGTGATATCGGTGGTCATCCGGGTCACCAGGCCCGGCACGCTGAACTTATCAATGTTGGAGAAGGAGAAGGTCTGGATATTGGCGTAGATGGCCTTGCGGAGATTGGCTGCCAGGCCGGACGAAGCGCTGGCGGCGAAGCGTCCGGCGCCGGCGGCGAAAAACAATCCCAAAAACGCAATGACCACCATGACGGCACCGTAGCGGTACACCACGGAGAGGTCTCCGGTTTCCAGACCGTCATCGATGATGATGGCGGTAATAAAGGGCAGCAGAATGTCCATCAGCACTTCCATGGTGGTCATGCCGATGCACAAAAGCGCGTCCCGCTTGAAGCGGCCCAGCTGCCGCAGCACAGTTTTCATGGGTTCGATACCTCCTTGGATTTTGTTTGGGTAAGTTGGGAAAGATTGTCCAGCAGCTTGTTCTGCAGGCGGTTGAGCAGATCCAGCTCCTGGAGGGAAAGGCAGCCATAGAGCTGCTGCTGGATCTTGCGGGTGGTCTCATCCAGGAAGGGCTGGATCTGCCGGCCCTTTTCCGTGGGAAACAGCAGCTTGCACCGGTCATCCCGGGCGCAGCACTCCACCCGGATATAGCCCTTTTCCCGCAGGCGCTTGACCATGCCCGACAGAGCAGCCATGGAACAGCCGAAGTCCCGGTGGATCTCCGTCAGGGACGTCCCACGGTCACAGTGGCGGAAGACATACTGCAGGATGTGGGCCTGTACGGCCGTGAGCTCCGCCTCCGCCATAAAGCTGTTCGCCAGCAGCTCCATCTGAATACAGATCTGCCGGTTGTTCCGGACCATCCGCCCCCGGTCGATCTTCTCCATGATTTCGCCTCTTTTCATTGGTTAAGGGGTAAATAATTTCATCCCTACGTTTTTATAGCACAAAGCCCATTGCGTGTGAAATTCAAATATGCTATATTCTATAAATAACTTTTATTGATTGTTCGCATAATACGCCGGTGCTTCCGGCATGGAGGTGCATCCTTTTGAATACCACACAGCTGGAATGTTTTATGGAAGTGGCCAATTACCTGAACTTTTCCCGGGCAGCGGAGCATCTGCGCATCACCCAGCCTGCCGTCAGCCATCAGATCAACACCCTGGAGGACGAGCTGGGGGTGAAGCTGTTTCTGCGCTCCAGCAAAAACGTGCGTCTGACACCGGAGGGCAGCCAGTTCATGCACTACGCCGGGGAAATCTTGAAGCTGACCCAGCTGTCCAAGTCCCGGATGAAGGAGGCGCAGCAGTCCCTGCCCCGGCGGCTGGTGATCGGCTGCCGCAACACGCTGGAGCTCCGGTTTCTGGCTCCTGCCCTGCGGCTGCTGCGGGCGCGGTGTCCGGAGGTGCTGCCGGTGCTGCGCCTGATCCCCTTCGACTCCCTGGAAAACCTGCTGGTGGAGGGGGATGTGCACGTCATGTTCTCCTTTCAGGAGATCTCCATCCCCAAGATCCGCTGCCGGGAGGTGCTCACCTGCGGCGCCGTATGCGTGTGCAGCCGGGATCATCCCCTGGCCGGCAGCAGCTCCCTCACCGCTGCCCAGCTGCAGAAGATCGGCCCCATGGCCGTCTGCCGCCCCCGGATCTGCGCGGCTCCTCTGCTGCAGATCCAAAGCTCCATCGTAGGCGGCCGGGAGACCAGCGGCATCTACTTTTGCGATAATCTGGAGATCATATTGCCTCTGCTCCAGTCCGGATACGCCTATGCGGTACTGGCGGATCTGCCTCACACCCGGCTGCCGGACCTGTGCTATATCCCCCTGCCGGAGTTTGCCCCGCTCTCTTTCCGGGCCGTATACCGCACCGGGGGGGCCATTCCGGTTTTGAACGAATTTCTTGGCATCCTGCAGGAAAGCGCCTCCCTTCCCGACCAGCCGTGACCTCCGGCAGTTTCTCAGATCCGCCGGGAAAACGGAACCGATCCCCTGTGCAAAAAGCCCAACTGTCTTTTCGCTCTCGGACATTTGACCGCTCTGAAAAGACATTTTTGTGGATGAAATCCACAAAGGCCGAAGTAAATTTACGTAAGGAAACTGGAGGCTTCTCCGAATTTATGCAGCCGGCGCGGGATTTCGTTGCATGCGCCTGCGGAAAAGGAGTATACTCAATCATAATTAAAGGGAAAAAAGGAACCGTGCGGCACTCCTGTCCGTCCGGATATCCGTCATCAAAAGAAGGAGGAACCACCTGTGAGCCAAACATTCAAAAAGGTCCTGGTTGCCAACCGCGGTGAGATCGCCATGCGCATCTTCCGGGCCTGCCACGACCTGGGACTGCAGACCATTGCCATCTACTCCAACGAAGATACCTACAGTCTCTTCCGCACTGCGGCCGATGAGTCCTACCTGATCGGCAAGAACATCAGCCCCCTGGGTGCCTATCTGGACATCCCCCGGATCATCGCCCTGGCCAAAAAGCACGGTGCGGACGCCATCCACCCCGGCTATGGCTTCCTCAGCGAGAACGGGGACTTTGCCCGGGCCTGTGAGGAAGCGGGCATCAAGTTCATCGGTCCCTCCTCCAAGATTCTGGATCTGATGGGTGACAAGCTCTCCGCCAAGCAGATGGCGGTGGCCTGCGGCGTCCCCACCACCCCCGGCACCACGGAACCCCTCCAGAGCCGGGAGGCCGCCCAGAAGCTGGCTATGGAATTCGGCTTCCCTGTGATTTTGAAGGCTGCCGCCGGCGGCGGCGGCCGGGGCATGCGCCGCTGCGACACCGTGGAGGAAGTGGGCGTCAACTTCGACCTGGTGAAGGCCGAGGCCAAGAAGGCCTTCGGCAACGACGACATCTTCATGGAGAAGTTCCTGGTGGAGCCCAAGCACATCATTGAAGTCCAGGTGCTGGGCGACGAGTACGGCAACGTGGTGCACCTCTTTGAGCGAGACTGCTCTCTCCAGCGGCGCTATCAGAAGGTGGTGGAGTTCACCCCCGCCTTCTCCGTTCCCCAGGAGGTGCGGGAAGCCCTGTATGCCGATGCCGTGAAGATCGCCAAGTACGTGGGCTATGTCAACGCCGGTACCCTGGAATTCCTGGTGGACAAGGAAGGCCATCACTACTTCATTGAGATGAATCCCCGCATCCAGGTGGAGCACACCGTCACCGAGATGGTCACCGGCATCGACCTGGTGCGCTCCCAGATCCTCATCGCCCAGGGCCGTCCCCTCAGCGATCCCGACATCGGCATCCCCAATCAGGAGTCCCTGCATCTGAACGGATACGCCATCCAGTGCCGCGTCACCACCGAGGATCCCGCCAACAACTTCGCCCCCGACACCGGCAAGATCACCGCTTACCGCTCCGCCGGCGGCTTCGGCATCCGGCTGGACGGCGGCAACGCCTACACCGGCGCCGTCATCTCCCCCTACTACGACTCCCTGCTGGTGAAGATCACCACCTGGGACAACACCTTCCCCGGCGTTTGCCGCAAGGCCGCCCGTGCCATCAACGAGGTCCACGTCCGCGGCGTCAAGACCAACATCTCCTTCATTACCAACATCCTCAAGCACCCGGCCTTCATCGCCGGCAAGTGCCACACCAAGTTCATCGACGAGACCCCGGAGCTGTTCCAGCTGGACGAGAGCCAGGACCGGGCCACCAAGATGCTCAAGTATATCGGCAACATCGTGGTCAAGGAGCAGGGCGAACACAAGCTCTATGACGAGTGCCGCTTCCCGCCTTTCTCCGGCAACCGGCCCGACGGCCTCAAGCAGATGCTGGATGCCAAGGGCCCCAAGGCCGTGGCGGACTGGGTGAAGGAGCAGAAAAAGCTTCTCATCTGCGACACCACCTGCCGGGATGCCCACCAGTCCCTGCTTGCCACCCGCGTCCGCACCCGTGACATCGTCAAGGGCATGGAAGGCACCAGCGAGATCCTCGCCGACGCTTTCTCTCTGGAGTGCTGGGGCGGCGCCACCTTCGACGTGGCTTACCGCTTCCTCCACGAGTCCCCCTGGGAGCGGCTGGACATGATCCGGGAAAAGGCCCCCAACCTCCTGCTGCAGATGCTCCTCCGGGGCGCCAACGCCGTGGGCTACACCAACTATCCCGACAATGTCATCCGGGAGTTCATCAAGGAGGCCGCCCGCAGCGGCATCGACGTGTTCCGCGTCTTCGACTCCCTCAACTGGATCCCCGGCATGGAAGTGGCCATGGACGAAGTCCTCAAGCAGAACAAGATCTGCCAGGCCACCATCTGCTACACCGGCGATATCCTGGATCCCAAGCGGGACAAGTATCCTCTTGAATATTATGTAAACCTCGCCAAGGAACTGGAGAAGCGGGGCGCCCACATGCTGGCCATCAAGGACATGTCCGGCATCCTGAAGCCTTACGCCGCCAAGAAGCTGGTCTCCACCCTCAAGCAGGAGATCGGCATTCCCATCCAGCTCCACACCCACGATACCTCCGGCAACCAGGTGGCGGCGCTGCTGCTGGCGGCGGAGGCCGGCGTGGACGTGGTGGACTGCGCCATTTCCTCCATGGCGGGCATGACCAGCCAGCCCTCCCTCAATGCCGTGGTGGCGGCTCTCCAGGGCACTGAGCGGGATACCGGCATGGATTTGGAGCGCCTGCAGCTGCTCACCGACTACTGGGAGGACGTGCGCAAGCGCTACGACTCCTTCGAGGGCGGCCTCACCTGCAACAACGCGGATATCTACCGCTATGAGATCCCCGGCGGCCAGTACACCAACCTGCGTCCCCAGGTGGAATCCCTGGGCCTGGGCAGCCGGTTCATGGAAGTCAAGGAAAACTACCGCAAGGTCAATGAAATGCTGGGCGATATCGTGAAGGTGACCCCCTCCTCCAAGATGGTGGGCGACCTGGCCATCTTCATGACCCAGAACAACCTGACCCCCGAGACCATTGTGGAAAAGGGCGAGGGCCTGGCCTTCCCGGACAGCGCCGTCAGCTACTTCTCCGGCATGATGGGCCAGCCTGCCGGCGGCTTCCCCAAGGATCTCCAGCGGGTAGTCCTCAAGGGCAAGGAGCCCATTACCTGCCGTCCCGGCGAGCTGCTGCCGGCAGTGGATTTTGAGGAAAAGAAGCGGGAGATGCACTCCTTCGATCCCGATCCCACCTGGCGGGCGGTGCTCTCCTACTGCCTGTATCCCAAGGTGGTGGAGAACTTCGTCAAAAACCGCAAGGAGTACGGCTATATCACCCGTCTGGGCAGCCATGTCTTCTTCCACGGCCTGGCAATCGGTGAGACCAACAAGGTCAACATCGCCGACGGCAAGACCCTGGTCATCAAGTACCTGGGCCTGGGCGAGGTGGACAAGGACGGCATGCGCACCGTCAGCTTTGAGCTCAACGGCATCCGCCGTGACGTCCAGGTGCCTGACGAGGAGGCCCAGAAGAATGTGGTCCAGGTTCCCATGGCGGATCCCGAGGACAAGAGCCAGGTGGGTGCCTCCATCCCCGGCGCTGTCAGCAAGATCAGCGTAAAAGTGGGCGACACTGTGGAGAAGAACCAGACCATTGTCACCATCGAGGCCATGAAGATGGAGACCGCCATCACCGCCCGGATGTCCGGCACGGTGGAAAGCGTCCTGGTAAGCGAGGGCGATACCGTCAAGGGCGGCCAGCTCCTTCTGACCATCAAGTAAAACCGCATCAAATCATAAAGGAGCCCACGGCAAATTGCCGTGGGCTCCTTTTCCTATTGGTATCCTGATTTACGCCAAGACCCGCACACAGCGGTCGATGAGGGTCATGTGGACCTCATCGCCCTCGGCGAAGCGCTCCGTCAGCTGGGGATTGTAGACCTCCACAATAATGGGCTGGTCTCCCAGCATCACCTCATACTCCACCTTGGCGCCGTAGTAAGTGGCCCGGGACACCCGGCCGGGCAGCTGGCCCTCCTGGGCGGAGAGGAGGATGGACTCCGGCCGTACTGCCAGGCAGCACGGGCCGTCCTTCTGCACCCCCGCCATTCTGCCGGGAACCGGGATGGAGATGGTCTTTCCCCCCACCTCCACCAGGGCCGCCTGGCCGTCCAGCCCGCGGAATGTGCCGTCGATGAAATTGGCCTTGCCGATGAAGTTGGCCACGAAGCGGCTGTTAGGCTGCTCGTAGATCTCCGCAGGAGACCCCTCCTGGCAGATGACGCCGTCCTTCATGATGACCACCCGATCGGAGATGGCCATGGCCTCCGACTGGTCGTGGGTGACATACAGCGAGGTGATGCCCAGGCGCTTTTGCAGGGCCCGCAGCTCATCCCGCATGCTCTCCCGGAGCTTGGCATCCAGGTTGGAGAGGGGCTCGTCAAAGAGCAGCACGCTGGGCTCGATGACCACGGCCCGGGCCAGGGCCACCCGCTGCTGCTGACCGCCGGAGAGCTGGTTGGGGAAGCGGCGCTCAAAGCCTGTCAGCTGCATCATCTCCACCACCGCGTCGGTGCGGCGGATCACTTCCTCCTGGGAGCACTTGGCCACTTTCAGGCCGTAGGCGATATTCTCCCAGATATTCAGGTGGGGGAACAATGCGTAGCTCTGGAACACCATGGAGATGCCCCGCTTGTTGGGGGGGACTTTCGCCACATCACGCTCCCCGATGAACACGTTTCCGCTGGTGGGATACTCAAACCCGGAGATCATCCGCAGCGTGGTGGTCTTGCCGCAGCCGGAGGGGCCCAGCAGCGTCACCATCTCGCCGTCGTGGATGTTGAGATTGATGTGGTCCACCGCCACAAAATCCTTGCCGGTGTCCGGCTGCTGGAAGATCTTGGTGACATCCTTTAAAACAACGCCGGAGCTTTTCTTGCTGAAGCCCAGCTTTTCCTGTTGATTGCTCATTTCGTTTCCTCCGCTTTCTTGAAAGTCGCTGCCTTGCTGCCCTTGGGCACTTTGGAGCGGGGGGCCAGCAGCAGGTTGATGAGGCCGTTAAAGATGCCGATGAACACCAGCAGGATCACCACCATCATGGTGACGAAGGCCGCCGCCTGGGAGTATTTGGCCTGGTCAAAGAGCGTGTAGATCTTGCTGGTGACCAGGTTCCATCTGGGCGAAACCAGGAAGATCACGGCGCTGACGGCGGTAATGGCCTTCACGAAGGAGTACACGATGCCGGAGAAGAAGGCATTGCGCAGCATAGGCAGGGTGATGCGGCGGAAGGAATATCCGCTGCCGGCGCCCAGAATGGTGGAGGCCTCCTCAATGGAGTTGTCGATCTGCAGCAGCGTGGTGGTGCCGGACTCAATGGCCACCGGCATGTTGCGGAACACGAACACGATCACCAGGATGGTGGCCGTACCGGTGAGCACCAGCGGCTTGGTGTTGAAGGCCAGGATGTAGGCGATACCCAGCACGGTGCCGGGAACGGCGAACATCAGTACGGAGGACACTTCAATGAACCGCTTGCCGTAGTAATTGCGCTTGGCGGTGATATAGGCGATGACCATACCCAAAAGGCCGCCCAGCAGTGCGGCAATGAGGCCCAGGACCATGGAGTTCTGCAGGCTGTCCCAGCCCTGCTCCAGGGCCTTGGCATACTGGCTGAGGGTCAGGGTGTAGTTATAGCCCCAGGTCTGGACAAAGGAGCCGAAGACCACCGTGCCGTAGAAGAGGATGATCACGGCGGCCACCAGCATGCAGAAAATGAACAGCGGCCACTTGATGTGGGGCTCATCCATCATCTTGCGGGCCTGGGTGGGCTTGCCGGTAACGGTGACGAAGCTCTTTTTGTTGACCCAGTATTTATTGAGCAAAAAGGCCACCATGGCGGGCACCAGCATCAAAAGTGCCAGCACGGAGCCCTTGCGCATGTCGTATGTACCGTTGATGATCTGGTAGACCTCCACCGAGAGGGTGGTAAAATCGCCGCCGATGGTGGCGGGATTGGAGAAGTCCTCCAGAGACTGGATGAACACCAGCAGGCACCCGGAGATGATGCCCGGCAGAGACAGCGGGAAGGTCACCGTCCAGAAGGTGTGCCAGCGGCTGGCGCCCATGTTGCAGGCGGCATCCTCCACCGAGGCGTCAATGGAGGAGAGGATGCCGGAGAGGGTCATGTAGGCAATGGGGAAAAAGCTGATGACTTGCACCACGATCAGGCTGCCCATGCCGTAGACATTGTTGTCGGTGATCCCCAGCAGGCTCTTGGTGATGAGGCCCTGCTTGCCGAAGAGAAAGATGATGGACAGCGACAAAATGAAGGGCGGGGACAAAATGGGCAGCGTGGCGATGGTCTTGAGAAAGCCCTTGCAGGGCACATTGGTACGGGTGATGGTAAAGGCGAACACATAGCCGATGAAGGTGGCGATCACCGCCACCACCACACCCAGTGCCATGGTTCTGCCAAAGGTCTTGAGATACCGGGACGAGGCAAACAGTTCCTGCATGGGGGCCAGGGAGAAGTTCCCCGCCTCATCCGTCAGGCTGAAAAGCAGGACTTTGCCCAGCGGGTAGATGACAAACAGCACCAGCAGCACAATGGTAGCCACCACAGCCAGCAGCAGAACAGGCTGGCGCAGGATCATCTTCGTCTCATTCCGCTTTTTCAAACGGGCGGCGCTTTTACCGCCCGAACCGGAAGATTTTGCCATTTGCGTTCCTCCTGGGTGTCATGGATTTCACTTGGAAAGGGGCCTTCCCCCCGTATGGGGGGAAGGCCGTCAAATGTTTGTGGACAGGCTTACTCCGCAGGCGCGCCGGCGATATTGGCCTCGAACTGCTCGGTGAAGGTGGTCTTGTTCTCCGCAGCCCAAACGGCGTCATAGTCGATGACGGCCACGGAATCCAGGGTCACCAGGCCCTCGGCCACGGTGGACTTGGTATTGGTGGGGACGCGGAAGGAGTTGTTCTCCGCGTACAGGTTCTGACCGTCCGTGGAGCACATGAAGTCGATGAACTTCTTGGCGTTCTCCTGCTGGTCGGCGGGGCCGCCCTTGATGAGGGCCATGGCGCCCACCTCGTAGCCGGTGCCGTCAGAGGGGAAGCTCAGCTCAATGGGATAGCCCTCGGTGGTGGGCTGGAGACCGTCGTGAGAGAAGGTCAGCGCAATGGCAGCCTCGCCCAGGGCCACGGCGTTGGGGGCAGCGGCGCCGGACTTGGTGTACTGGGACATGTTCTTATCCAGTTCCTTGAGGTAATCCCACACAGCGTCCTCGCCCTTGAGCTGGATCAGCGTGGCCAGCACGGTATAGGCAGTGCCGGAGGTGGCGGGGTGGGCCATGATGATCTGGCCCTCATACTTGGGATCCAGCAGGTCGTCCCAGCTGGTGGGATAGTCGTAGCCCTTGTCGGCGAACCACTCCTTGTTGCAGGCAAAGGCAATGGCGCCCACATAGATGGGGTTCCAGGTACCGGTGGGGTCGATGTAGGTCTCCGGGGTATTGCTCAGTTCCGGGGACTGATAGGGTTCCAGCAGTCCCTGGTCCACGGCGGCGATGTAGTTATCCGTAGAACCGCCGAACATCAGCGCCGCCTGGGGATTCTCCTTCTCAGCGGCCACACGGGTCAGCATCTCGCCGGCAGAGAGGCGCAGAGCGTTGACCTTGATGCCGGTAGCCTCTTCAAAGGCATTGAAGTAGTAGGCTACCTCGGATTCGGGGAAAGCGGTGTATACCGTCAGTTCACCGCTGCCGGAGGTCTCTTCGCCGCCGGATCCTTCGGATCCGGATCCGCCGGTGTCGGATCCGCCGCAGGCGGTGAGCAGCCCCAGCATCATCACGCCGGAGAGCAGCGCGCAGAGGAAACGCTTGGTGTTCTTTTTCATGTCTTTACCTCTTTTCTTCCTTGAATTTATCATTTTCCATGCAAGCATGGATCAGGATACCGTCTTATTTTTCCAGGCTGCACAGGGCCCAGATGGCGTTGTGGTCGGAAAGCTCGGCGCCTTCAAACCGCGCCAGGGCCCCGCCGGGCCGGGCAAAGGTGAAATCCTCCCGTGCCGTGGAAACCATATAGCTCTTCTCCGCCCGGACGCCCTTGAGCAAAATCCAGTCCAGCCGCAGCGGGAGGAAGTCTCCCCCCGGCAGGGGTTTGCGCCGGGTCATGCGGGGCTCCTGGGGCACGATGTGGTAGCCGTCCGCCGCCGCCATGGGCAGCAGGGGTTCGTAATCAAACACACCCTCCAGACAGCGCCGGCGCAGATCGGGGCTGGCAGCAATGGCGCCGATATCCTCCTTGTCCCGTCCGTCGAAGGTGTTGGTATTCAGATCCCCGCCCAGGATCAGGGGCATATCCGGCAGCTCCCGGCGCACCGCCTCCAGAATGGTCCGCATCTGGGCCTGGCGGCCCGGGCCGTCTGTGCGGTTTTCCAGGTGGATGGACACCACGCCCAGCGGCGCGCCCCCCACCTCCAGCTGGGCAAAAACCGCCAGACGTCCGCCGATGCGCTTTTGCCGGTCAAAGTACCAGTTGTACTGCTCCGGCAGCCGGATGACCCCTGCCCGGCGGATGGGCCAGCGGGAAAACACAGCGTTGCCGTGGAAGCCTTTGGCGTTTTCATCATTCACCAGTTCGATGAATTCCAGCCCCCAGGCATAGTTGAGCCCCAGGGCCTCCGCCAGCTCCCGGGCGGTATTGCGGTTGCCGGAACGGGCACACCCGTCGTCCAGCTCATTGGCCAGGATCAGGTCGAAGGGCCGGATGGCCGGGCAGTCCTGCAAAAACTCCCGGATCTCCTCCAGATGGACGCCCCGCTCCATGTTGAACATCAGGACCCCCAAATGCGGCGGCACCCGCTCCGGCGGGGAGAGGAAATTGTCTGTCTCCGCCCTCCAAAACTGCGGGATCTTCTCCATGACCTCCGCCTGGGTATGGGTATCCAGCAAAGCGCCCAGGCGCTTGCGCTCCTCCAGGATGATCCCCTCCATGTTTCTCCGCCACTCCTTTCGCTGCTTCGCCGTCAAGGCGGATTGCCGGGAACGGAATTCCTGCATTTTGCCTGCTGCTTTGAAAGCATTTCACAGCAGGAAATCCATTTCCTGCTCCCTTTTCCTCGTTTTTTTCATCCAGTTTCTGGATTCTTCAAACAGTTTTTGGTTAAACAGTCCAAAAAAATTGAAAAATACCTTTCTTTTCTGTTAAAATTGATTATACCAGAAAAGGCGTGAAATGCAAGCAAAAATGCAAATGTCTGCGCTTTCATTCTGCGGGCAGCCTTTTTCCCTGCTTTGGATTCTTTCCCCCCACTGGGCATTGAGGATTTGGACCGGCTATGTTAAACTTTAGATAAAGCAGTTTACCGCCGATCCGGCGGCAGGAGGATGCGGGGGGATCTTTTTGAACAGTCTGCTGAACAAGTGGCACAATCTGTCCATCCGGGCCAAAAGCTTCTTTTTGGTGGGAGTCATGCTGGCCGTCATGTGGATTCTGGTGGCGCTGGTGCTGATTCAGTTTCAGTCTTTCAGCCGCAAATCCCATGTCATTATGAACGATTACAGCGACGTCACCGGCTTCCTGGATGCCTATTCCGAGGAAAACGTATGGCTGGAAGCCTATATCCGTCCCTCCCTGGACGCAGGCGAGCACTACCGCAGGTGCATCAACCAGACAGACCAGCACCTGGCCATGCTGGGCCCCCAGTGGAGCAGTCAGGCCAGTCAGGCCGAAAACGCCCTGCGGCACGCCATCGGCAACGCCATGGAGACCTACCGCACAGCCCAAGCCCGTTTTCTGACCCTGGATAAACAGACGCCGGAGTTCATCCAAGCGTATCTCTCCTTAAAAACACAGTCTGCCTACATAGACGGATACGCCCGGGAGCTGCTCTACACCCGGATGGCCCAGGGCAGCGCCCAATATCAGCAGGCAGAGGATGCCAATCTGCACAGCATGCGGATCTTTGTGCTGTACATGTTCTGCGCATCCCTGCTGCTGTTTTTGGTGCTGACAGTCTTTGCCCGCAGCATCCTGCGTCCCTTGATGGAACTCAGCCGGGCCGCCGCGGAGATCGGTGCGGGGCGCTATGACGCCCCTCCCCTGCCTGTCTGCGGCCAGGATGAGCTGGGCACCACCGCCCAGAGCTTTAATCTCATGCAATCCCAGATCCGCACCACCATCCAGGCCCTGGAACACCAGTCGGAAATGGAAAAGCATCTGCGGGAGACGGAGCAGCAGGCCGCCCAGATGCAGCGGGCCCTGCAGGAGGGGCGCTTTGCCCAGCTGCAAAGCCAGATCAACCCCCACTTCCTCTTCAACACCCTCAGCACCATTGCCGCCCTGGCCCGGGAGGAGGGAGCTCCCCTCTCCGAAGATCTCATTCTCCGCCTTTCCAGCTTTTTCCGCTACTCCCTGGAAAGCGACGAGCGGACGGTGACGCTGGGCCGGGAAATCCAGCTGCTGCGGGACTATATGGAGCTGCAGGAGACCCGCTATGCCGGCCGTATCAAGATGGAGATCCTCTCTCCGGATCCGTCTCTGGAAACCTGCACAGTCCCCAAATTCATTCTCCAGCCCCTGGTGGAAAACGCCATTCTCCACGGGCTTAAGCAGCGCACCCAGGGCGGACACATCCGCGTCCGGGTCCGCTGGGGACGGCGGGGCGGGATCTGCGTCACCGTCACGGACAACGGCTGCGGATTTGACCCCAAACACCGTCCCCGGCAGAAGGAGCACCGATCCGTGGGCCTGCAGAATATTGCCGAGCGCATGGAGCTCTCCGGCGGACGGCTGGACGTATTCAGCATTCCCGGATTGGGCACCACTGCCCGCATCACAGTAAAGGAGCACACAGCATGATCAAGATCCTGATTGCGGAAGATGAGGTCCGCAGCCGGACAGCCCTGGCTTCCCGCCTGCGGGAGATCCTGGGAGAGCAGTCCCTGATCGAGACCGCCTGTGACGGCAATGAGGCGGTCCTCAAGGCCCGGCAGGTGGAGCCCCAGCTGATCCTCATGGATATTGAAATGCCCCACAAAAACGGTCTGGAGGCCGCCGCCGTCATCAAGCAGCAGCTGCCCCAGACCCACATCGTATTTCTCACCGCCTATGACCGCTTTGACTATGCCGTGGGGGCCATGCGCTCCGGAGGGGAGGACTACCTGCTCAAGCCTCCGGCAGACGCGGAGCTGCGGGAGCTGGTGCAGAAATTTTTCAAGGTCTCCCCGGAGGCTTCCCGGGGCGCATCCTCCTTTGAAGCGGCTCTGTCCGTGTGGATCCGCAGCCATTACACTCAGGACGTGACCCTGGAGGAAGCCGCGGAGAGCATGGGAATGAGCCCGTTTTATTTTTCCAGGCAGGTGAAATCCGCCACCGGGAAAACCTTTCTGGAGTTCTTTACCCTCTACCGCATCGAGATGGCCAAAAAGTGCCTGCTCTCCACGGAGATGCCTGTCAGTGAGGTGGGCCGCTCCGTGGGGTACGGAGACTCCAACTACTTTACCAAGGTCTTCAAGCGGGCTGTGGGCTGCACCCCCTCCGTATACCGCAGCCGGCAGCAGCCGGACAGTTGATCTGCTGCTTCCCGGCTTTTTTCCACGATTGATTTGAGGTGTCAAGATGAAGAAAGTCACAGCCCTCCTCTCCGCTGCGCTGGTACCGCTGATCCTGGCCGCCTGTGCACTGGCTCCCGGCCAGGAGTCCCCCGCGGGGACCGGGGCCCAGACCGATACGGACCATGTGGTACTGCGACTGGCCAACAGCCACAATGCCCAGCATATCACCAGCCAGGCCTGCCAGATGTTTGCCGATCTGGTGGCGGAGCGGACCGACGGCCGTATCACCATCGAGTGTCATTTTGACGGCGAGTTGGGTGATGAGCGCTCCACCATCGAGCAGTGCCAGTTCGGAGGGGTGGACTTCACCCGCGTGTCCTCCGGTGTCTCCGCCGAATTTGCGCCGCTGATGAACGCGCTGCAGATGCCCTATGAATATACCGATGTGGACCATCTTTTCCGGGTTCTGGACGGGGAGATCGGCCAGGAGGTCTTCGATACGTTCCGGGACAACGGCCTGGTGGGTATCACCTATCTGCACCCCGGTTTCCGCTGCTTCTTCAACGCCAGGAAAGAGATCCGCACCCCCGCAGACATTTCCGGTATGAGGATCCGGGTCTCCGAGTCCGATCTGATGCTCAACATGATGGAATGCCTGGGAGCTACCGGTGTGGGCCTGCCCTTCAACAGCACCTATTCCGCCATCCAGACCGGCATGGTGGACGGTGCCGAGAACAACATGACCTCCTATATCGAGATGTCCTTCTGGGAGGTGGCTCCCTACTGGACTTATGACAACCACTCCTTCATGCCCGACATGATCCTGGCCTCCAAGCAGACCATGGACAAGCTCTCCCCCCAGGACCAGCAGATCATCTTTGACTGCGCCGGAGAGGCGGAGATCTGGCACCGTGACGCCTGGGAGGAATCCGAGCCCAAAAATGCCGAGATCGCCCGGGAAAAAGGCTGCATCCTTACCACCCTCACCGACGACGAACTCCAGCAGTTCAAGGACGCCGTGGCCCCCATGTACGACTCTTTTTTGAATGAAGAGCAGGCGGCCATTGTGGCGCGCGTCCAGGCTCTTGGCTGAATCTTCATGGTTTTCATCTGCGTCCGGCTGCCTGAAAAACAGGCAGCCGGACGCTTTTGCCTTCTCCCCCTTAACGGACCATTGACAAGCCTCTTTCTTGACTTTACTCCCGTGTTTCTGTATGATAGAGATGTAAAATTTTGTGCACTCCCAATGGTTTGCGCATTACGGAACCTGAAAGGAAAGGAGCCGGCCTGATGGAAGAAATTCTGCGCATGGAACACATCACCAAGCGTTTTGGGGATGTCTACGCCAACCGGAACATCAATCTGGATGTACGCAAGGGCGAGGTACATACCCTGCTGGGCGAAAACGGCGCCGGAAAAAGCACGCTGATGAATGTGCTCTTCGGCCTCTACCAGCCTACGGAAGGCAACATCTATCTCCACGGCAAAAAAGTCCGCATTGACTCCCCCGCCCAGGCGGTAAAGCTGGGCATCGGCATGGTGCACCAGCACTTCATGCTGGTGGAGGCCATGACGGTCTTTGAGAACATCATTCTGGGCGACCGCAACGCCAAGGGCATCTTCATCAACAAGGAGGCCCGGAAAAAGGAGATCCTGGAGCTCTCGGAGCGCTACGGCCTGGACGTGGAGCTGGACAAGCCCATCACCGACATTGCCGTGGGTGCCCAGCAGCGGGTGGAGATCCTCAAGGCCCTCTACCGGGGCGCGGAGCTGCTGGTACTGGACGAGCCCTCCGCCGCCCTGACGGACATCGAGGTGGAAGGCCTCTTCGACATCATGCACAAGCTCACCAGCGAGGGCAAAAGCATCATCTTCATCAGCCATAAAATGCGGGAGGTGCTGCGCATCTCCGACCGCATCACCATTCTGCGCTCCGGTGAAACGGTATGTACCCTGGACCGGGACGCCACCAACGGCGAAGATCTGGCCAACCTGATGATCGGCCGGGAGCTGGCTCCCTCCCATTATGAAAAGGTGGAGCACCCCGGCGAGCCCGTGGTGGCCCTCACCAACGTGGACTACCACAAGGAGTCCAAGCACTCCGGCCTCAACGGCGTCTCCCTGACCGTGGGCCGGGGCGAGATCGTGGGCATCGCCGGCGTGGACGGCAACGGCCAGAGCCAGCTGGCGCAGGTGGTCACCGGCGTGCTGACCCCGGACGCCGGCGAGGTGGATCTCAAGGGCTCCCAGGTGGCCCAGTTCACCCCCAACGGCTTCATTCTGGAAAGCGTCTCCCACATTCCTGAGGACCGCAACAAGATGGGCCTCATCGGCAACATGTCCGTCAAGGACAACATCGTCCTCAAGTCCACGGACACGCCCCAGTTCTCCCACGCCAAGGGCTTCTTCCTCAAAAAGAAGGCCATTCGGGACTACGCCCTGAAAATGCAGGAGAAGTACGACATCCGCTGTGCCTCCATCGAGCAGGAGGCCCGCAACCTCTCCGGCGGAAACCAGCAAAAGGTCATCCTGGCCCGGGAGCTGGAGGGCGATCCCGACCTGCTGGTGGCGGTTCACCCCACCCGGGGCCTGGATATCGGCGCCACCCGCTTCGTCCACGACACTATGATCCAGGCCCGGGAAAAGGGCTGCGGCGTACTGCTGATCTCCGCGGACTTTGACGAAATCCTGGAGGTCTCCGACCGCATCGTGGTGATGTTTGAAGGCCAGGTCATGGGTGTGTTCCCCGGCAAGAACCCGCCCATTTCCGAGATCAGCCTGGCTATGGCCGGCAAGTAAGGAGGGAGACGGAACATGAAAAACAGCAACCGCATCATCGCTCTTCTGGTACCCCTCATCTCTGTGCTGCTGGCCTTCATCATCGGCTGCATCATCATGGCCGTGCTGGGAGCCAATCCCCTGACGGCGCTCCAGTCCCTGTGGATCGGCGCTTTCGGCAACCTGCGCAACGTGGGCACCACCCTCTCCCGGGCAACGCCTCTGATCTTCACCAGCCTGTGCGCCTGCTTTGCCTACCGCTGCGGCGTCTTCAACCTGGGCGGCGAGGGGCAGTTCATCATCGGCTCCGTGGCCTGCTGCTACGTGGCCACCCTCAGCGGCGTGGGCGGCGTCCCCGGCGTGATCTTGTGCCTGCTGGCCGGCGTCCTGGCCGGCGGCATCTGGGCTTTGATCCCCGGCCTTTTGAAGGTCTACCGGGGCCAGAACGAGATGATTATCTCCATCATGCTCAACTACGTGGCCACCCTTTTCATGGGCGTGGTGTACACCAACTGGCTGCGGGACGGCAGCGTCCCCCAGACCATTTCCGTTCCGGACTCCGTGAAGCTCAGCCGGATCTTCGGCCTGCGGGCCACCACCGCCTTCGTCATCGCCATCGTGGTGGGCCTTCTCATCTACTACTTCCTCTTCTACACCTCCAAGGGCTTCCAGCTGCGGGCGGTGGGCCTCAACATGACGGCGGCGGAGTTTAACGGCTTTGCCGTCAAGCGCTACATTCTCTTCAGCTTCGTCATCTCCGGCGTCATCGCGGGCCTGGGCGGCAGCGCCGAGTTGCTGGGTACCCAGTACCGCCTCATCAATGGCTTTGCCAGCGGCTACGGCTTTGACGGCGTGGCCATGGCCCTCATCGCACAGCTCCACCCCCTGGCCACCATTCTGGTCGCCATCTTCTTTGCGGCGCTGCGGGTGGGCTCCACCACCATGCAGGCGGCCACCGGCGTCCCCACCAGCGTCTCCGACATCATCCAGGCCCTGGTCATCGTGTTCACTGTGGCGGGTCTTGCCATGGTGAAGCTGCCTGGGTTTAAAGCCGCCATGGGCCGCATGTTTGCGAAAAAGGAGGTTGCGTGAATATGGATTGGGCATTTATCTCGAATCTGATCCTGGCCAGCATCCGCATGGCAACACCTCTGATCTTCCTGTCCCTGGCAGAGCTTTACTCCCAGCGGGCGGGCCTGGTTCACATCGGCCTGGAGGGCCTGGCTTCCATCGGCTCCCTGGTGGGCTTCCTGGTGAGCCTCATTACCGGCAGCCCCATGCTGGGCGTGGCCGCCGGTGCCCTGGTGGGTATCCTGGTGAACATGATCTTCGCCTACGCTACCGTCACCCTGTGCGCCGAGCAGATCGTCTACGGCATGGCCATCAACATCTTCGCCCCGGCCCTGGCAGCGTTCATCTACCGGGTCTACTTCGGCGCCGGCAGCGAGCTGGTGCAGGTGGAGCTGATGAGCACGCTCTCCAACAGCCTGGGCATCACCTCCGACAATTTCCTGGTGCAGCTGCTGCTGGATCAGACCCCCATGGTGTATCTGGCCTACGGCCTGGTGATCTTCACCGCCATCTACTTCAACAAGACCAGATCCGGCCTGAACTTCAAGGCCGTGGGTGAGTATCCCAAGGCTGCCGCCACCCTGGGCATCAATGTCATCGGCGTCAAGTATGTGGCCTGTGTCATCTGCGGCGCCCTGGCGGGCATCGGCGGTGCCTACCTCACCACCTGCTACGCCAACACCTATGTGGACGGCAATGTGGCCGGCCGTGGCTTCATTGCCCTGGCGGCAGTGATCTTCGGCCGCTGGAGCGGCGGCGGTGTGCTGCTGGCATGCCTGTTCTTCGGCTTCTGTGACGCGCTGCAGATCCGCCTGCAGGTCAGCAGCTTCGGCGTCCCCTACCAGTTCTTCCAGATGATCCCCTACATCGCCACCGTGGTGGTGCTGGCTCTCATCGGCATGAAGAAAGCCGGTCCCAAGAGCTCCGGCAAGCCCTACCTCAAAGAGGAGCGTTAACGGGCATCCGCCGCCACTCCGGCGGCTGTCAAATAGAAGCGTAAACACTTATATGGACTTTGGAGGAAAGAACATGAAAAAGATCTTTGCATTGCTTCTGTCCCTTGCGATGGTCCTGTCCCTGGCCGCCTGCGGCGGGACGGAGACCACCACCACTACGGAAGACGGCGGTGATGACACCGGCGCCGACTCCGGCAAGACCTACAAGGTGGCTATGATCTGCGATTCCAGCATCTCCGACGGCGGGTGGGGCATGTCCTGCTACAACGCCATGATCGATGCCGCAGAGGCCAACGGCTGGGAGACCGCCTATTCCGACAGCATCGCCCAGTCCGCTTACTATGACACCATCGTCTCCTACTGCGACCTGGGCTACGACCTGATCTATGCCCCCGGCAACCAGTACACCGACGCCGTGCTCCAGGCGGCTGAGGAGTATCCCGACATCGCCTTTGCTCTGCTCAACGGCGGCGAGGATACCCCCGCTCAGGCCACCAACGGCAACGTCACCTCTCTGCTGCCCGACGCCCAGCAGGTCGGCTGGATCGCCGGTGCTCTGGCCGGCCTTATGACCCAGACCGGCAAGATCGCCTTCATCGGCGGCATGGAGCTGGACACCACCCTGGGCAAGTACGAGGGCTTCAAGGAGGCCGCCGCCTATGTGGGTGAGCAGGCCGGCAAGACCGTGGAGGCTCTGGACATCGTGTACTCCGGTGACTTCTCCGCCACCGACAAGGGCATCGAGTTTGCCAAGGCCATGATGGATCAGGGCGCCGACGTGTTCTTCGGCGACGCTTCCGCCGTGGACTCCGGTGCCCGTCAGGCCATCGACGAGGCCAACGCCGCCAGCGGCTCCGTGAAGGTGTACGACATCGCCCAGCCCTCCGACCTGCTGGGCCAGAACGAGTGCATCATCGGCAGCCAGGTCACCGACAACGCCTCTCTGGTGGGCCTGTGCATGACGGCTGTCCAGGACGGCTCCTTCGGCGGCGAGGTCATCTACGGCACGCTGCAGAACGGCGCCCTGTCCACCGGCGGCCTCAGCGATCTGGTGCCCGCTGACGTGCAGGATCAGTACCTGGCCTACATCGATCAGATGGTGGAAGGCACCTTCATGCAGTAAGGCAGTTCCCCACACTGACACAAAAGGCGCGCCGCAAATGCGGCGCGCCTTCTTTTTTCATGTAATGCCGATACGGCGGACTGCCTCATCCACAGCCGTATATGCATGCTATCCGCCTTTTCTCCATATCCGGTGCCGCAGAGCGCCGCCGGATGGCGGGGATCACTGTAAAATCCGGCGCACCTGGGAAACTCCTCCCAGGTGCGCCGGTCTGTCTGTAAACCCTCAGTCTCCCACCTTGCGGGTGAAATTGCCGTAGATCCGGGTGCCCTCCTGGGCCGTCACAAACGCATGGGGATCCATGGTGTGCACAGCGTGGAGCAGCTCTTCGATCTCGAACTTGGAAAGGCACACGCACAGCACATGTACGCCCTCTCCGGTATAGGCGCCCACACCATTCCAGTAGGTCACGGAGCGGCCCAGCTTCTCGATGATGAACCGGGCCAGGGCTTCCTGATCCTCCCGGGTGAAAATCAGCGCCTGGACGCTGACATTCTGCTGATGGACCCGATCCAGCACCATGGCGGTGAAGAAGTTATAAATCACCGAGTAGATGGCCACTGCGGGGCTGAAGAGGATCAGGCAGGCGGCGTAGAGGAATGCGTTGAAGGAAAGGGAGAATTTCCCCACCGTAAACGCACTGCCCCGCTTGCTCAGGCACAGTCCCACAATATCCAACCCGCCGCCGCTGCCGCCGCAGGTGAGGACGATGCCGCTGCCCACACCCGCCAGGATGCCGCCCAGCAGGCAGGCTGTCAGGTAATCCTCCACGATGGGTGTGGGGGGAATGGGGATGAGGCTGTAGAAGAGGGAATAGGACGCGGTACAAATCAGCGTTTTGAGGACAAAGCTCCTGCCCAGCGTCTTATAGGCGAAGAGCAAAATAGGGATATTGATGATGAAGTAGAAAATGCCGGCCACATCGTAGGCGCCAAAGCTGATGTGCAGGTATTCCTGCATCAGGGTGCGGATGATCTGGCACAGGCCCAGCAGTCCGCCGTTATACAGGTTCAGCGGCACAATAAACAGATTCAGCGCGGCGGCGGAAATCAACTCTCCCACCACAGCGGCGATCAGCCGCAGCCAGCGGTGGTGCAGGGTGTTGTACAGCATGATACGCTCCTCCTCCAGGCAATAGCCCTTCGCTCCTTAGGATATCCCGTTCACTTCGATTATACGGGCTTTATGCCAAAACCACAAGAGGAACTTTCCGCCCGTCTAAAAGCTGTACCGCAGGCACCGGTACAGCCGCTCCCGGGCCCGGCGCAGTGTCCGGGACACTGTGGAGCAGCTCACATGCAGCTCCCGGGCGATCTGGGGCATGGTCTTCCCCTCCTCAAAATACAGCCGCAGCAGCAGCTGCTGGCGCTGCGTCAGCTCTGCCGACCGGGCGTAGCGCAGCTTGGTACGCAGACGATCCAGCTGTTCCCCGTTGTCCGAGGCGTTCTGCCGCAGCCAAACCGTCAGATCCCCCATCCACTCGCTGCTGCGGGAATCAAAGCTTGTAGCACTCATAGGCATGATAACTCCTGTCATAGTACCGGGCGGTGACCACCGCCAGCTCCCGGGCCTCCCGCAAAATGGGCACCAGCGCCCGGATCCGCAGTTCCAGGGCCTGGACCGCCTCCGGGTCCGCAGTATTATGCACCTCGCCCCGCAGGCGCGCGATGCGTTCACAGATGGCCTCCGCGCTGGCAGCGTAGGAGGCAGACATCTCCAGCAAGGTCAAATTGCTTCCTCCCTTCCCCGCGTCTGCCGGTAGGGTGCCAGCTCCAGCCGGGCAAACTCCGGCAGGCAGTCCTCACACACGCTCTCCCCGTTGAGATACCAGTAGGGCGCGCCCCGGGGGATCTCCCCGCCGCAGAGGCTGCAGAGCAGGCGCCCGTCTTTCCGGCAGCGCCGAATTTCACGCAAACAAGTCCCTCCTTTACCTTCCCGAAAAAAAATCAGGAAAACGATAAAATATTTGTTGACAAAGCCTGTTTCTTCTGGTAAGATAAGTTCTGCTGTTGGATCTGCTGGTGTAGCTCAGCTGGTAGAGCAGCTGATTTGTAATCAGCAGGTCGGGGGTTCGAATCCGTCCACCAGCTCCAAATTTCATATGGGGGAATTCCAGAGCGGTCAAATGGGGCAGACTGTAAATCTGTTGTCACTGACTTCGGTGGTTCGAATCCACCTTCCCCCACCACATCGGAGTAAGCACATGCGTGCTTACTCCGATTTTTTTTATCTCCGTGCCTGCCGCTCCCACTCCGGAAGCACTTGCAGGGACGTCCCATTTTGGGGCGGAAGGTCACAAGCTTCTTGTCACGTTGATAGGGTATCACAAGTATCTTGTTTTGTCAACCCAGATTTTACAAGTTTCTTGTATATTCGGTTGACAAATCTCCAAGAATTCGATAGGATAAAGAAAACGCAGGCAAAGGAGGATGCGCCATGGGCTTTGGAGAGCGGATGCAGCAGCGCCGGGAGGAACTGGGGTTGTCCCGAACGGATCTGGCCAAGCGGCTGGGTGTCTCCCTTTCGGCGGTGAGCAACTATGAGCTGGGCGTCAGTTTTCCGAAGGCAGAGGTGCTGCTGCGGCTGTTCGACTGTCTGGAAACGGAGCCCAATGTCCTCTTTCAGGATAGCTTTCAGGGCGGCAGCCAGGTCCTAAACCACTGGGAGCGCCGCCTTTTGGATCAGGTGCGGGGTCTCTCCCCCCAGGGGCGTGAGGCGGTGGGCTCCGTGGTGGGGACGCTTTGCGCCTACCGGGACGAACTGGATGCTGCCCCCCAGACACCGGAGCCCCGTGTGATCCCCCTGTAC
>PPYF01544888.1_pt1 | contig 33379 bp, 28 predicted proteins | sample 1559871 | NCBI WGS metagenome assembly PPYF01 (sample SAMN08240021, study PRJNA423297) | Human gut metagenome, whole genome shotgun sequencing project.
TGGCCTTAGAGCGGGCGATAGCCAAAAATGCCTAGGAACGCAAGGGTATAGGCCACAAGGCCGTTAAAACGCGTTTTAGGCGCTCAATTTTTGTGTAAAAGTTGTGTTTTTGCTTGAAAAATCTTGACAATAAGGTACCTAATCGTGTAAAATCGACCCAACTATGGAATTTCTGTGAATTTTTTTAAAATATCTTGATTTTTCCGCTCATTTGTGCTAGGCAGGGCGATCTTTTTCCTACCTTTTCAGTAGGAATTAAACGCAAAGTAAAGCGCCCTACTTTAAAAGTAGAGCGCTTTATTTAATTGTGTTATTTTATTGTAAATTGCGTTATGAGCGCTTGCGCGCATTGCGTGAGCGTTTCGGCGTTTTCCGTTTCGCCGCTTGCGTAGGCGTTGCCTGCCAAATGCGTGAGGTCGTGTACTATCTTATGAATCTCGGTAGGTAGCAAAACTACCTTGCCGCTTTTCATCGCGTTTAGGTGGTGGGCTTGCAAGTCGTGCCCTAGCTTGCGGAGTTCCGTATCGGGCAAGTTTCCGAATACCTCAATTAATGCCGCGCGTCTGTAATCCATCGGCTAGCCGTCCTTATGCTGTTCTATAGGTGCAATGGTAAGGAGGGCGGGGCAAACCCCGCCCACCCTAGGCAACTACGCTACGATGGCATAGGCCATCTTGTTTCCGATGGGTGCAACCTTGGTAGCGCGCTTATCGAGCATGAGCAAATTGACAATCTTTGCGGCCTTGGGCGCAGACGTTACCACGCTCGGGAACTCTGCCATAACCTCGGCGAGCGTGAATGGCTCGCCGTTCGCGTGAGCTGCCGCGAGTTTTTCGGCTGTTGCGCGGTTCTCAAGCGCCGTCTTGCTCGGCGCCTTGGGCTTGGCGGTGTTCTCCTTGAGAACGTGGAACTTGTGGGAAACCTTGCGAGCAAGGTTCTCGGGCGTGTGCTTCTCGGGGTCGTAGTTGTTCCCCAGCGCGGACTTGATGACCTCGGGCGAGACATCGCCCGCAACGCTCACCAAAGCTGCAAACATCTGGTAGTCGGTGAACTGAAACTTGGTGCGAGTGGTAGCCATAGCTAACCCCAATCTGTCCCGAGACTCGGGTGAACCCCTTTTGGGTTCCTTTTTCCCTGCCCCCTTTGGACAACTATTACTATACGCTTTGCATAGACTTTTGGCAAGAACTATTTTAAAAAATATGGAGGAATCATGGAAACCCCGGGTAGATGGCCTAGTTTTTTCAGATTCTCAAAATATCGGTACTGTAGCCGGATAAAGCAAAATGAATAGAATCAGGCCATTTGCGGCGAATCTTGCATAAAAAAATTTGGGTTTCGGGTTGTGTTATGTTTGTGTTTTTCTGAAAATTGTCAAAAGATTTTTCTTGACAAACCTAATTAGGCGGGTGTAGAATTTTGGCCCCAACCTCGGGACTATGGTTGTTTAAACAAGTGCATTTAAAGCGCTTCAAGTTTTGAAGCGCTTTAATCGGCGTTACCCTAGGCTAACTTTTGAAGCGTTTTAAAAGTTGAAGCGCGCCAATCAAAATTTGTGAAGGAAATATGTTTTCAAAAAAATTGGAAAATAATGCTTGACAAAACTATTGCACGGGTGTAAAATTTTTTGCGCTATAAATGGCGTTTTGATAAAGTTTACCTGGGTAAACTATTTTAATTAGTTAGGTACCTAACAATGATTCACGGTTAACCATAGCTAACTTCTTGTCGGATAATGCGGTACCTAAATAAAAAAAATATCGCCATAGCGGCCATGAGACGCGTTTTAAGGTGCCATTAGGCCAAAGTCCTTATTTAAATAAAGGGGCTTGCCGCACGCCCTAGAGCGCTAGAATCCTTTTGCTCATGGTAAAAAAAGGGGAGCCGTTAGGCTCCCCCATTCGTTTAAAGATCAAGTGCTTTAAATGCCGCGCTTGCATCTCGCCAACCTTGACCACGCGAACCGTGGCGCGTCTTTTTGTGCTTAGCTTTTGCCGCAAGCAAAATAGCGGCCTCAATACGCGCGTCTGAAAGTGCGGTATGGTCCTCGGTAAAGTCGTGCTCATTGTTGATAAAGCGGTACACGCTTTCAGCGCTAGTTGACGGGTTTCCGCTAGGTGTAAATGCGCCCGTTGCTACGCAATATTTTAGATAGCGCTTGGAACTAGTAATGTTACTTGCGTAGTCCCAAATGTCTTTAAGCCGTAGCTTAAAGGGCATGAACCATGTAGCAAAACCGTTTGAATACGTGCGCAACGTGTTGTTTAGCGCTATCTCGTCAAACCTACAATTGTACGCCCACGCGCTTTTAATGTTGCACTCTTTACAATCTGCTTTGAACGTGCGCCAAACCTCATTGAAAGATGCTTCAATCCATTCACCAGTTTTGATACCCTCATAATAAGTCGGGATTTTGTCGGCGTAGTAGGCGCTTTTCATGAGGTCGATTTGGTAAAACGTATCCGTGACCACAAATGAGCGCTCACGAATAGCGTTATTGTCGTTGTCGCGGATGGTATAGCCAAAGTCGTAAACCAAAGACGTTTCAGGGTGCGCCTTGCCGTCTTTATGGTTGACAGTGGGCGCGGTCTCGGTATCGAGTACAACAAAATTAGCCATTGGAAACTCCTTAAATGTTGGGGCTAATCTCTACGCTTTAATAATAGCACTTTCAGGACGTGCCGCAAGCTAGAAAAAAGAAAAAGTTTTTCTAATTTTTCTCTTGCTTTTGGTTGCGTGTTGTGGTAAAATCGCCGCCAACTATGGCATAACGGAAAAAGGCACCTAAAAAGGTGCCTTTAAAACATCGCATAAGTTAGAGCCATAAAGAAGAAAAATACAACGCTCCAATCAGGCGCATCTAAAACCAATTGAATCAAACCAATAGAACCCATTATAACGGGCAACCATTTAACTAATTTGTACAGTTTCATTTGTCACCGTTTCACGTGAAACATGGGGAACGTAACCGTTCCCCTAATGCTATTCTAACTCTTGGATAATAAGAGACTCTAGCGCGTCTAGCAAAGTAGTATCGTCTTTAATACGTACCGCCTTACCGCTCGATGTATCGCGTTGCCATGCATGGACGTTACCGCTTTCATCGTCGAACAAAATGCCGCCTTTGTAGTTTGATACGCGCCACTTGTTAGTACCATGTTTGACCACGTGAACGTTTCGCAAATCAATAGCAGGGTAGTATTTGCGCAACCATGCGCGTTTATTCTTGCGTACCGCGCTATCAAATTGCTTAGTGGTCTTGCCTTTTGCCAACCAACTAACAACCTCGACCGCATAACCGTAGCCTTGCAAGGCGGCAAGCAAACCGTTTAGCTTCTTGTAATCGCCTAAAGGCTTAGCGATTAGGTAAGGCGCGGCATTTTCCGATTGCAACATAGGCAACCACCCGTTGACGTTGTAAAAATCGCAAAGAGTGCCGTCTAAATCTAAAACAATTGCTTTCATTATTCCACTTTCAAAGAGTGGGTAGGGCTTACGCCCTACCCTTTGACTAACTAAAGACGTTTGCCCTTGCAAACGTACTCAAGATTAACGTTGTAGTCGAACTCTTCGCCCAACTCACGCACGCGCCAAACAGAACCGTCAAGCGGATAGTCCGCGTCAATACCGTTAACAGAAACGAAATACAACATAACAAACTCCAATTCTAAAGGCGGGCGGGGAATACCCCGCCCTAGCTATCAGAAACTAACGCGCCTTGTAAACATAAAGAACGTTAGTACCGTTCGACTTGAACACCATCGTATCCACCTCAAAGACCTTAGCCTTAATCAGACGGTCGAAGAACTCTTTGAGAGTGTTGCGCGTATCTTTATTATCAAGCGTAACATAAGTGTTACCGCTATACCAATCACGAACCTTGCTAGTTTTGATAGCTCCAGAACGACCGCATAAATCGGAGAACGTGAACCATTCATCACGGTTTGCGTTAAGGAACGCAACAAGCAGGTCAAGAGCGTCCGCATGAGCATCGCTAATCTCAGTAGGCGCGGAACCAACCAAACCAGAAGTACCAACCGCCGCACGGTAAAGTGCATCGAAAGCCTCGTCCGAAAGCTCAACGCCCGTGGCAAGTACGCGCGTCTTGACGGTGTTGTACTTGTCGGTGTGGGACTGAGCCGCGAGACCGAGAGCCTTGTTGTAATTCTGAGCGTTAGACATTGCTAACTCCATTCTATCCCCGTTCGGGCGTGTAACTACCTGTTATTCTTACGCCCTCGCCTTTGGACAACTATTATTATGCGGTAAGCGTCCTAGTTTGGCAAGTATCAATTTACTGCACACAATTCCTCCATAAGTCTCTTGGTCTAATCCTTTAGTGTAATACAAGTCAAGCGAAAAGTCAAACCGTGAGAGTGTGAATACGCGAATACACAGAAAAAACAACTCTATCAAGTTGTGACCACTAATTCATAATTTTTTGCCTTTACAAGCCCACAGAATCGCCTACAAGGTGCCATTTAGTAAAATGCCTACGCGCACAAGCACGACCAAAGCGGCAAATAAAAAGGCGCTTATAAAGCGCCTTAGAATCAATGAGATAATGTGATAGCTATTTTATTAAAGACTAATAGAAAAAGTAATACCTTTTTCTTTGAGATAATTGCAAAAATCTTTCGCTGGTAGCTTCTTGCTCATTTCATACAGCGAACAAGATTCCTCTAAGTCTTGAACTTTTTCAGAAACTATCTCGTAGTTAACCACTGTAACCTTTTTGTATCCATCGGTTATCTGGTAAAAACAGCATTCCTTATTCAAGTAGCTTTCAATAGTGGCAGAATAGTTAGGTTTCCCGCAAACAGGTACTTTAACAGTCCTTGTAAAATTATTAACAGACTTGGTAAAAAGAGAACGCGCGATACCCTCATAGGTAACTTTGACCTCAACATAGCCATTAACGAATTCACTCATTACTAATCCTTTCTCCTTGTTTACAGACTCATTATACACCTACTTTTTAAGGTTGTAGGTGTGAGAAAAATAAAAAGTTTTTCTAAAAAGTCTTTGACTTTTGTCGCGACAATTGCCGCCATATTTATAAGTCCCAATAGGCGCGATACATTTGCATCGGGAACGCCCACGCCGCCGCGAGCAGGTTAGCATTTACAGCGGCGTTCGCGTCCGTGAGCAGGAACCAAACGAACGTAGCAGCGTAAACAATCCACGCAACGACCTCGACAACATCGTACCACTTTGCCATCGTGCTATCTTTGGACATTGCTAACTCCTTTGGGTTGGCTCATTGCGTTACATCTTTAGTATAGTTGAACATTGCATCGAGCGCAAGAACTTTTTCCTAAAAACTTTTTTGCTTTTGGACTAACTTTTTTCAAAATGACTATTGCGCTATGCGCCCTAGCGGGTGTATACTAACCTTGTCAGTTGGGAAGAACAAACCGAAGGAGTTTCAAATGACCGACCCCAGCCTTACAAGCCTGCCCGCCCTCGACCTGCTTGGGATGCTTTATTCAGCTCAGGCGAACTACGCCAACGCCAAAAGCTAAACGCTACATCGAAGATGTAGTGAACAATTGCATTCATCTCTTTATCAGAAATATCATGGCATCTTCAAAAGTAAAAAGAACTTCTTTGTGACCAACCGTGGTAATAGTAAAGTCGTTCATCTTTAAACCTTTCTCTTGGTTGCTTTCCTTACTGAAAAGTATAACACTTTGACCGCATGAGTACAACCAAAAAGTTTCGACTATTTATGTTGATATTAACATTTACGTCTCTTGGATTGCGGGGCAACATTTAATCGTGCATAGCAATAAGGCGCTACACCTTTACAAGTGCAACGCCTTATTCTTTGGTCTACTGGATTATAACGTTTATCTTATCAAGTATTTCAAGTGTGAGGTACTTTTCATCCTCGGCATTGACGCAGGTATAATCTACTTCTTTGCCTATGAATACCTCATTTGCCAAACGGTTGACAAGGTAAAACTCTAGCTCGCAATTAGCAATACCGTAAATATCGCTAGCGGTGTAGCGTCGGAACTGTTTTCCAACGTAATTTATGACCTTCTCGGCAACATCGGCAAGGTCATTGTCTGGAACACTAAAGCGATAGCCATTCTCAAGATAAATAGTATGCACGAAACTCATAATTGCAACCTTTCTATTGGTCGGTCGGTTTTCTTGGCTCTAAGTGTAACATAGCTTCTTTTACGTGGCAAGCAAGAGTTGCCGACAAACTAATAAAGTGGTTCACACACGCAAGCACGACACTTGAATACGCTTACCCTAAGCACGTAAATTTTAAAGCTACTAGAAATTTTTTTAAATTGTTGTGCCTAATCGTTTACTCTTTTGGTATAATGTTTTTAACGAACAAAACAGTTCGCGTCCGCTTTCAAGTTTGGAGCCTAAAATGAAAAAGTCAACCGTTCGCCTGCTCGCCCGTTCTAGCCGTCTGTGCGGCCGCTCATGGCGACGTTTTGACGTTCAAGGCCACTAGAGACGGGCAAGCCGTCCGCGCCCTGTCAGTAGCGTTTGAGGGCCGCAAACCGGTATCTGATAGCACGGTTGCTGCAATCGCGTCCCGTTTGGTCAATGAGCTGGAGGGTTACGACCGTGACGCCATGGAGACGTTCGCGGATGCGCTCATAGGTGGGTGGGAGTTCGACTATTCCGCTCACGTTGGCGCTGCGCTCGACAAACTCGCGGCGGCTAAACTGTTGACCCGCTAACGGGTCAGCCCCCCCACTATGGGGGGGGGCGTTTCCGGCGTTGCCCTGTTTTTTTCCAGGGTACGCCCCGCCCTGCACAAATTACCGACCTAAATCATTTTTTCAAACTCCAAAATACCGACCTAAGAGGAAAATTTCAAATTCCATAAAACGCAATCCATTCTTATTTATTTCCTCTATTGGCTTTCTTGAACTTTCCGATTATGGCATTGTCCGCATTAAAAAATTTTAGCCAAACTATTGAAAAGCGTTAAATCTTTTGCTATAATATAGACAAAACTAACCATAGCGCCGTTCCCAGTCGGCTTAGGAGCTATCCTAAATCAAAAAACCCCAATGAGGTGAATAACTGGGTTTTAAACGTTGCAGATTTATTCTGTCGTGAGAAGTATGGATGTACCCTCACTTGCAGCAGAATGTTTCTGTAACCAAGCGGTCTTGCGTTGGTTTATTAGTTTACATGAGACGAACGGTATCTCTGCCGTGCCGCATACAGAGGGGATAGGATACTCTTAGAAAAGTAGCACAACCAATAGGTTCCATGCAAGGGGAGAGTGAGCATGGGTAATAGTGCGGAATTTTCTATACGTCTTTATAGGTACATCTCTATAGATTTTAGTTATAGGCGATATGCGATGTCCGTTACTATGTAACGTTCATCGCTATAAACTTTCGCTACGCTCAAGTTTTCCAAGAGAAAAAACAAACAGTATAATGTTGGCGCCCGCGACACATCGCGGAGCGCCGACCTATAACCGCACAAAATAAATGTAATCATTTTAGGCGAACGAGCTTGCGAGTGTAGCCATTTTATGGGCAAAAAACGGTAATTTAATTTGTCGCATTCTTAAATATAATATACATAGAAAAATTTTTAAAATATTTAAAATTTTTCCTTGACAGACTTGCTCTTCATGCTCTTTTGTGGTATAATATAAATGCAATAAAACCGATAGAGAAGGAGAAGTAAAGATATGGCACTTGATTACGCATTGAAGACACAGGAAGAACGACTTGAATGTGTACGGGAAACCATTGCAGCCACTTCTCAAGAGAAATTAGATGCAAATTATCTACGTGTAATGACAGATTATCTGCTTTTTGCCGCAGACAGAAATCAAACCAAAAAGGAAAAGAAAAAAGAACGCAGTATTATTACAAAGAATAGAGAAGCAACCGTAAACAAACGACAGATTTCTTTTGAGGAAATGGTTGAGAATATGGAAAATGGCGAGGACGGCATCTATGCGCTCGTCAACAATGATAAAAATCAAATACTAGACAATAAAGATAGTATCTCAGAAGAAGACCTAGAGAATATTTCTGGTATGCGGGAATTCGATTCAATTATCACATCACTCAAACGACAATTTCTTTCTGCTACTGGAAAGCAACGTTATTATCTGAAAAAGCAAATTATCGAGACATATCAGCAGATGTACCTGTTAAAACAGTCTGTCAAGGGCTGGCCTGCCAAGTCAAAGGTTTCAGCACAGCTAAAGAATATGGCGCATATGGACTTGTCTGAGAAAATTTATTTCGACTCGCGTGGGTATCCCGTATCCGATGGAGTCATCTCATTGTTCAATCCAGTTCATGTTTCATTTCTGCTCACATACTATTCATCAATTAAGCAGGAATGTTATACTGACCTCAATTGCGATATGCATTGGGAACTTCTAGACTTTGAAAATTTAATCGAACAGACATTTAAATCTAAAGACCAGACAACGGCTATGCTGTATGACCTTTTGGTCTGGAAGATTGACGGCAAATCAAATGACGATATATGCGGCATGATGGAGAAGGAATATGGCGTTTCGCATACCGCGCAATATTTCTCAACGCTATGGCGCAAAAAGATTCCAAAGATGATTGCGGAACAGGCTCAAAAGAATTATGTTACGTGGTATTACACAAATGTGGAATATGGACAATGGAAAAAATGCGGCAAATGCGGAAAGACCAAATTGGCGCATCCTTTATTCTTTTCAAAGAACAATTCCGCGAAAGATGGCTTCTACTCTACATGCCGTGAATGCCGCAAATCTAAAAAGAAATAATATTATTGACCACTTCTTCCTTCTTTTGGATGGAGTGGGTTTGTTGTATAGAAAGGAGATTTATGGCAGACGTACCTATGAAAACATGCGCGAAGTGCGGCAAGACCAAGAAGGAAACTGATTTCTATAAAATACCCAATACAGATGAAAGATGTGACCTTTGCAAGACTTGCCTGACGATGTATATTGATAATCGCCGCCCAGATACTTTCAAATGGATTTTAAAGAAGATGGACGTGCCGTATGTTGAGAAGAAATGGGTTGAACTAGCGAATAAAAGCTATATGAAGAACCCAGCTACTTTTGGCCCAATGTCGGTTATCGGAACATATCTCCGCACCATGAATATGGAACAATATAAGAATCTTAAATATGCGGACTCTGAGAAAATCAATAATGAGAAATTCCAGCAGGCTAGGAAAGAACAGCAGAACATTAAAGGCACATCCTACGATGAAGAGTTTGAAAACAGACTCCTAGAGAGTCTTAAAGCAGGAGAAATCTCACAAGCTGAATATAATACCATGAGTCGTAAAAGTGTCTTAGACCGTATCAATGAGAAGATGCGGCAAGGCGAGGAAGAGGTTGCTAGCAACCCTGACAGCGTGCTTGACAAGAAAGAACTTGAAGTTCCAGAGAATACTGTTGATTCAGAAGAAATCAAGAAAAACGCTGATGTTATCAATGCGGCCAAAGATGTTGAGCAGGAGTTTTTAGCCAAAAAAGCTGAGAAGGAAAAGAAAAAAGAGCCGCCAAAAGAAGTAGACCCTGAGCCGCCAAAAGAAGTAGACCCTGAGCCGCAAGTGCTTGACCTTATGCCTGATGTTGCTTCTTCTCTTGGTGTGAACCCTGTAGAGAATATCAATAATGCACCACTAGACATCACTGGCGAAATGCAAAATGACTTTATTCCAGATGTTGCGCGTATTGATGAAGCGCAGATTACAGAAAGTCTTACAGAAGACGATATTAAATATCTTTCACTTAAATGGGGTCTTTTATATAAACCATCTGAATGGGTTAAGATGGAAGAATTATACCAGAAGTATGCGGCGGATTATGAATTATCTACAGACCGTGAACAAGTATTGAAAAATATCTGTAAGACCGATTTAAAGATGAATCAAGCCCTAGACGTAGGTGATATTAAGACATTTAAAGACCTACAGGGTGCCAATGATATGTTGCGTAAGTCAGGTAAATTCACTGATAGCCAAAAGCAGGAAGAGAAGAAGAGAGACATTGACTCGATTGGTGAGCTGGTTGCATTTGTAGAATCTAAAGGTGGAATTATCCCAAGAAAAGATGACCCAATCAATGTGCCGCAAGACAAGATTGATTTTATCATCAATGATATGAAGAACTATACAGATAACCTCGTAAAGAACGAACTTGGTCTAGGAAACCTCATTGAATCTTATATCAAGAAACTTGAAGAAAACAAGACCAAAAGTGTAGACGAAATTATCGCAGAGGGCATTAAGACCGATGAAGATAATGCGGTCACTGATGAAGAAGCTGCGGACTTCCAGCAGTTCCAGATTGAGGAACGCGAGGAAGAAGCTAAGAGATTGGCAGAACAATATGGCGCTGAGTAATTTATTGAAGATTGCGGCCCATGATAAGAAAAGCGTCGCCGAGATTGACCCAAAGAAGATTGAAGATAATCTGGATAAATATCAACGTATTATTGCCTATTGGCGTATGTATCCAGATAAATTTGTAGATTATATGGCTTCACTCAATCCTAATAATAAGTTTCAATTTTACCCAACTCAGCGTATGATTTTACGTATTAATATGCGATATAGAACCGTCTATGAAGTATTTAGTCGAGGATTTTCCAAATCTTTTATGGCTGTTTTGTCTTTAATGGTAAAGGCAATTCTTTATCCAGGTTCTACGTTGATTACAGTAGCGGATGCTAAGGGCCTAATTTACTGAAGCCCGGTCTATAGTAATATAGATATAAATATAATTTTTGAATTGCTGGGAACTCCTAATACAACAATAACTACAATATTTTATAGTTTCCTAAAGTATGAATGTTGCTGAAAAGCAGAAAAAATATTGTTGTTGGCATATGCCGAAAGGCTAAGTGCTACTAATGGACAATCAGCAGCTAAGGGAGTGAAACATATATGACTATTAACATTTCTAAATTTCAAGAAAAAATTAATAAAAAATTTCCTAATGAAAATATTCAAGTTATTGAATATCAAGGTGCAAGAGAATATACGAAAATACAATGTATGTCTTGCGGTAAAATATATGAATATAGTGCTGGAGGACAAATTTTAAGTGGTAGAAAAAACCATTGCTGTACATATTGTTATTCTTTAAATAAGAAACGAGAACATTTTATTGAAAATTTAAATAATAAATTCAAAAGCGATAAATTACAGCTTATTAGTTTTGTTGATAGAAAAAAACCGTGTAAAATAAAATGTGAAACTTGTGGTACCGTTTATGAATATAAGCGCGCAGAGTATGCTATTAATTGTAACCTTGATACATTTTGTAAGAAATGTTTTCCAAGAAAAAAAGAACAAAGAGATAATAGAATACAACAGTTTAAAGAATATCTAAATAATAATAAAGATAAGTGGATATTGGCTCAAGATATTTCTAATTTACCAACTACACAAAATTATGTTTCTTGTAAATGCGTAAAATGTGGTAGAATAAATAACAAAACAATTGCAGATTATATGCGTGGTAGAAAATGTCTGTGTGAGTGCAGCACAGAAAAAAAGACAAAAGCTGAATTTCAAGAAATTTTAGGCGATGAATATAGTATTATTTCAGAATATAATAATATATATGATAAAATTAAAATTAGACACAATACTTGTGGTTTTATATATTCGACTGTTGCAAGAAATATTGTTAAAAGTAATGGTAAATGTCCACGATGTTCTTGTAAAGAAAGCAAGGGCGAAAAGAAAATTTTAAAATTTTTAGATAATAAAAATATTAAATATATTAGAGAATATAGAGTAAATATTAATAATCATTTATTGAGATTTGATTTTTATTTACCAAAATTTGATATGTTTATAGAATACAACGGTATACAACATTATCAGCCAATAGACCATTTTGGTGGAAAAGATAGATTCGATATACAATGTCAATATGATAAGTATAAAAGGAATTATGCAAAAGAAAAATTAATAGTCATTTCTTATATAGATTTTGATAATATTGAGAATATTTTATCAGAAAAGCTCCTAAGTTCAACGACTACTCTTAATGAGGTAGCGGCAAAGCAAAGTGCTGCGAAGTGAAAATATTCCTTTTGGGAATAAGATATAGTCTGTTCTTTATAGAAATATAAAGTTATACAAATAATAGAGTTGCGTCTATTATTAAACATAAAGAAAGTGCCATGATTCTTCAATCAAAGATGCAGGAAATATGTAAGTTAATTCCCGGACTAGCAAGAGAAATTGTTTGGGATACACGAGGAACCTTGGCAAAGACAAGTCAATCGAAAGATGAAGTAACATACAGTTTCCGCAACGGAAGTACAATTAAGAACGTAAGCATGACTTCTGGCTCTCGTGGTTTTCGTGCTCAAGCTGTACTTACAGAAGAGGTAGCAACTATTACAGACCAGCAAAAGTACGAAGAAATTATTGCGCCTATGCTCGTTATTTCTAGGAAAGTCAATGGTAAAGTAGACCCAGATGAAACATTGAATCAAAACGATATTTACGTTACAAGCGCAGGATTCAAAGGTACTTATGCTTACGACAAACTAATCGACGCGCTGTGTCGTATGGTGTCAAGCAATGGATACGATTCTTTCATCCTAGGAGGCGATTGGAGAGTACCAGTAGTCGAAGGATTACAGCCAGCGAACTATATTCAAGCCCAAGAGACAGGCAACTCGATGGACGAGATTGGCTTTGAACGTGAATACGGGTCCGTCTGGTCAGGAACTTTAGACGGTGCATTCTTCGACATGAATAAGTTTGACAAACACAGGATTATCAATCTTGCCAAGAATGGATACGACAAGGGACAAAATAGAGATACCTTCTACGTTATGGGCGTAGATGTAGGCCGCCTTAACTGCCCGACAGAAATTGTAATTATTGAATCTTCTCCTGCAAGAACAACAGGCGTTAATGATAAAAAGATAGTGAACATTTTCACTTTATCTGAATCTCACTTTGAATATCAAGCCATTAGAATTAAGCAGTTATTTAATGCGTTCAAATGCGAAGCCATAGTTTTGGATGCGAATGGTTTAGGCGTTGGACTGCTTGATTACCTAATTACAGACCAGAACGACCCAGAAACAGACGAGCTTCTTTCTAACATGGGCATTATCAATTTAGACGATATTCCTAACGAGCAAGACCGTAAGAATTATAAATCGTTCGAGAATGAAAACACAATCAAAAATGCGATTTGGATGATGAAAGCAAATGCTCCAATAAATACAGAACTGTATTCTTACACTCAGACGCAATTGCGCAATGGTAAATTAAAATTTTTAATTGACTCAAATACAGCTAAGAATAAGCTCTTGCAGCAAGCGCAAGGAAAGAAGATGTCACCATTACAGCGTCAGGATTATTTGCGGCCATATGTTGCCACGGATATTTTGAAATCACAAATGGCAAATTTGGTACAAGATAATGAAGGTGCAAATATCATCCTGAAACAATCTAATAGAAAGATTCTAAAGGATAAAGTATCTGCTCTAATCTATGGACTCTATTGGTGTAAACGCCAAGAGGATAGGCGAAACCGCCGCAATTCCAGAGACTTAAGTGGATTTATGTTCTTTACGAAGCATTAATAGGGTGCGACCAATGCGGTCGTGCCCTATTTTTATATAAAAATTTTTATAAAAATTGGGCAAAACTGTATTATTTTATAGAGTGTAATTTTATATGGTATAGTAAGAAATTCCGAAAGGACAAACAATGCGTGATTCTATTGGTGAAATAAAAATATATGAAATACTAACAGACGCAGGTTTACCTTTTGAGGAAGAGTATGAATTTGAGGGACTTGTCGGCAAATCTGGCAGAAATCTTCGTTTTGATTTTTGTGTGTTTGACGATTGCGGTAATATCGACTTCCTTATAGAATATCAAGGAGCGCAGCATTATGTACCTGTTGGAAAATATGGTGGTGGCCGCGCCCTCAAATATCAAAAATATAACGATACGTTAAAAAGAAAATTTTGCTTGGAACATAATCTGAAATTAGTCACTATTCCTTATTACGATGAAGGAAGATTAAGTTACGATTATATTATGAAAGCAGCAGGATATTAGGAGGTGAGCTTTGGCTACCGTTAAAAATAAAGACGAACGCGATTGCCGCATCATTGCAAATGGCAATAGTCAGTCTGGTTCTTTAGCATTTAATAAAATTAAGGTAGGGAACAAAACTCTCTCCAATGACGTTGTTCTTGATATTGGTCAGGTTATCACAGACAAATATTCTCGCCGCAAGAAATACACTAAAGAAGATGTGCTAAAGGCTATTGAGCAGAATAATATGAATGAACAGCGTAAGATTTCAAATTATTTCTTCAAAACAAGCGGTATCTATAGCCGCCTGTGTCGTTATATGGCTTTCCTATTCAAATATGATTGGTTTATTACGCCAATGATATATGATGAAAAATTAAAACAAGATGGTAAATCTAAAAAGGTAGTTGAAGGTTGGTATAAATCAACACGCTATCTTGAAAATTGCAATCTCAAAAAAGTGTTTGGCGAGATTGCGCTAAAAGTTGTACGTACAGGTGCCTATTATGGTGTTATCGTGCAGCAAAAGGATGCTTGTTTTATTCAAGAATTGCCTATTTCCTATTGCCGCAGCCGTTATCAACTTAACGGTAATCCTGCGGTTGAATTTAATATGAAATATTTCGATGATGCTTTTTCCGATACTGCGTATCGTTTAAAAGTTCTAAAACTGTGGCCGAAGGAAGTTCAGAAGGCTTACCTTGCTTATAAGGATGGGAAGTTACCTATTGACTATGCTGGCGATACCAACGGCTGGTTTTTACTTGATCCATCGACAACAGTGAAGTTTAATATTACTGGCGGTGACGCGCCACTGTTCATGAGTATTATTCCTAAGCTGTTGGATTTGGAAGACGCGCAGGATTTAGATAAGAAAAAGATGCTTCAACAGATTTTGAAGATTATTATCCAAAAGATGCCAATTGATAAGAACGGCGATTTAATCTTCGATGTCCAAGAAGCACAACAGCTCCATACTAATGCAGTTGCCATGCTTGGTGACGCTGTTGGAGTTGACGTGTTGACAACGTTCGCGGATGTTGATGTGGCAGACCTTGCGGACAAAGGTAATGTCTCTTCCGTAGACCAGCTTAATAAAGTTGAACGTTCTGTGTACAACGAAGCTGGTACTGGACAGAACCTTTTTAATGCAGATGGCAATCTTGCATTGGAGAAATCCATTGCAAATGATGAAGCTACTATGTCTGACCTTATTTTACAATTTCAGACATTTGCGGAACGTCTGTTGGCACCATTTAACAAGAACAGTAAGCGACTTTATTATCATGTCGATATTCTGCCAACAACTGTCTATAATTATAAAGACCTGTCTAAACAGTATAAAGATATGACCTCTCTTGGATTCTCCAAGCTATTGCCGCAAGTTGCTCTTGGTCAATCTCAGAGTGCGGTTCTTATGACTGCATATTTTGAGAATGATGTCATGTCTTTGAATGAGGTTTTCGTTGCACCAGCTTTGTCTTCTACTATGAGCAATAGTGGCAATGATAACGTAACTGCAAAGACAAAACAACAGCAGACTCCATCTTCGGGTAATAAGGGCGGTCGTCCCGAAAAGCCTGATGACCAAAAGTCTGACAAAACAATCGCTAATAGAGAAGCGGAAGGATAGAATTAAATGCTAAGAAATAGGTCTGTGGCTACAATTGATAGTCCAGAATTCATTAATCTAGCACCAGATGCTATCAACCCCGGTATTTCTAAATGTGAGATTAAGGTCATGTATCTTGGTAAGAACCGTAACGGTTCTTTTATTGATAAGAACACGGCCATCCAGATGGCGAACTCATTACCTGCTACGCCAATTGTAGCTGCTTATAATGAGAACAAAGAAGACTTTGGTGACCACGGTGAAGTTCTTCACATTGAAGATGGGGAAGTAAAATTCTCTTGCAAGACCGTTCCTTACGGTTTCGTTGCTCCAGATGCAGAAGTATGGTTTCAGAAATTTGATGATACAAATGAATTCGGTGAAACCACTACACGTGAATACATGATGACTACTGGTTATCTATGGACTGGGCAGTATCCTGAATTGGATAAATGTATCAACCAAGGCCAAGGACAGTCAATGGAAATTGATGACGTTGACGGACATTGGACTACCGATAGCAACGATATTGAGTTTTTTATTATAAATGATGCAATCTTTACAAAACTTTGTATCTTGGGCGATGATGTAGAACCTTGTTTTGAGGGCGCATCTGTCACTAGCCCAGAAGTAAGCGAACATTTCTCTTATAACAAAGAGTTTTCGCATACTTTATTTGCTATGATGAATGAATTAAAAAGTGCGTTGACAAAAGGAGGGTCTATGCCAAAAGAAAACGTTGAAAGCGTTGAGGTAGAGCCTACTGCCACAGTTGAGAAAGAAGCTCCTGTGGTAGAAGCGTTTGCCGAAAACGTTGAGACAAACGAAAACGTTGAATCTAGCGAAGACTCCGCCGAAGAAACTTTTGCTAAGGAAGAAGAGAAGAAAGAAGATAAAAAAGACTCTGATTCCGAAGACAAAGAAGATGAATCAGATGATGATTCTGATGATTCCGATGATAAGGAAGATGAAAAGAAGCCAGAGAAAAAGCACGAGCTTGAGAATCAGGTTTCTGAACTTTCTAAACAGCTAAAAGAGCTTACCGATAAGTTCACAGCTCTCGAAGCAGAAGCAGAAGAGCTTCGTAAGTTTAAGGCAGAGCGTATTGATGCCGACAAGGATGCTATGATTGCCAAATATCATATGCTCTCTGACGAAGACAAAGCGGAAATTATCGCTGATAAAGATAAATTCACTCTTGGCGAGATTGAAAGCAAGCTCGCTTTACTATATGTCCAGAAGAATGTAAACTTTGATGAAGAGGAAGAAGTAGATTCTACACCTCTTACGACATTCTCTTTAGACGATGAAACTATTGCGGAAGATGCTGACCCAATGCTATCTGCTCTCCGCGAAGCACAAAACTATTAATAGGAGGATTAAATGGCTCTACATGTAGACCGCGCTGATACTAAGATTCAGCTTACTGGTCACGACAATTTTGCTGTTGTCGAACCTAACCACCTCTCTGCTCCCCGCAGTGGTGGCGTTTATGGTCAGCTCCCCGCTGATGATTCTATTACAATGCTTGAACAGGGTACTTTCGTTAAGTACAATTATGCCGATGGAAAGGTTGACTTCACTGGTGAAGGCCCTTGGATGATGGTCTTCAATGAAGAAAAGCTCTATGACGAACGCAAGCAGATGCACCGTGACTACGCCATGAAGAAGTCTGACTTCTATGATGGCGTTATGACACCTCGTGTTTTCCGCATGTATGCTGGTGATATTTTCACCACAAACAACGTCAAGGCTGACGATTACAATCTCGGTGATACTCTCGTCCCCGGCACCAATGGTGTTCTTCAGAAGGGCAAAAAGGGCGAAGGTCTAGCCGTCAAGGTCGCTAAGCTCACCACTATGCCTGATGGTCAGCCCGGCCTTAAACTACAAGTCATTGCTGAATAAGAAAGGAGTAAGATAGATAATGGAACTAATGAAATTTGACGAACTTAAAAAGCTCGCTCGTGCCGCTACCAAGAATGCTCCCCTTACTTTTTCAGTAAATGGCAACGAGGAATCATTTGACGTTGATACAGTTAACCGTACTCTTCGTGAACAGTTCAATCTACTTGCTGGCGATTATCGTCTCTTCCGTCGCAACGAGGTCGCTGTCTACGAACTAATTGAGAATACTATTGACGAGATTCTTCCCGTCAAGGTTATGCAGCAATTTGAACAGTTCGCTGACGTCCAGACAATCGCTCAGGGCGACAAGGCTGTCTTCAAGCTCCGTATTACCGAAGCCGCTCGTAAGCGTGCCAAGGCTTTTGTAACTCGTGTTGGCCTTGCTGGTCGTTATGAGACAATGATGCTTGATGGTAAGGAACTCGAAGTTGCTACTAGCGCTATTGGTTATGCTATCCGCATTGGCTTTGAGGAATTCCTTGATGGTCGCTATTCATTTGCCGACTTCACTAATATCATGCTTGAGGGTGTCGATGAATACATCTACGCTGAAATTCTAAAGGCTCTTACACAGACTGTTGAACAGCTCCCAACTGCTAACCAGTATGTTGGTGCTGGTTTTGACGAGACTAAGATGGACGAACTGCTTGCTATTTCCGACGCTTACGGCAATGGTACTTCTACCATCTACTGCACTCGTGAGTTCGCTTCTACTATGAAACCTGCTTCTGCTGACTGGGCTTCTGATTCCATGAAAGAAGAGCTTTTCCGCAAGGGCTTCTTCGCTGATTATAAGGGTCACCCTGTAATTATCCTCCAGCAGTCTATGGTTGATGAAACCAACGCTGAGAAGGCTGTTGACCCATCTCAGGCTTACATCTTCGCTTCTGTTGGTGAAAAGCCTGTCAAGATTGTCTTCGAGGGCCAAACTGCCGTTCGTACCGTTTCTGATAATGACGATTGGTCAACCGACCTCCAAACTTACAAGAAGTTTGGTGTCGCTGTATTCTCTAATCCTTCTATCTGCTCTTATCAGAATACAGCACTAAAAAAAGCAACTCGCTAAACCCAACGCCAATGCCTGACCCAGAACCTCCCACACCGGGGAAAGACGAGGTAAATGCTGGCGATTATAATACTGTCTCAGAAGCAATCGCAAATGTTCCCGCTGGCGGCACACTGTTTGTTCCTGCGGGAACTGCTGCAATCGAAGAGCCTGTAACTTTTAACAATGACATTACTGTTAAGGGTAACGGAGTAGCATTTGAAAAACCAGTAGTAGTTTCAGATGCGGCAGTCACATTTGATAATGTTAAACTTGTAGCTACTGGCGCAGATGCTAATGACAAGACACTTGCCGTTAAGGTTAATGGTACAAAGCCTTTCACGCTAAAGAATAGTGAAATTTCAGGTACTACCCGCACGGCATTATCTGTCATGACTTCTGGCAAGATTGTATTTGAGAATAACGTATTCGATGCTGGCGATAAGAATATTTACAATATGGTTGAGTTTAGCATCAACAACGCGCGTGATATTGCGGATGTAACCTTTAAGAACAATACGTTCAAGGGTAAGCTAAAGAATAACGGCGTAAGCCTTTATAATCTTGCCGAAGGTGCTATCGTAAATTTTGTGGGTAACGTATTTGAAGATATTGACGTAAGCAATAACCCAATTCGTTTGAGCAATCCTAAGAATGTCTCTGCTATCTTTAACTTTAAGGATACTACGTATTCATTCAATAGTGATATGCCAAATGCTGATGGCTATACTGCTTTCATGCTGTTACAGGATTATTCTAAGGCTGGCAGCAAGCAAGATTTCTCTAAGTTTACAATCAATTTCGACAACCTTGTTCGTGGCTCTAAGAAGCTCATGGAAAAAGGTGAAGGAATGGATAAGGTATATTATGTATATGCCGACACTCAGGGATTCCTTGCTGATGGAGTTAACGACCCCGTTGTTAATTTCAAATAATGAATTATTGGAAGGGGCGCTCTGCGTCCCTTCTTTTTTTAGATTTAAAAGGAGAAAATATAATATGAGTAACGAAGTTGAACTAATTAGCGATGATACACTAGTTCCTATCCGCAATATCGTAAATTGCGAGACTGGTTACATTCTTTCGTCTTCTGGCCGCGCACGCCGTATTATTCCGGGCGTTACTATGCGTGTTTCCGCAGGTGAGCTACGTGAGTTATTTTTCCAGCCCGGCGGCTCTATTCTTCTACAGAACTACATCAATGTAGGCAATAAGTCACTTGCCGCAGAATTTGGTGTTCCGTATGATGCAATTGAATATGATTGGACAGAAGCAGATGTAAAGAAATGTCTGACCGAAGATGAAATTGATGTTCTGCTGGACGCTCTTGATTTTGCGCCACAAGGTATTATTGAAACCATTAAAGATGATGCCATTAAACTTGAAATCAACGACCGTGCAAAAATTAAAGCCATTGCGAAAAAAACTGGTGTCGATATTGATGCCGCTATTAAGAATAAACATGCTTATGATAATAGCGATACCAATGTTGCTGATAAACCACGTCAACGCCGAGTTCAAAAAGATGCCGAACCGCGTAAGCGCCGCGTCAAAGCAACTACCGAGTAATATAAAATAAGTAGGAGGTTTGCCTAATGCCACAAGATATAGATATTGATAAAGATATGGAAGTCATACCTCCAACTTCTTTTCAGGAGATGTATGAATTTTTCCTAGCAGGTGTTACCGATGACATGTTTATGGAACTTACAAAAGAGGATACTGAAAAGCTACTTGAGGAAATTCTGATTGCGGCAGTTCCTAAATTTGAGTTCCCGCATTGGGCGCACCCATTTACTCTAGATTATGAAAATAAATGCTTCTCTACTTGCCTTACAGTAGAGGAAAAGATTATTATTCGTTATTATATGATTGCAGAATGGATTAGTTACCAGCTTGCCACTGTTGACCTTATTCGCCAGAAATATTCAAGTTCAGACTTTTCATTTACTTCTCAGGCTAATCATATGCGCTCTCTTATTACAATGAAGCATGAATATGAGCAGAAAGCTAGAAAAGCAGAGCGTTTATACTGTAGAAGAGAAGAAGATAGCCAAGGTCATATTAGGTCAACTTTCCATTTGATTATGGAACCAATTAGGAAGTGATATTAATGGCTGAAAAAGAATATGTCGTATATTATCATCAGAATATGATAAATGGAAAATATTATTTTGGCCTTACTTCTTTGAATCCTCCTTCTCTTAGATGGCAAAGAGGAAATGGCTATAAATCTAATAGATATTTTTATGCCGCTATTAAGAAATATGGTTGGGATAATTTTATACATGCTATTGTAGCATATAGATTAACCAAAAAACAAGCACAGCGCCTTGAAATTGCATGTATCAGAGACTATGAAACAACCAATCCAAAATGGGGTTATAATATAAGCACAGGCGGAGATGGTTGTTCTGGATGGCATCCAACAGAAGAACAAAGAAAAGCAATTAGCGAAAGAATGAAAAAGTTTCTTGCAGACCCAGAAAAAAAAGCAAAGTGGGTTCAAGCACATCTTGGTAAAAGATTATCAGAAGAAGCTAAACATCATCTAAGCGAGTCAAGAATCGGCGCCAAAAATCCAGTTGCTAAATCTGTAATTTGTCTTACTACAGGACAAGTATTTGATACGGTTAAAGAAGCAGCAGAATTTTATGAATTAAAAAGTCCATCTGGGATTGGTAGGGCTATTACTCATACGCAAGGAAGAAAAACTGCTGGTAAATTAAAAGATGGTACTTCTTTTAGAGTGGGCGTGGTATAATGGCGTTAATGGTAATAGATAATAGGATTCTAGACTATCAGGTAGAAAATGTTAAGGATAGCCTAGAACGCATCACAAATCAAATTTTTAAACTTCTACCTACATTTGAAGATGGTAAAGATTGGATTAAACCATTAGATACTTTAGTTATAGAGATTACAGGTATGGCTCTTGTAACTCCTAATGCACCAAAACTTTATCAACTCGTATATAAGTTGCAAGGCATCAAAGAGCAGGGAAAAGGTATTGAATTTATGCTTTTTCGCCGCATGATTTTTGAAGCCTGTAATATCGCTAACGATGTTAGGGAGAGCCTATGAGCATTCAAACATTAGGCGCTCGTCTTCAATGGCTTGGCGGCGATAATATGGGAAGAATTAATCAGTCTAAATATATGTCTTTTCAAGCGGCTTTGAAAAATGACTATAATAAGAGAATGATTAAATTCAATAATCAGTCTTGGCCTTGTCTTATTAATTCCATGTCAGGAGGTTTGAAGGCTGATTACGATAAGAAGTATATCTCTGTCGATTTTAAGAGTGGTCTAAAAGCTGGTGAAACTTTTGAGCTTTTAGATAGTGGAACTCATTGGATGGTATATTTGCCAGTAATTACAGAGACAGCTTATTTGCGGTCTGAAATTATTCGTTGTGATTATACGCTTAATGTAAATGGTCAAGAATATTGGATTTTTTTTAGGGGGCCTGTAGAAACAGACCTTCGCTGGTTTATTAAAAACAGTATTAATATCAATGAGCTTAACTTGTCTGGCCGAATTTATATTAAGAATGATGAAAATACTAGGGACTTTTTTCATCGTTTTACTCATATCAAACTTGCGGGACATACATGGGAAGTACAAATTACAGATTCGATTACAGTACCGGGTATTTTAGAGCTTGAAATACAAGAGTATTATGATAATAGCATCGCAGAGCTACCCAGTATTCTTAAAGACGAGACTACACCTATCAATGTTATTAGTGGTGCGACAACGGCTAAACAAGATACTATTGTTGGATATGCTATTTCAAATGAAGCATATGACCCCAAAATTCATTGGGAAGTCAAGAATAATCCAAGAGTCAAAATACTTGAGGAATATGAGAATGGCCGCATGTGTAAAGTTAAAGTATATGCTGGTGCGGTAAAAACATTTGATATTTGTTATGGTAATTTCTTCCAGACAGTAATTGTCGAATGGCAGAAGCCTTTAATTCAAGGGCCGCGAGAGGTTTATCCTTATGATATTCATACCTACTGGATTAAGAAACTTCCAGAAGGTGAAAGAGTCGCATTTTCTATTGATGATGAATCTATGGCTAAGATTGTAGATTCCAATAATGATTCTTGCAAAGTGGAAATTGTATCTGGCAAGAAAGGTAAATTTGTAATTCATGCGGTATATGGTGATGTTGAGACAGATTTACCAGTTAAGATTAAATCGTTATAAGAATTGGAGGTTACATGAAACACGTTGCTTCTAATATCTTACGAACTAATTATAAGTCTACTTTTCTTTCTCATGCAGAAGACCAAGAAACCATTTGGCGAAAACTTTTTGTTGAAAGTAGGCCTTACAGCGATATGCTGAAAAAGTTACTTATTATTAATACGCCTGATTGTCTTGATAGGACACAAGACCAATATCAGCGTAAGATTGAACAATATACTATTAAAGATCTACATGATAATCAATATATCAAGGCTACTCCCAAGCTCTCTTTTGGAGAACATGAAGAAGTTAAATCTTATATCATGTTAGACTTTGATGATTTTTCTCCTTCTGAGAATCCTCGCTATCGCAATTGCGTTATTAGCTTCACGATTATCTCACAACTTGACTATTGGGAACTAGATGACTATCAGTTACGTCCTTGGATGATTGCTGGATATGTAGATGGTATTATGAATGATACTCGTTTATCTGGTATAGGTAAGCTACAATTCTTAGGTGCGCAACAGCTTGTTTTAAATGAATATTTAGGTGGCGTAATGTTACGATACTCAGCTAACCATAGCGAAGCCGATGATTCACAGAATATTGATAACACTAAGCCTGCGCCGCAAGATTTATAAAGCTGGTGCAGCATGTCAGAGTTACAAGGAGATTTAGGTAAATATCTTTCTGGAATGCCAGTTACGGTTGCGGGAGCAAATGTTGCTATCTCGCAACCGTCTATTAAAGATATTTGTGCTTTTGGTGAAGATTCGTTTCTTATGTCAATTGAACTTTTTGTCAAGGCGAAAGAACTTGCCGCAGAAATGAAAAACGTGGGCAAAAGTCAATTAGGATATATGGACGATTTTCAAATATTATTAGTAATCATCCAACAGGACGAAAACACGAAAAGAAATGTAGATAACCTTTTTGGCCTTATTTTCCCTGATTATATAATTGAATATGACGCTGGGTGTATCAATTTTAGAGTACAGGAAAATGGACCGATAGTAGGGCAACTTAATCCTATGAATTTTGAAAATTTCAGAATTACATTGAAAGAACTATTTTTGCCAGTAGGCACTGATAAGTATGAAGAAAAATTTAATCCTGCTAATGATGCAGCTGCCGAAATTGCGGCCAAACTTCAACGTGGTCGAGAAATACGAAATCAGATAAAGAGTAATAAAGATAAGAAGAAAGCTAACAGTATCTTTGGCAATTACGCTTCTGCTCTTTCTATTGGTTTGGCAATTGATATTAATGTTATATATAATTATACTCCATTTCAGTTGTTTGACAGTATTAAGAGATATACAATTAAAATGGCATATGACTTATATCAGAAGGTAGCTACTACTCCTATGATGGATGTTAGCAAGATGGACGAGCCTGATAATTGGATGGACGGTATTTATTGAGTATAATCGTGGTTTTGCCGCGTTATATAATAGACATAGAAATTAGCGCGTTATGTTTCTATGACTAAGGAAAATGTATACAAATTCCTAAATGTAAGGAGAAATCTATGAATAGATTTGGCGTGCGAGAAATCTGCGATGTAGTCTTCAAGCCTCTTACATCCGTAGACCTCGGTGGCCAGCACTTCGATGCTGGTCAGCCTATGCTTTATATTGACACCGCCAAGACTTCTAGCCTTGAAGGTGCTGCTACCACTGTTTATGCACAAGGTGGCAAAGGTAATCCTCGTCTAATCGCTTGGGATGGTGAGAAGACTCTTACCTTGACTCTTGAGGATTCTCTAATGAGTCCTACCAGTTTTGCCATGCTTTCTGGTGCTGGCCTAGTACATGGCAAGAAGACTGGTGAAAATAAGACTCCTATCTATGTCCATGCTACATATGATATGGTTGCTGAAACTTCTGATAATAAAATTATCGCTAAGCTAACTGATGAAGACCGTAATGGTGCAACTATCATCGTTACAAAAGAAGCTCCTATCTATCCTGTTACTCTCGATAGTGCTGGCGCTCAAGCTAATTATCTTTCTGCCGTTACCGACAAGCAGGTTTTTGTTATTAATGATGGCAAGACCCTGACTGCCGCTACTCTTGGTGACCACGGTGAAATTGAAGCCGAAGGTAAGACAATTGCTTTTCAGCTTGCTGCCGACACTCCCGGTGATAGTAAGCAGGATGCTGCTGTAAAAGCTGGCGATACTGTACGTATTGATTGCTATGAGGTTCATTACGATGAAGCCTATGAGATGCAGATTGATGCTGAGAACTTCGCTGGTTACTATTACATCGAAGCGTCTACACTCTTCCGTGATGAAGAGACTGGTGTAGACCTTCCTGCTGAATTTATCATTCCTCGTGGTAAAATCCAGAGTAACTTTACATTCTCTATGGCTAATAATGGTGATCCATCAACATTTACATTCACTATTGACTGTATGCCTGCCTATACAAAATTCAACAAAAAGAAGAAGGTTATGGCTACGCTACAGGTTGTTGACAAGACTGATACAACTCACAACTATAAGAATAAGGATGTTCTTGGTCACGATGGTCGTACAAAGGATTCCGATGTAGATAGTTGGTATTCTAAGTCTGTCTTCTCCGAAACAGCGGGGGAATAAAAGCCGCAACGTCAACTGAATCTGCGGCTAACAAACAGCATTCAGACGTAACTGCTAATGCAGTTGATTCAACTACTAAGACTTTTGTAGATGAAACTATTCCCAGTGTTTCTAAGCTAAAGAAGTCTGTAGCTAAATAAGCTAAAGGGTGTTCCTTAACTGGGACACCCTTTTTCTTTTTAAATAGCAATAATATATATTGCTATTGCAATATATACTAATGTTATTTAGGAGGTAATATGAGCAATTTCAATTGGCGTGCCATTCAAGCGTATAATGGCGGTAAAGAATATCTTGCTTATACTATTGCCAGAGGACAAGCCGATATTGACGATGACACGATGCATCGTATCATGAAACGCCAAGTAAGTACATTTACTCAAAGATTTAATCAAGTAAATGCGGCCAGTGGTAAAAAATATACTGGTAGACAGATTAAATCTATGATGGATAACTGGGTTTCAAATGGTGGTATAATAGGTCAAAATATTGATGCGGCAATGAAAAACATTGCAAATTTTGATAGCAAAGGTATTGCTAAATCGTATAGTACATCTGGTGATATTTTTGTCGATGGTGTCAGTTTGGCAAATGTAGGTGCTGCATTTAGTTCGTCTGTGCAAGATTGTTTGACCCATGTATCCAGTATTACTACAGCAGTCAATGAAGCTGTTAATAATATTATCTGGACACTTGCATCTAATTATGAATACTTAGTTGCTGCGCGTCTAGTTGACGCATACTATACGAGCGGAAATGTCCCATCAGACCTACAGGGCATTCCAACAGATGCGAGCATTAGTGCGGGAATGGTCAAGGAGTCTGAAACGAAAATTGTTCTTGCAATGGAGAAGGTACGAGAAAATTTAGATATTCTTGCTTCTCTTGGTGATGGTGGCAGTGCTGATATTCAGAATAGCTTTCAATCTGCCGCAGATTCTATTGCAGCTGCTTTTAACTCTATTGGCGGTACAGTTCATGAAATGGCAGAAGCACATGCAATTAATGTTGCCGCAAATGAAGGTCAACAGCTTATTATGGAAAATGATGAAAAGATAAAGCAGATGGTATCTGCCGCAGATGGTAAGTTTTATTCCAATTGGACGGCACAACAGATAACAGATACTCTTGAAGGCAAAGAATCTAAGGAAGATGTTCATATTTATTGGAACAAAGGCGGCATTGTGCTTGAGTTTGGTGGAAATGTCAAATTACGTGAAAGCGCGCCCTTTCAAGGTAGTGGCCCTGCTATAGCTGGTAGTGGTATTCAAGGAGACTATTCAACCTTGCTTATTGTAAATAATAAGATATTTTCAATTTATGATATTCTTAGAAAGATTTATGATAATTCAGATACTATTTTGAAATATGGTGGTAGCAAATATTATCTTGTTGAAGGTTTTGACTTAGGTACTTTAAGAAGTAAAGTTATGCCGTCACAGACAGGAGATAACGTTTTCCGCATGGCGTTAAATCGTAATAAACTTGCCTACAAGGTATTGAATAATACTAAGATTAGTATCACACTTAATATAGGTCATTTATTTACACCAGATATTTTTAAATCTTAGTTGACATTGTTTTAAAAGTATGGTATAATATAACCATATAGGTATAGAGATAAAAGGAGATTTTTATGGCAATTCTTTTTGAAACAGAGACAGCTAAAAAGCTGACCTCGCAAGACATATATGATATTATTCATTTTGCAGCACAGTCTGCTGAGGATAATGGCTTCGTCAACCAGTTTGTTTTTGAACGTGCGCTATATGCGTATGCGGCAATTATTTTATATCCTGACCGTAAGGAAGAGCTTGGCCGCATTGTTTCAGATAATATTCTAGATGCTTGGGATGCTCTTTTGACTGATGGTACTATCGCAGATATGAATGAAAACTTTGCGGTAGATATGGATGCTCTTGGTCGAATTGGCAGTGTATGGCTTGATGACTATATTAAATATCTACAATCTGCTCGTGGTATTTTCTCTACGTTCCAAACTTTTAGTGGCGATATTGTAGAGTCTACAGTAAATCGTTTTAAAGATGCTTTTAGTGAAAACGATGCACAGACTGTTCTTGATATTGTAGATAAATGGGGCATGAATAATACTCCAAAAGATGAAAGTAAATTAAAGGAAAAAGTCAAAGTCAAGGCTATGGCAACCCCTGAACAAGTTAATGATGCGATTAATGCCGCCACCGACTATCTTGCTTCTGTGCCAACAAAAAATGATGAGATTAAAGAAGATAGCGAGCAAGAGGACGGTCCTCTATTCGAGCTTTAGTACAAAATTCAATAATTATTATGAGCCTACTTTTATATAAAGTAGGCTCTTTTTTTATGCCTATATTAACGTTAATAAAGATATAAAAGGAGGTACGATTGTGAATCGTACAGATAGATTTAAGGTAGGTGATTACCATTAGTAAATATTCAAATACTATTGAGTATAATCTACGAACTACATTAGACCGCTCTGGTTTGACTCAATTGCAGACTGAGCTTAATAAAGTTTCTGTTCAATTGAAAGAAATGCAATCTCAGAGGTTGCTTGACCCCTCTCAAGTAGATTCGTCAATCAGCACAATCAACAAATTTAAAAGTGCATTGAATTCTAGCTTCAATTCAAAAATTGGTATGCTTGATATGTCAAAATTTGTTGGACAATTGCAAGAAAGTAAAGTATCTTTAAATAGCTTGCAGAATTCTTTTGCTTTAACTGGTAATACTGGCAAGGCTGCATTTGCTGGTGTATTAGGACAGCTTGGTAAAATTGATACCGGCATTAAAAGTACAAGCTCTATGGTTGACAAAATCTTTAACACAATGGGTAATACTGTGCGCTGGGGCATTATGTCAAGCGCTTTTAATGGTGTAACTGATTCCATTCGTCAATCAGTTGAATATGCAAAAGACCTTGATGATTCGTTGACACAGATTATGCTTGTTACTGATTATTCGCGTGATTCGATGGTTCAGTATGCAAAACAAGCTAATGAAGCTGCTAAGGCTCTTGGTTCTACGACTGTTGCTATGACAAACGCTTCTCTGGTCTATAGTCAGCAAGGCTTTGACTTGAATAAGTCTCAACAACTTGCTGAAATGTCAACTAAATTAGCAAATGCTTCTCAGCAAGATACTTCTACAACGTCAGACCAAATCACAGCATATATGAATGCTTATGGTCTTGATGATAATATTGATAAACTTAATGCGGCACTAGATTCTTGGGCCAATGTAGCAAATATTTCTGCTGCTGACGTTGGAGAACTTGCAGAAGCATCACAGAAAGCTGCATCAGCAGCAGCCACTCTTGGAGTTTCTACAGACCAACTTAACGCCCAAATTGCAACTATTGAATCTGTTACCCGAGAAGCCCCAGAACAAATTGGTAACGGTTTAAAGACACTTTACGCACGCTTTTCAGACCTATCAATGGGTAAAACCCTAGATGATGGAGTAGACTTAGGAAAAGTAACTTCTACACTAGATAAAATTGGTGTACAGGTTTTAGACGGCGATGGAAAAATGCGTGGCGTTGGCAATATCATGGAAGACTTAATGAAAGTTTGGGATTCTATTGATTCTACACAAAAAGCTGCCGTAGGCCAAACACTTGCTGGTAAATTCCAACTTACACGTTTTGAAGCACTGATGAACCGTGCAGATTTATACAAGCAATATAAAGCTGGTTCTGAAAATGCTAATGGTACACTTGATGTAATGAATGAGAAGTATGTTGATTCATTACAGGGAAAATTAAATAAATTACAAACTACCTTTGAAGGTATTATAAATAGCCTTGGTGATTCTTCTGATTTTTATGGATTCATTGATGGATTATCTACTGCATTAGATTTAATGCAGAAATTAGTTGATTCTATTGGCGGTGGCTCTGCTGCGCTAACTTTACTTGGTGCTACTGCTACTAAAGTATTTAGTACAACCATGTCTCGTGGTATTGCTTCTATGATACAAAATCATGAAGTTAATAAAACTCGTAAAATCAATGCGCAGACAAGACAGCAAAAACTACAGGAAATGGGCTATAATAATATTAAAGAAAACGAATCAACAAAGCCCATTATGGATTTCGTCAATACTGGTATTAAATATCAACCAGATATGAATGAAAAGCAAGCTAAAGAATATAACGGTATTCTTGATAGCCTAGTTGCTTCTGTACAAAAGGTAACTACAGAAGAAGATAAGATGCGTGAAGCTGTTGAAGCTACTAACATTGCTATGAGAGCAGCTTTAGAAACTTCTTTTGATTACCTAGAACTTACAAGAAATGAAAACGGCGTTTTACAAATCCAACCTACTGATGTATATGACATAGCTATTAGAAATAGTCAAGATAAATTAGGCAAACTTGGCACTAATGAATTGAAGCAAATTACTGGAGAACAGGCGCTTAAAAGTAGTGCTTATAGTGCTAATCTAACTAGAAGCCTAAGTACAATCAAAGCTGCAAAAGCAGAAGATGCGACAACTGGTACTAAAACACGGGCAGCTGCTGCTATGCAAACATCTCTTAATAGAGGTAAAAGTTTAGTAAAAGAACTTATGGGTACTGATAATATTTGGGACGATAGGTTTAATGAATATGAAGAAAAAATAGAAAACCTCAGAAACCCAATTCAGCAATTGATTGTTAGTCTAAGAGAGCTTTCAAAAGTTATTAATGAAGATAATTATAATTTTGACGCAGCGATTGATACATTAGAAAAAGTACAGAAAGCAACTAACGGAGCCGCCGAAGCGGCTGATGTTGCCACTAAGCAACAAAATGCAATTCGTAAAGAGGACAGAGTACCGTTATCTAATGTTGGAGAAGCAGCACAGCAAAATAATAAAATGCAAGCCGCGCAAGAAGAGCTGAAAACCGCGCAAGGTCGTGGCGAAGGCTTCAATGAAGGTATGGATTTACAAAATGAAATTCAGCAAATTGTTCAAGCTACTTCTGCTATTGGTCAACTTGGCTTTGCTTGGCAATCTTTCCAGAATTTAGGTTCTATATGGGCTAATTCTGATTTAACACTAGGAGATAAAATTGAGCAAACCATTTTAAATCTAACTATGATGCTTCCACAGTTAGTATCTGGTTTTATAGCTTTAAAAGAAGCCTCGCAAAAATTAGATATGAGTAGATTAGTAGAGGCAGTAGACGCAACAAGAATTGAAAAATTGCAGAATGCTTTTGGTGATTTTGCTACAATGAAATTTGGTCCTGTATTAAGTGGTTTAACTGCTACGGAAACAAGATTTAAAGCAATTAATACCGGCGCAAAGATTGCATCTGCTGGGCTTAAGGTATTTAAAGGAATTATTGAAAGCCTTGGCAGTCCTCTTGGGATGCTTTCTATTGGACTTATTGCTGCTGGCAGCACTTTAATTAATTTCCTTCATCAAAAAAATCAAGCTGCAATAGATAAACAAGTTGAGACATATACAAATACTCAACAAACAGCGTCAGTTGATACTTCTTCTTTTGATGTTGCTTATGCTTCGTACAAGAAGACTGGCGAAGTAACTGATGAATTAAAGAGTGCTACTGATAATCTAATTGATTCTCTTGACATTGCTGGTGGTAAGGCACTTGAAAATTCAGGAGACTTTGATACTTTAGCAGAGAAAATCAAGAACGCGAGTACTGCTTCTAAGGAGCTGGCTGAATCTCAAGGTAAACAGGTTTTAACTGCGCTAGAAAAAGGTGCTTCTACATATACACCATTTGTTAATAATGCAGAAAGAATTGCATATCAGAATGACTTTTTAAGTAATGCTGGTTTGACTACAAATTGGATTGGTCAAGATACTAGCGGATTATCTCTCGCAGAGAAAATCGGTAAGGTCACAGATGCATCCGCTAAGGCTCAAAAAGAAGCAGATAAACAACAAAAAATTCTTGACGGCATGAGCAAAGACGATGCCATGTACGAATTTAGAAAGTCCAAAGTAGACCAAGCAAAGCAAAATGTTTCTGATGCACAGGATTATTTAAATGATGAAAATGTCGCTAATGCAAAAACCATTATTGACAATATGGCTAGTGCCGCGGAAGAAGGTTTGAACAAGAGTGACTTCGTTAACAAGTCTAAAAAAGAGATTGAAGATTCTCTATTAGACAATGAAGCTATTAAAGCTAAATATCAGTCTCTTGGAAAAGAAGCTGGACAAGAATATATCGACGGACTCGTTTCTGCTATGCAAGGCGGTAAGGATGATGTTAAAAATTCTGTTATGGCAGGATTAAGTTCTGATATTTCAACTGACAATCTAGAGAGTGCGGCCAAAAACAAGTCCTCAATGAAAGATGTACTTGAAGATTATCAGACTGCATATCAAAAGAGCGGTGGTTTCACAGAAGACGAAGCTGCCAACATTATGGTGGAACATCCTGAATACGTTGAATTCTTGCAAAAGGTTGGCGACCAGTATCAACTAAATCAGCGTGCTGTTGAACAATGGACACAAAAGACGCGTGAACAGACCGCTGCGATGAAAGAAGCAACTGGTGAAGCTATTAATATGTCTCAAGCTAATACAGATATTCTTGCAGCATATCAAAGTCTTTCTAGTAATAATCTTGATTTGCAGCAGCCGCTTCAAGAAATACAGCAACTTAATGATTTGATTACCAATGGTGCAATTTCTAATTCTGACTTTTTAGATAGACTAAATTCTGGTTTTGATACTTTAGCAAGCAAAATTAGTAATGCAACTAGCAGTAGTAAAGAACTTGCTGATGTTCTTAAAGATGATGACATTTCTAATTTTGCTCAGATTATGACAAATGAACTGTATACTGGCTTACAGCAAGCTAATAAACAGTTTAAATCAGGTAAAATGAATGTTACTCAATATTCTCAGACAATGAAAAAAGCTGCGCAGCAATCTATTAAAATGGAACAGGCAACTAGTGGTTTAACTGATGAACAAGTTGAACAAATTAAGAATTCTAGGGATATTAGTAATGTTACTACTGGTATGTCAAAAAAGCAGAGAGATGCCGCTAAACAAATTAATAAACTAGCCAAGAGCATGAAGAATCTTGATGCTGCTGCTGACTTTAATAATTTTGTTACAGACAATTTTGAAAAAATTAATGAAGTATTTGAGGATACTGGCAAAGTAGCTACCAGCGCAACCAATGAAATGGGTGGTATTAAAGAGCAATATGCTGATACCATTTCTGGCCTAGCTAGTTCAATGACAACTTTCTATCAAACGAATAGTGACGCTGCAAAAAATACAGCTGCTTCGATAGCTGCCACAGGAGCAATGACACTCGACCAAGCATACACAATGCTTACTACTGGGCAAGGCCTAGCAGACGCGATGATGTCAAATAGTGAGGTTGCTGGCGCGGCGATGCAAGGAACGATGGCAGAAGCCGAAGGCGCAGTATCAAACATGGCAGATGGTATCTCTGGTATCATCTCTGATATTATGGCTATGTTTGGTGGTATTGACGGAGATGTTAGCAGTAGCACTGAAAAAACTGATTCTTCTAAATATGATATTACTTCAACAGAAAAAGGCAAAGGTTCAGAGTCCGTTGGCACCGTTACAGTTCCTAACTTTAAGATGCACATTAAAGGAACAAATAAATCTACTTCTAAAGGTTCTGCCGCAAGCAGAAACAAGAATCTTACTTCTACTGGTAAGACAAGAACCACTGCCAATGGAGTTGTTCAAGAAGAATACGTTAATAAATTTACTGGCAAATCTACTTGGTCAAATGCTACGACTGGTTCGCAAGCGTCTATTAAAGAACACTCTAAGCAACTTGCAAAAGGTTTAAACTCATTATTTGGTTCTTCAACTCCCAGCCTTAAAAACTGGGCGCCTTCTGGTGTTGGTGGTGCTGTATCACCGTCAAACTTTGGACTTCCTTCGTCTGGCTCAGGCGGCGGTGGAGGTGGAGGTGGTGGAGGTGGAGG
>PPYF01220582.1_pt1 | contig 33365 bp, 22 predicted proteins | sample 1559871 | NCBI WGS metagenome assembly PPYF01 (sample SAMN08240021, study PRJNA423297) | Human gut metagenome, whole genome shotgun sequencing project.
ACCACTCGCTGAGCGGCAGCAAGAGATAAACTTACAGCACGATCGCGATCCGCGCAACCCGGGCCGCATGAACAACGCGCGAACCGTTGGAAATCCAACGTTCCATCGGCGTGTCGAAAACCGGGAAAATGCGTCCGGAAAGCGCCGATACCATCAGAATAGACCCCGAAAACCACAACCAGGTGAACGCAAAACCAATAGCTGTCGGCGTGTCGACCATCAACATGGTCAACCACATCCGCATTTTGCGGTCCAACCACGGTTCTCGCATAACAAAAGCCGGAAGCTCCGTGGTTAGCGGAGGCTCCCGGCTTTGTTGTTCGGCTACTGGATATTCAGCTTTGGTCATTCGAATCGCTGACCATTGCTAATGCTGCCTGTAGCCGACTGTTTTCAGTTATTACTTCAGTTATCGCTGATCAGGCAGCTCACTCGGCATTGGCCGGGCCGGCGGCAACCGGTTCTGCAGCCGACTCGACCGTGGCGACAGCCTTCTTGCGGTTCAGGTACCGCTTGATGGCCACAATCTCCAGGCCGATCACGAGCACCGCGGTCACGCCCCAAGCCACGTACATGGCGGTCTTCCAGATCGGGGTGGCGACCTTCGGCTCGCCATTCGCGTACTGCCAGCTGTTGGCGGCCGTGTACAGGATGTTGTGCGCGGCCTGACGCATCGCCTTCACGGAAGTGGCGGACTTATCGGTGATGTGGTTGGTGATCTTCGTGGTGGCGAGCATCGAATCGTTGCCCGCACGCACTTCCTGATCGGCGTTCTGGTAGCCGTAGCCGCCGAAGTAATCGGTCAGGACGAAGCCCTTGAAGCCCCACTCGTCACGCAGCACGGTCTGCAGCAGGTTGCTGGAAGCGCCGGCGTAGGTGTAGCCGATGTAGTTGAAGGAGCTCATCACGGCCTGGGCGCCGCCTTCCTTCACGCTCATCTCGAACGGCTTCAGATAGGTTTCACGGATGGACTGCTCGTTGGCCCACGTGCACACCATGTTGGTGCGGTTGGTCTCCTGGTCGTTGAGTGCGAAGTGCTTCATGAAGGAGTACACGCCCTTGGACTTGGCGCCGGCGATTTCGTTGGAGGCCATCGCACCGGAGAGCAGGGAGTCCTCGGAGAAGTACTCGAAGGTACGACCGGAGAATGCCGAACGGTGGATGTTCATGGCCGGAGCGTACCAACCAGCCACGTGCATGTCGTGAGCCATGTCGCCGATCATCTCACCGAACTGCTTGGCGAGATCACGGTTCCAGGTGCAGGCGAACGCGGTGGAGGCCGGGAAGCCGATGGAGCCAACACCGGTGAAGTTGTTGTTCAGCGAGGCCGGACCGTCGGCGTCGGTCAGCTGGATCTTGCCGACGGACTTCACAGCCGGAGTGCCGTAACCACCATTGGCGATCAGGTCGTCCATATCGTCGAAGGTGAGCTGGTCGAGCAGCTTGTCCCAATCGGCGTCGTCATAATCCTTGCCATACATCTGGTACAGCTTCAGGCCATTCTTGGCACCGGTGGTCGGCATCTCGTCCGAATCGTTGTCATACTTCTTCGGATCGTAGTTGCTGTTGTTGGTGAACTCGGCCTTGGCTTCGTCGCTCATCGAGAAGTTGGTCGGAGCGGCGGTGGCCTTGGCATAGTTCGCGAAGTGGCCCGCGCGAGACAGGTACGTCACGTCGCCGGCGGCGTAATCGAACTCGTTGGTGGCGGCCACGGCATCGCCGTTATGGGTGTTCGAGTCGGAATTGTAGGTGACGGTGTCCTTCACGGTGACCTTCTGATGGTCGATCACGTGGTGCGAATCGGACTGGATGGAGATGTCGTAATCGCCCTGCTCCAGCACGTACGCCTTAGCGTCCTTCTGGTCGTAGGAGGCCATGTCGTCATCGTCGAACTCGATCTTCACGGTCTGGGAAGCGCCCGGCTCGAGCTTCTTAGTCTTTTCGAACGCAACCAGGTTCTTGGATGCCTTCTCGATGCCGCCATCGGTGTACGGCGGGTTGTAGTAGACCTCGACCACGTCCTTGCCGGCCTTGTCGCCGGTGTTGGTGACGGTCACATCGAACGAGATCTTGCCGTTCTTGTAGGAGACCTTGCCCATCTCCTGCTTGAACGTCGTGTAGGACAGGCCGTAGCCGAACGGGAACATGACGGTGTCGTCGTAGTCGATCAGACCTTCGTCGGCGGCGGTCTCATAGAACTTGTAGCCAACGTAGATGCCTTCGACGTAGTTGACGAACGTCGGGGTCACCGTGACCTTGTCGCCACTGAAGCCCATGTAGGAAGCAGTGAGATCATCCGCATTGTCGTAAGTGAACTTGCCGTTCGTGCCGACGGACGAAGCGTTGCCGGCGGCGGTGCCATCGGTGTTGTTGAACACAGCGGTCTTGGTCAGGTCCTTCGCGAACGTGTCGGAGGTCTTGCCGGACGGATTCACATCGCCGGCGAGCACCTCACCCAGTGCGGAGAAGCCGGTCTGGCCGGCCGGCGGGCACCACAGCACGGACTTGATCTGCGGATACTGGGACAGGAAGTCGAACTGGAACGCGTTGGCGCCGTTGTAGACGAGCGTCACCTTCTTGAAGTTCTTGGTGACCAGGTCGATCATGTCGCGCTCGGTCTGGGACAGCTGCAGGAAGTGCTCGCCATCCTTGAAATCTTCGTAGTCCTTGGAATTGTTGTTGTAGGTGATGCCCTTCGCCTTCATGTTCGTCGGCAGGTCAGCGCCTTCGCCGCCGACGCGGGTGATGGTGATGACGGCTTCGTCGGAGAAGTCCTTGGCGTCGGAGATCAGCTTGTCGGAATACTGCTTGGCCGGAACCTCAGGCAGGGTCCAATCCTGCGACCACATAGCCACCATCGGGCGGTCCTTGCGGTAGTCGGTGTACAGCTTGGTCAGCTCGGAATTGGTTTCGATGCCGGCCTGCTTCATGCCGTCAAGCATGGAAACGGTCTCGTACTGGTCGGACATGGAGCCGGAGCCGGTGCCGCCGTAAACCGGGTTGGTGGAGCCCCAACCGAACACGTTGACCTTCTTGTTGGACAGCGGCAGGTTGGAATCGTCGTTCTTCAGCATGGTGATGGCTTCCGACTGCACTTCCTTGGCCAGCTCGTTGGCTTTGGAAACGGTGGTGTCGGACAGCATGTACTTGGTGGTGGTCGCGTTGTTGAGCAGCGTGGAAAGCGGGCCGGTCAGCATCATGGACACGGCCACGACGATGCCGACAAGCGCCACCAGCCAGGATTCGGAATGGACGATCTTACGGGTCGCCACTTCCTTGACCGTCTTCTTGTTGACGGCAAAAGTGATAATCAGCGCGAGCGCGAACAGCACGCCAATCGCAATAAGGTACGGCGTCAATGAGCCGATGACGTTCATAACGTCAGCCATGTTGATTTGCAGCATGGTCTGCCTCCTCCTTGATTCTCATAACCAAACGACACGTAGGCTCCGATGCCTTTATCGGAACCGCGAAACCATTCAACACTGCCCCGCATCTCATGGTTTCGGTGAAGTGGCTGCAGATGCGTGCGGCAAGTGAAGACACTTCTTCATGTCGATGATTCGATTTCATCAGACTTCAACGTGCGGCACATGGCGTTTTCCCCAGCCTGTCAATTCGCGTGCATAATCTGCACGCCAAGTACGATGGAAGTATGAGCGACTTAAGCGCATTGAATCTGGAAGCAGGCAGCCTGGTTGGCGGCTACACGTTGATTTCCCGGCTTGGTTCGGGTGCCATGGGCTCGGTATGGCGTGTGCGGGACGATGGCGGCCATCAATATGCGATGAAGATTTTGCGTGATTCCCTCTCCGACGACGATTCCCCGCAACAGCAGCGCGACGAGTTGACCGCACGCGAGCGCCTGCGCAGGGAGGCGATGGCGTTGCAGAAGGTGCGGCATCCGGGCGTGTGCGGCATTGTGGATATGGAACTTGACGACGCGTTGGCTTTTATTGTGACCGAGTTGATCGAAGGCAAGAATCTGCGTGAGGATGTGCGCGTCAATGGCCGATATGTGGGCGACGATTTGGAACGGCTGGCACGCAAGCTGATTGAGGCGGTGCGTGCCGTGCATGCGGCCGGCATCGTGCACCGCGATATCAAGCCGACGAATGTGATGGTGTCGAGCACCGGCCCGGTATTGGTGGATTTCGGCATCGCTATGGGCGAAGGCGAAAGCCATGTGACGCGTACCGGTCTGGTGATGGGCACGCCGGGGTTCATCGCGCCGGAAATCATTGATGGCGCGGAATCGGATGAAATGACCGATTGGTGGTCGGTGGCGAGCGTATTGGCGTTCGCCGCTACGGGTGAGCCGGTGTTCGGCACGAAGCCGATGATGACCGTGTTGGAACGTGCGGCGGCAGGCAGCGCCAATCTTGCGGGACTTCCTGCGGGCACGATGGCCGCGTTCCGTTCGGCGCTTAATCCGGATCGGACGAAGCGGTGCACGCCGGACGATTTGCTGCAGGCAATCGCCGTGGATGCGTTGAATCCGCAGGCGTGGGTTGCGGCCGACAATGGTGGCGCAGCGGATGGCGATACGGAGGCGATGCCCCCTTTTGTTGAATCGCCCGACAATCCGCGCACGTTGTGGCGATTGCAGGACGACATAACCGGCGAAAACGCCATCGGCACGCGCACGATGCCAAGGCTCAGCGAAGCAACGCAGGCGATCGGGCAGCCCGATGTGAGCGCAACTCAAGTAATCGGGAAACAAGTGACCAGCCAATCCGACGCGAGCGCAACGCAGGTGATCGCACCTGTTGACGATGCCGAGACCAGCGTGCTTTCCGACGCACTTCCCAACGTGGACAGCACGCGCACGATGCCGCAATCGCAAGGCACGCGGGCGATGCCGACAGGCACGCAGGTAATGCCGCAATCCATGCCGTCAACACAAATGCTGCCGGCCCAGAACGCATGGAATCCAGCGGAAGCGCCGACGCAAGTCGACCCGACCATCAAACCCGCGTTGCAACGCATCGCCATGCGGCAGCCACCGTCCGTCATACCGCAGGCCACGGTGGCCGCGGCGCAGCAATCGCCCGCAATGTCATTCCCGCCGGTATCCGGTATGGATGGGCCGAACGTTGCGGAAGCACCCAATCCCGCCGATGTGAAGCGTGGCGCGATGTTGGGCCGGGGCATGCTCCCCTGCGCGCTGATGGCGATTCCCGTGGCCGTCTGCGGACTGTTCTCACTGTGGACGGCGATGGCAGCCGCGTTGCTGTTCGCCTGTGCGCTGGCCACCATCGGATTCAACACGGAGGCGCAGCTCGAGCGCGAAGGCAAACGTGGCGGCGAGAAGAAAAGTTCCGACTGGCTGCTGCGATTGGCGGGACTGCCTTGGCACATCGTGAAGGGCTTCGGCGTCGCCATCGTGCGGACGCTGATCATGTTGGCCGTGGCCGCGCTGGGTTTGTCGCTCACCACGGTCGTGCTGCAGCTTCCGTATGCCGTGATGGATACGTGGATATTTGGATTGACGATTCCGATGCCGACGCTGCTTGGCGGTCCGCTTTCCGAAAGCGGGCTGGCGCAGGCTGCGTTCTGCGCGATCGGCTGGCTTGTGGCCGTGGCCGCTCCGGGCGCGATCGTACTGCGATTGGGCGGCGGCGCACTGCGTAAACAGCCGTATCTGCGCCACTTGAGCGAGCTGCCGACGCAATCGCAAGGCAATACGGAATTCCCGGCGAATCGATAGCAAGGCATCGCTAGTATGGTGCCCAGCATAACAACGTGAGGTCGAAAGGAATATCGATGGCCCAGAACAGCAAGGATGCGCAGAAGCGTACCAGCCGCGCCGAGCGTAGGGCCGCTGAGGCCGCGGCGATGAAGGCGCGCGCCGAGCAGATGGAGAAGGAACGCAAGCAGCAGACGATCATCGGCGGCATCGTGGTGGCGGTGCTGGTGATTCTGGTGGCGATCGGCGCGTTCACCGTGTACCACAACATGCATAAGAAGGCCGAAACGAAGGCTTCCACCGAAACCGTGCAGGAAGCGTACACGGCGTTGCAGAAAGTGAAGAACACTCCGAAGCTCGTCGATAAGAAGGGCGGCCTGCTGATTTCCAAGAACGGCTACGGCAAGGCTGTGGAGGGCGCGCCGACCGTCGAGCTCTACATGGATTTCCTGTGCCCGGGCTGCGGCAACCTGCACCGCCAGTTGGACGCCGACCTGCAGAAGATGGTCGATGCCGGCCAGATCAATCTGGACCTGCATTTCATGGCGTTCATGGACCGTTGGTCCACCGACGAGTATTCCAGTCGCGCGGCGAACGCGGCCATCTACCTGGCCGAGCATGACAGCGACCCGAACCATCTGATCTCCTTCCTGGAGAAGGTCTACGCCGAGGATTTCCAGCCGGAGGAAGGCTCCGCATACAAGTCGGTGAGCGACGCCAAGATCAAGGAGCAGATGATCGCCGCGGGTGTTTCCAAGGATGTTGCGGACAAGGCGTTTGGCCGCGATTATCAGGAATGGCTTGATGCGATCGACACTTACACGCCGAAGCGTTCCGAACTGTGGCATCAGTCCGGCAGCTACAAGGGCAGCATGACCACGCCGACCGTGATCATCAACGGCAAGTATTGGGATATGGACCAGCTGACCACCGCCCAGACGACGGTTAAGGACGGTCTGTTGGAATCGATCGGCCTGAAGGACAGCGAAGTCGGCGTTGCCGGCAAGATGCCGTCCATCGGAGCCAAGAAGGGGCCGATTTCCGTCACCACGGGCGAATAACCCCTTACGGGCAGCCGGCGCGTCTCAACCCGCAATGCTAAGTTGACTGCGGTGGAAGCGCTGGTTATGCTATTCATCGTTCCTCTGTTGTTTTCATAGCAAAAGAGGACATGCCTCCTTAGCTCAGATGGCCAGAGCGGCCGCCTTGTAAGCGGCAGGTCGTCGGTTCGATCCCGACAGGAGGCTCGAACCCGTATGACGGGCTTGGACCTCTTACCATGGGTAAGTGCTCCAGAAGTCTTCCCCCAACTTGAGACTTCTGGCAAAGCGGACGAGACGTCCCCCAACCTGTCTCGTCCGACCGGGGGCAGGACATCCCCTTCTCTCCTGCCCCCTTTTTATTTTTCGCTTTTCGCACCTGCTTTCAAAAATGTGGCGGTATGGATAAAACCATCGGAAAGCACGGCGACCGTTCCAGCTGAGCCGTTACAATAACGGCGTTGTAGGCAGCGCTGAAAAGAGGATAAATGACGAGAAGGTGGACCCCTCGGAGATTCGTGACGCTTCGTCGTGTCCGCGTCATGGCATGCGTGGCCTCATTGACTTTGACTTCGGCGTTGGCGTTTGGTGTGGGCGCGCGCAAATCCGTGGCGTTGACCGTCAATGGGGAGACCACCACGGTGACCACATATGCGATGAGCGTGGACCGTCTGCTGCAGGAGCAGGGCGTGAAAGTCAAAACGCACGACCTGGTGGAATCGACCAGCCCGACCAGCATGCTGAAGAACCATGATGTGGTGAACGTGCAGAGCGCATACCAGACCACCATCACCATCGACGGCCAGGAAGTGCCGTTCTGGACGGTCGCGTCCAGCGCCGAGCAGTTGCTGGACTTCTTCAACCAAAACGAAACCGAAGCGGCGAAAATCACCGTCAATATCAGCAACGTCTACAACAAGCTCACCGGCGGTCTCATCATCAACCAGAAGGGGCCCGTCACCGTCATCGCGGACGGGAAAAGCTCGGTGGCGCCGAACGGCAAGCTGCCCGCTGCCTCCATTCTTGACGCCAAAGGCATCACGTTGGGCAAGGAGGATCGCGTCAGTGTCGAAAAGGACGGCAAGACGACCATTCTGCGCGTCCGCCGCGTGACGCATGGTGAGGAGACCCGCACGAAGGAAGTGCCGTTCGGCACGCAGACCATCATCGACCCGAACCTGCAGCCGGGCGAAGTCACGGTACGGCAGGAAGGCGAAAACGGCGAAATCCAGCAGACGTATGCCGTCACCTACGTGGATGGCGTGAAGGAAAGCGAGACGCTGACCGGAGAGAAGACCACGAAAATCGCCATCGACAAAGTCATTGCGGTCGGACCGGAAAAAACTACGGACGATACCGACAAATCCGACAACAGCGGCAACGGCAACAGCAACGGCGATAACGGCGATTCCGGCAAGACGGACGACGGCAAGAACGATTCGGGTAAGAACGACTCGAATAAAAACGACAATAAGTCCGATTCGAACAAGTCCGATTCCGACAAAACCGATTCGAACAAGTCGGATTCCTCGGATAAGAACAATTCGAACAACAACTCGAATAACAATTCCAACAACACCGAGAAGGACGATCCGGCACCGACCCCCACACCAACCCCTGCACCGCAGCCGACTCCCGCACCCCAGCCCAAACCGCAGCCCACGCCGCAGCCGAGCAATCCTTCCGCAGGCTGCCGCTTGTACCATCCTTCCGCGGCACAGGCACAGGCCTACGCTTCCGGCGCGGCGGCGCAGCGCGGCTGGACCGGCCAGAACTGGACGGATCTGGTCAAACTCTGGAATCGCGAATCCGGATGGAGCTGGAGCGCGGAAAACGTGTATTCGGGCGCATACGGTATTCCACAAGCGTTGCCGGGCAGCAAAATGGCCACGTTCGGCGCGAATTGGAAGGACGATGCCGCCGTGCAGATCGACTGGGGTCTGAGCTACATCGCACAGCGGTACGGCAGCCCGTCCGCGGCGTGGCAGCACTCCGAACAGACCGGATGGTACTGATCCGGCTAATCGCCAACGATTTTCGTACCGGCATGAACGGATAATGAGGGAATGACAGAAGAGGGAATGACGGAAAACGTGAACGAGCATACGCAGGGCCATTTGCTGGGGGCGGCCGACATCCGACGCATCGCCGCCGACGCGGGTATCAGCCCGACGAAGAAATTCGGGCAGAATTTCGTGATTGATCCGGGAACCGTGCGTCGCATCGTGCGCGAGGCCGGCGTGACCGCCGACGACCATGTGCTGGAAGTCGGTCCCGGACTGGGTTCGCTGACGCTGGCGATTCTGGAAACCGGCGCCACGATGACGGCTGTGGAAATCGACCCGCCGGTCGCCGAACGCCTGCCGAAAACCATCGCCGAATTCATGCCGGACGCCGTGGACCGCTTCCGTGTGGTCAACCGCGACGCGCTTACCGTCAATCCGGAGAATCTGCCCGATTTCAAGGATGACGATTCCTTCACGCTGGTGGCCAATCTGCCGTACAACGTGGCCACGCCGATTCTGCTCACCCTGTTGGAACGTTTCGACAATCTGGGCACCTTCCTGGTGATGGTGCAGAAGGAAGTGGCGGACCGTTTGAGCGAGAAGCCCGGTTCGAAGATCTACGGCACGCCGAGCGTGAAGCTCGCATGGTACGGCACCGCGGAACGCGTGGGCGTCATCGGCCGCAACGTGTTCTGGCCGGCCCCGAACGTCGATTCCGCGCTGGTGCTGTTCAAGCGCTACCCGGGCGGTCACACCCCCGCCGCGGACAATGCGGACGGTTCCGTGGTGGATCGCGAAACCGTGTTCCGTTTGATCGACGCGGCTTTCGGGCAGCGCCGCAAGACCCTGCACGCCGCATTGAAGAAAATCGTGCCGTCCGAAGCGTTCGAGAAGGCCGGCATCGACCCGACCCGTCGTGGCGAGACGCTCACCATCGACGAATTCGTGGCGTTGGCACGCGCGTTGGATGAGGTGTTCGCGTCATGAGCACCATTGATTCGCCCGCCATCGGAACGGCCACCGTCAACGCCGTGAGCGTGGACTGCCCGGCGAAAACGAATCTGACCCTGCATGTGGGCCCGTCGCATGCCGAATGGGGCGGCCGTCATGAACTCGACACCATCTATTGCGGGGTCGGCGTATACGACACCGTCACCGCCACGCGCAAAGCGCCGGGAAGCGGCTTCTCGCTGAATCTCGAGGGCGCGTATCTGGGCGACCTGGCCTCTTCCGGCAGCGATATGCGCCGCAACCACGCCGTGCTGGCATTGTTCGCCATGGCCGAAGCGAGCGGCCATGAGCCGGACGTGGCGTTGAACATCGACAAGCGCATCCCCGTCGGCGCGGGCATGGCCGGCGGTTCCGCCGATGCGGCGGCGACGATTCTGGCATTGAACACGTTGTGGGATCTCGATTGGCCGATCGAACGCCTGCAGGAAGTCGCGGCCACGCTGGGCGCGGACATGCCGTTCTGTCTGACCGGCGGTTACGCGCGCGGCACCGGTTTCGGCGAACGCATCGAACAGCTTGATGACGATGGCGATATCGTACGCGATCTTACGGAACGTGGGTTTACCGGCCATCTGCTGGTCGGCGCATACCGTGCGGAACTGCGCACGCCGGAAGTGTATGCCACATTCGATCAGATCGGTGCCGGCGATGGCGATGAGAACCACCTGCAGAAGGCGGCGGTCTCCCTGCATCCGCGTAGCGGACAGGCGATCGAGGAAGCCTTGCATGCGGGAGCCAGCCAGGCGTTCGTCTCCGGTTCCGGCCCGTCCGTCATCGCGTTCGTGCCGACGGAGGATGCGGCGGACGCCGTGCAGCGGGCATGGCAGGACAGCCGTTGCGTCGATCGCATCATCGCCACGAACGCCCCAGCCCGACCGATTGTGCATATCACCGCATGACACATATCACCGCATGACAGTAAAGTTGATGGCAATTGGTTTGTTCAAAAGGAATTCGTAAATGACCCAGGCTAACGACGAGCGCGCCGCGCGCAAAGAGTACATTCGCCGCCGTCAGAAGACGGTGTTCAGCATCGTCGGAGCCGTCATGGTGGTCGCCATGGTGGTGTCCCTGCTGTTCTTTTTCCATGTCGGAGGCCTGGGCAACGTCAAGTCGGCCGCCGTACAGCCGAACTACGGCCAGCAGGCACCGTGCCCCATCAAGGAAGCCGACGGCAACAAGGCCAAGTATGTGGAGAATCGCAACATCACGCTGCGTGTGCTCAACGGCACGAAGTTCTCCGGCTTCGCCAAGGCGGTGAGCGACGCGTTGCAGAACCGCGAGTTCAACCCCCAGACGCCAGACAACTACACCAAGAAGGTGGATCGCACGATGATCGTCTTCGGCAAGAACGGCGTGAATCAGGCGTACACCGTGGCAAGCAATTTCACCGACGCCATGCTGGTTATGGACGACCGTCAGGACCAGCTGATCGACGTCATCGTGGGCGCCACATTCGACAATCTGCAGGATACGAAGAAGGTTCCCGCCGCAGGCAAGGCGATCACCGGCATCCAGGGCTGCGTCGCGGTGGACAAGATGACCGACCTGCCCAAGGCGCCCGAACATGATGCGGTGAATCCGCAAAGCTGACCGCCAATCGAAATCGATATAGGCAATATGAAAAACCCGCGCTCCCCCAATCGGGAACGCGGGTTTTCGTATTCGAGCTGTTCCAAGCACACTGTTCCATGCATGCGGCGAAACCACCGCATGTCAATCGCTATTCACCCTGCTCCTTGTACCAGCGTTCCAGCTCGGCAACGGCCACGTCACGCTCCACCGGACCGTTATCGAGGCGGTATTCCAGCATGTGCTTGTACGCCTTGCCGACCATCGGGCCTGGTTCGATGCTTAGCAGCTGCATGATCTCGTCGCCGTTGAGGTCAGGACGGATCGCGTCGAAGTCTTCCTTTTCTTTCAGGTCGCGCACACGCTGTTCCATCTCGTCCATGGCCGCCGAGAACATCATGGCCTTGCGCTTGTTCTGTGTGGTCGTGTCGGCGCGCGTAAGGCGGTTCAGACGCTCGTACAGCGGGCCAGCGTCCTTGACGTAGCGGCGGACCGCGGAATCCGTCCACGGCTCCTCCACGTAGCCGTGGAAGCGCAGATGCAGGTTGACCAGCTCGCTGACGTCCTCGACCATGTGGTGGTCGAAATGCAGTGCCTTCAAACGCTTGCGTGTCATCTTCGCGCCGACGGCGTCATGACGGTGGAAGCTCACCTTGCCGCCCGCTTCGAAACGACGGGTCTTCGGCTTGCCGATGTCGTGCAGCAGAGCCGCCAGACGCAGCGTCAGGTCCGGGGCCGGCACCGGACCGTCGGGACCGGTTTCGAGGGCGACGGCGCGTTCGATGACGATCATGGTGTGTTCGAACACGTCCTTATGGCGATGGTGCTCGTCGATTTCCAGCTGCAGCGCGGGAATTTCCGGCAGCACGATGTCGGCAAGACCAGAATCGACCAACGCTTCGATGCCGGCGCGCGGGCGATCGGACAGCAGCAGCTTGACCAGTTCGTCGCGCACACGTTCGGCGGAGACGATTTCGATGCGATCGACCATGTCGGACAGCGCTTCGGCGGTTTCCGGCTCGATGCGGAAGCCGAGCTGCGCCACGAAACGCACGGCGCGCATCATGCGCAACGGATCGTCGTCGAACGACTGCCGCGGATCGACGGGGGTACGCAGCACGCCTTTGGCCAAATCGTTCGCACCGCCGAACGGATCGACGAATTCGAGTTCCGGAACACGCAACGCCATCGCGTTGACGGTGAAATCGCGGCGGGAAAGATCGCCTTCCAGCGTGTCGCCGTAATTGACTTCCGGCTTGCGCGAGTCGGGGTCGTACGTGTCGGAACGGTAGGTGGTCACCTCCACTTTCACCTCGGTGCCGTCCTCACGCCTGCGCATCGCGCCGAGCGTGCCGAATTTGCGGCCCATATCCCAGAAGCCATCATGCCCAAAACGGCGCAGAATATGCTCAAACTGCTCGGGACGCGCCGATGTGCAGAAATCCAAATCATGCGATTTGCGATGCAGCAGCAGGTCGCGGACAGGACCCCCGACCAGTGCCAGTTCATAGCCTTCCGCAGCAAACATACGTCCTAATTCAATGGCCTCTGGCCACACTTCGAAGTTCACGCCATACCTTTCAGCACCACAAGTTTTCCGTTTACCAGCATACCGTTACCCCACCTGCACACAGAATTGAGTATGGTTGGAATCATGATTACGCCCGCAGACCTTGCACGCACCGCGGATGGTCCGACCACGTTCGCATCGCTTGACGCGCAGGAGCTGCCGGTGGTGCGCGAGTATTCGGCGGGCGGGCTGGTGTTCGACGACAAGGGTCGCGTGGCGATCATCGCACGTCATTCACGCAGCGGGCATTTGGAATGGTGCCTGCCGAAGGGACATATCGAAAAAGGCGAAACGCCGCAGCAGACGGCCGTGCGCGAAGTGCATGAGGAAACCGGCATTCTGGGCGAGGTGGTCGATTCCATCGCCACCATCGACTATTGGTTCACCGGTACCAGCCAACGCGTGCACAAGCTGGTGCACCACTTCGCGTTGCGGCAGATCGGCGGCGAGCTGACCGTCGAAGGCGATCCCGACCATGAGGCCGAAGACGCCATTTGGGTGGATTATGCTGATTTGGACGATGTGCTGAGCTATCCGAACGAACGGAAGATAGCATGGTTGTACGCAAGGAAACTCAACAGACAGGCGTAATAGTGAATCAATCCGCACAACGGCACGTTTCGCGTGGCCTTCGCGCGTTATCATCCATCCTCGCCATGGTATTGACCATGGCGTTGATGTTGTTATACGCACCCACGCCATCGGCAAGGGCCATGGAATCGACCACATCGGCGGAGTCGACGGACGGTATGTTGTCCATCAACTCTTCCACGGCCGTATTGACGGACACCTCCGGATACCATCTGAACGCCACGGTGACCAACACGACCGGACAGGAGATTCCCGCGGGAACGCTGACGCTGGCCATGAACGCCTTCTACACGTTCGTTTCGCGCAACGACATCCAGGATTGGTCTGAAGGCAACGGGCGAATCCCCACCCCGCAATCCGTGGGACAGGCCGATGTGCCCGCGTTGCAGCCGGGAGCCAGCGCCAACGTGAGCATCGACGCGGACGCCCATCAGGAATCGCTCGCGGCCATCAACTCTTGGGGGCCGAAGCCGGTGCTGCTGAGCTATTCCGCCAACGGAACCCCCCTTGCTCAATCGCATACGTTCGTGACGCGCACCGGCGCGGGACTCCACACGCCCAGCACGCCGGCGCTGCACATCACCGTCGCCCAGCCGCTGGCCGCCAACGGGTGGACCACCGACAGCAAGCTGCTTGGACAGCTGGTCGATGAAGGGGGTATTTCCTCCTCGAAACTGGCGAAAATCGCCATGCCCAGCAAGGATGACGACGCACGGCTCAAATCGTTGCAGCAGACCTTCGCCAAGCACGACATGCTGCAGGTCGTAGGAGATCCGACCTACCTGCAGGCGATGGCGATGCCAACGCGGGTCGACGGCATCACCCAGCCCGCATTGTTCGACATGACCGCCTACAGCGCCATGAACAACGCTCCGGCCTACAGCGCAGCCGGTATCAACGACCGTCAATGGTCCGCAGCCAAAGCCCGGAAAACCTATCAATCGGCATTGGGCGACAGCAACGCGGACATCACCGCATACGCGTGGCAGGGCAACGGCAATTGGACCCTACAAGCGTTGACGAAGGCCCGCCAGCAGGGGTACGGCACCGTCATCGCCACGCATGACTTCGAAGAGGACGATGCGGCTACCGTACGTACCGGCAAGACGGTGGTCTCCACCGATGCCGGGGACATCACCGTGCTTTCCGCGCAGAATGTGCTTTCCGGCCTGGCCCAAGGCAAGGCGACCAGTGACGATGCCAACGCCGACAGCGAGGGAACCACGGCCGGCAGATTGGCGCGATTCGTCGCGCAAAGCGCGTTCTACCAGATGGAACAGCCTTATGCGGAACGCAACCTGCTGGTCTGTCTGAACGAGGATTCCGACCCCAGTGTTGTGGACGCGCTGATGAGCGACATCGAGCAGTCGCCGTGGCTGAACCTCACCGATCTCGCCACGTTGAAGGATGCCGACATCTCCGAAGATGCGGCCAGCATGTCAACCGACCTTCCCCAAACGGACGGCCTTACCGATGGCATGCGCAGCGACGTCCAGCAGACTCTGAGCGCGCTGGCGAACTCATCGAGCAACATCAAACGTTTCAATACGTCGATCCTCGTCAAGCCGAACGGAAAAGACGAATCCGACGTCAACACCTGGAGCAGGCAGCTGACGAACGCCCACACCATCATGGCCCTGCACGCGTTGGGCGGCGAGAGCCCTTCCAGAAGCACGATGGCGGAAGGCGCGAACCAGCTCGCGGCCCTGCTGATCAACGGTGTGGCGATCACGCCGACGGAAAGCGTGAACGTGGTCAGCGAAACCGCGAAAATGCCGGTGACCATCAGCAACAGCCACCCGTACCCGGTAAAGGTGAAGGTCTCGTCGCTGACCGATTCCATGCAGATCGTCACGTCCCGATTCGACACCGTGCAGGTGCCGCCCCACGGCGAGGCACAGGTGGCGTTCACCATCCGTGTGTCCACGTCCGGCACCGCCAACGCCACCATCAGCCTGTTCGACAGGAATGGTGCAGCGTTTGGAGCCACGCAGGTCACCCACATCACCAGCGCGCTGCAGATCAGCGACAAGAGCGGTTTCGTCATCATCGGCTTCGCCGTGCTCTTGGGCGCTGTGGGACTGTGGCGTCAATTCAACCGTAAGAAGGATCCCGACGAATGAGTTCTTCCGTTGGCCGTAACTCACTGATCATGGCCTCCGGTACCGCCGCTTCGCGCGTGACCGGCCAAATCCGCACCATCCTGCTTGCCTGGGCCTTGGGCACCACCGGCTATGCCGCCAACGCCTACCAGGCCGGTTCGATGATTCCGCAGGTCATCTACACACTGGTTTCCGGCGGCATCTTCAACGCGGTGCTTGTGCCGCAGATCGTGCGCACGCTGAAATCGAAGGACGCCGAAACCAAGCTCAACAAGCTCATCACCCTTGCCATCACCTTGTTGTTGGGTGTGACGCTGCTCATGGCCGTTGCCACGCCGTTGTTGACCAAACTGTATGTCAACGGCAGCGCCGAAACCATGGCCCTCGCCACCTCCTTCACCTTGTGGTGCATGCCCCAGATCTTCTTCTACGGCCTGTATACGGTGATCGGGCAGATTCTCGCGGCGAAGGACCATTTCGTCACGTATGCGTGGAGCTCGGTCGGCGCGAACATCATCAGCTGCATCGGTTTCGGCGCGTTCATCGCGATGTTCGGCAGGGCCACGGAACGTCCGCTGGACTTCTGGACGCCGACGAAAATCGCGCTGACCGCCGGCACTTGGACGCTTGGCGTGGCGTTCCAGGCGCTGGTGCTGTTCATTCCTTTGACGAGAATCGGCCTGAAATACCGTCCGAAATTCGGCGTTCACGGCATCGGACTGCGTTCGATGGGACCGGTCGCCGCGTGGAGCCTCGGCATCGTCGGCGTCGATCAGATCGTCAACATCATCGTCACCCGCGTGGCCACCAGCGCGCCGTTCAAGGCTTCGGAACAGCTGCATATGAGCCAGTTGGACGTGGCCGGCAACGCCTCGTATCAGAATGCGTACACCATCTACATGCTGCCGTATTCGCTGATCGCCGTGTCCATCGCCACTGCGATCTTCCCGAAAATATCGAAAGCCATCGCGGACCGCAATATCGACGAGGCGCGCAAGGATCTGAGCTCGGCCCTGCGTAATCTCAATCTCATCATGTGCTTCTTCGCAGCGGCGTTCATCGTGCTTCCGTTGCCGATCATCCTCGCACTGCTGCCGTCCATCAGCGTGCGTGAGGCGCTGCTCATCAGCGCGCCGCTCGCCGCTTTGGGCATCGGCCTGCCACTTTCCAGCTCGTATTTGGTCATCCAACGCACGTTCTACGCGTTCGAAGACGGCAAGCATCCGTTTATTTTCATGGCGATCACCATGGCCATCCAGGGTGGCGTCATCATCGCGTCGACGTTCATTCTGCCGCCCACGCAGTGGATCACCGTCATCGGATTGGCGATTTCGGTGAGCTTCATCCTGCCGTATCCGCTGCTTACGCACATGCTCCGCTCCCGTTTCGACGGCGATGTGGACGACAAGCGCATCATCACCGCCTATGCGAAGGCGCTGGTGGCCACGATAGCCGCCTGCGTGATTGGCCTGCTGTGCCGCAACGGCGTCTACCGGCTGGTCGGAGCGCATATCGGCCCCGACGACGGCACTATGAACTGGGGTCAGGCGGTTCTGTCCGCGATACTGCTCACCATCGTCATCGCCATCGTCTATCTGGCGTGCCTGTGGGCGCTGCGTGCCGAGGAGCTCACTTCGGTCGTGGGCATGCTCGCCGCCCGCATACCAGGGCTTGGCAACAAGCCTAAGTCTGGCGGAACGGCCAGCCCCAACGGTAAACTTGAGCAAAGTACCGCCGAAAACGGCGACCAAGAATAACAGCGTAGGTAGAACAATCGTTACAGAGTTGAAGGAAACCATGAAACCTCAACTGGGAGATACCATCAGCAACCGCTATGTGCTGGTTTCGCCATTGCGCGAGGAAACCGGCTTGCAGGTTTGGAAGGCAAGCGATCACGTGCTTGCCCGGGATTGCCAGCTTTTTATCGTCAACAACCGCAAGGCTTTGCAGGACGTCAATGCGACGGCCTCCATGCTGGCGATTTCCCACGACGCCCATTTCACGCAGGTGCTGCAGCTTCAGCACGTGGGCGAGGTGGCGTTGGTGATCACGCAGCTCGATGCCGGCATGTCGTTGAGCGAGTATCTCACGCAGTCCAGCAAGCCGCTGAGCTTCACCGCGATCCGTTCCATTCTTGGTGAGGTCGTCGAAGCCCTGCACGTGTTGCAGAAAGACAATCTCACGCATTTCTCGATCAGCACGGACACCGTGCGATTGACCCGCAACGGCATTGAAATCGCCGACGCGCCGGTAAGCATCATGCTGGCCGATACTTCGCGCGTGCAATCCGTGGAAAACCAGGAGCAGCTTGCGATTCGCCAGGTCGCTTCCCTGCTGTATTCCCTGCTGACGCGCACGCCGTCGACGCTGTCCACGAACTACCATCTTGACGCGATTTCACCGAACGTGCCGATGGAGTTCCGCGTGATTTGCAAGCGTGGTCTGGATCTCAAGGAGAAGGACGGTTTCCCGACCGTTCCGATGGCCACCATCGCCGAATTGGAGGCGTTGCTGGGCGACTACGAGCCGCTGGCGAAGCTTAACGGCCCCGATATTGCGTTACCGTCCGCGGATTCGGAATGCTCGATTGTGAACGTGCCCCTGCTGCAGATTCTCGAGCAGGATGCCATCGCCTTGCCCGATACGCTGGCTGAAACCGGAAGCATTCCGGAAATGACGTTCGAAGCGCCTGAACCACACACTGATTTCTCCGACAGCAAGGAAGCCTTGGCCAAGGGTATGGCCGCGACCGGCGGTGCCGTGAAATCGCTGTGGAACAACAGCCGCGAACTACTCAGCGAAGAGGACCTCGACGGATCCTCCGAAGATGTGGATTCGCCGTTCTCCTTCCCCATCCGTGTTTCCACGCCGTCGCCGCAGGGCGATTATCATACGGACGATTCGCAATTGGAGAAGACCGGTCGCATTCCGGTGATCGGACCTGACGGACGGGTCATCGAGCCGGGCGAGGAATCCGCACGCGCGTTGAAGGCGGAGCAGGAAGCAATCGACGCGGCATATCAGAACGAAAACGGAGCCCCCGTTGCGGTGCCGCCGAGCTTTGCCCCTAAAGCCTCTTCCTCCAGTCCGACCGAGGTCGCCAATGCCAAATTGTTCGGCAAGCTCACCACCAAGGTCGTGGCCATTGTGGTCGCGTTCATTGTGGTGGCCGTCGCATTGGGATTCGCCATTCATGGTTTGACCAAGAAGCCGGATGACGGCATCACCAATACGAATTCCAACAATCCGTGGCCGGAAATGAACCTTGACGACGTACCTTTCGGCGATAATGGCGATTCCGGCAATGGCAGCAGTTCTGCCAGCGATGCAAACAACGATTCCAACGATGCCAACAGCTCCGACAACGGCAGCTCCGATTCCAGCAAGCCGAAGAAAACCACGAAGAAGAGCCATTCCGCCAAGAAGGACGTCGACAAGGTGGTGACTTCGGATAAGAAGGTGCGGAAGGTTCCGGAGCCGAAGATGCCGGAGAACACGACTCCGTATGAGATCGACAACCGCCAGTTCCTGTCCAATCCGGACGGACAACAGGGTTACGGTTATTACCTCCACCTCAGCCAGCCCCAGAAAGCGTATCGCATGGTCATCAAGATCCGTTCTTCCGGCGGCCAGGGCTACATTCGCGTGAACGCCAAGTCCAGCCCGAACCAGGGTGAACAGGTCGCCCAGTTCGAGTTCGACGCCAGCGGCACCACCGAAATCAAGTTCAACAAGGCCGTGGAGACCCAGGACATCCTCTTGTGGGTGCCGTTCGACAGCCTTCCCGGCAACCAGCTGTACATCGATTCGGTGCAGATTTTCTGACGCATCGGCAGACAAGGAGGGTGTGCGGATTGTTCCGCACACCCTCTTTTTGTTTCACGTGAAACAACATGACGGATAGCTGACCTTTTTGAACGCCTTTTTGAACGCTTTTTTGAACGCCATCTGCAAAACCGCCCGCAACCGTCGTGGAAACTGCATTACAGTAGCAACCATGAGTGATATGCGTGATGTGGTGATTATCGGTTCCGGCCCGGCTGGCTATACTGCCGCGATCTATCTTGGCCGCGCCGGCTTCGAGCCGCTGGTCGTCGCCGGCGCGCTGACGCCCGGCGGCCAGTTGGTCAACACCACCGAAGTGGAGAATTTCCCAGGCTTTCCCGATGGCATCATGGGTCCGGATCTGATGGACAATATGCGCAAGCAGGCGGAACGGTTCGGCACGCATATCGTTTGGGACGATGTTGTTTCGGTTGCTTCGAATGCCGATTCCGGCATCAAAACCGTCACCCTTGACGGCGGCGACGTGTACGACGCACGCGCGCTGGTCATCGCAACAGGCTCAAACTATCGTAAGCTGGGCGTGCCAGGCGAGACGGAATACGCAGGCAAAGGTGTCTCCTACTGCGCCACCTGCGATGGTTTCTTCTTCCGCAACAAGCCGATTGTGGTGGTCGGCGGCGGCGACAGCGCTTTCGAAGAAGCTGATTTCCTGTCCCGTTTCGGCTCGTCCGTCACCCTTATTCATAGGCGTTCCACGTTCCGTGCTTCCCGCATCATGGTGGAGCGTGCGCAACGCAATCCGAAAATCGATTTCATGCTTGACGCTGTGGTGCAGGAGATTCGCGGCGACGAGAACGGCGTACAGGAGGTGGAGGTGCGCAACACCGCCACCGAAAAGACCTCTGTAATCCCCGCTAACGGCGTTTTCATGGCGATTGGGCACACTCCTGCCACTGCTTTTCTTAACGGGCTTGTAGACGTCGATTCCGCCGGTTATATCACGGTCGATGGCGCCAGCACGCGTACCAGCGAACCCGGCGTTTTCGCCGCGGGAGACTGCGTGGATAGCGTCTATCGGCAGGCCATCAGCGCGGCGGGCATGGGGTGTCGCGCCGCGCTGGACGCGCAGGCTTATCTCGATTCGCTCAAGTAAGGCTCAAATCGTTCAAATCATTATCGCTCGCCGAGCTCGATTGGCTCGGTTCGTTCAGCTCTGCTGCTGCATAAGCAGGTCGACGATGCGTTTCATATCGTCTTCCGATTTGAACACGATTTCGATTCGCCCGTGCTTCTTCGATCCCTTGATGGAGACCTTGGTGCCGAAACGCTGCTCCAGACCAACCTGAACGGGGGTACCAGCCCACGGATTGAGCTTGCTGGCCTTCGGCTTCTTGGGCTGGTCGCTTTCGGCGGCCTTCATCGACACGATTTCCTCGGTGCTGCGTACGGACAGTCCCTCGGCGATGATGCGCGTGGCCAGCTGTTCCATATCCGCTTCCGTCGGCAGTCCCAGCAGCGCACGCGCGTGGCCCGCGGACAGCAGTCCGGATGCGACCTTCTTTTGCACGGCGGCCGGCAGGTTGAGCAATCGCAAGGTGTTGGCGATTTGCGGACGGGATTTTGACACCGACTTGGACAGTTGGGCCTGCGTCAGGCCGAAATCGTCGATCATCTGCTGGTAGGCAGCCGCCTCTTCCAGTGGATTCAGCGCGACGCGATGCAGGTTTTCCAGCAGTGCGTCACGTAGCATGTCGTCATCGGCGGTGGTTTTGACGATGGCCGGAATCGTTTTCAGGCCGGCGATCTGCGATGCGCGCCAACGACGTTCGCCCATGATGAGCTCGTACATGCTATCCATGCGCCCGTCGAACATGTTGTGCGGTTCGGCCGGTTTGGCTGCGGCTTCCCTGCGGGCGGCTTCGATTTGCGATTGCGGACGCTTGCGTACGACGATTGGCTGCAGTACGCCGACTTCCTTGATGGATTCGGCTAGCTCGCGCAGGTCGTCTTCATCGAAAATGGTACGTGGCTGATGCAGATTGGGACCGACGTCGCTCAAACGCAGTTCAACCAGATATCCACCCTGCACGGGAAGCAGTTCCGGTTCGTCCTTCTTATGTTCGGTCGGCGTGGTTTCACGTGAAACACTCCCCTGCTGCTCGCCCTGTTCGGAAGCTGGCTGAGCGGTGGAGCCGAAGAACATGTCCGCGGGATGCGCGCTTTCGTTCAACGAAATCGACGGCATGCTGGCACGACGATGCTGGTTTTTCTTGGTTGTTTCACGTGAAACAGCATGCTTCATCCCCTGCACGGCGTTCACCGATGCCTGTGCGGTAGCGGACGCGCTCTTGGACTCCACATGCCCATCAGTCTTGGAAGCCTTGACTTCCTTGGCGGCAGCGGCAGGCGCCGCATGCTCCTGATGCTGCGGCTCCCCCGGAAGAGAAGGAAACAGTGCGCCAAGACCTTTACCCAAACGCGACTTAGTTGCCATGATCAGTTCTCATTCCTTCTTGCATCGATTGCCTGCAGCACCGTATCGGAACGACGCGAAAGTTCCAGCGCGGCTTCGCAGTACGCGATCGCACCCATGCCCTTGGGGTCGTATGCGATCACGCTTTGGTTGAAGCTTGGCGCTTCGGAAATCTTCACCGTGCGCGGAATGGTGGTGTCGAGCACGATTGTCGGATAGTGCTTCTTCACTTCCCCATGCACTTCGCGGCTCAGCAGCGTGCGCTTGTCGTACATGGTGATGAGCATCGTGGAGACCAGCAGCGACGGATTGTAATGTTCCTGCACCAGTCCGATGGTGTTGATGAGCTGGCCCAAACCTTCCAAGGCGTAATACTCGGCCTGAATCGGAATCAGCATTTCGTGCACGGCGCACATGGCGTTGATCACCAGCAGACCCAGGCTCGGCGGGCAGTCGATGATCACGTAATCGTAATGCTCTTCGCTGGTGGCGAGGAACTCGTCCACCGCGTTCTTCAGCAGCGAGTTGCGGTCCGCCATGTCGGCGACCTCAAGTTCGGCGCCACTCAAATCGATGGATGCGGGGACCACGTCGAGGTTGTCGAAATCAGGGCACGTGCACTTGACTTCCGCGATGCGCTTGCGTCCTTCGATGACGTCATACACCGAAGGCTGACCGGAGGCGTGCGGGGCACCCAATGCCGTGGAGGCGTTGCCCTGCGGATCCATATCAATAAGCAGGACCTTGCATCCGAAACGGGCCAAGGCCGCGGACAGGTTCACCGCGGATGTGGTTTTGCCGACGCCACCTTTCTGGTTGGCGACTGCGATCAGGCGCGTTTGGGCCGGCTTCGGGCAGACCGCATGCTCCAATGCCTTGTATCGCGTCGATTCATCAGCGATTTGCGCGCCTACGGGGGATGTCGAGCCTTCGAAGATTCGCTTGATGGTTTCCGTGGCGGATTCCATCGACGTCAAATTGTCTGGTTCTTCAGGTCCAGTCATGAACTAGCCTTCCTATACATATTCAACAATCAAGTTTCATCATTTGGGTGGACAGATTTTCACCTGTTCACGGCCATGCGCACCATTGTGAACAACGGTGGATAGTTGGTGGATAACTCATCCGACCTCCCAAAAGTTATCCACAGAACAATCGTTGCAATTCCAAGCTTCTTCAAGATGCTTCGTAACACATTTCCGCGATTGTGGATACTGTGGATAACTCACGCGATTTTGTGGATAACTTATCGCTTGTCCACCATCAGCACATGCGTCGGTTCCAGACCCGGACCAACCTCGGCCTCCACCACGCGGGGATGGATACCGCCGTTTTTGGAGATCTCTTTGGTGGCCTTGACGATTTCCTCCTGCGCGGATCGTCCTTTCAGGGCAACCAGCCGTCCGCCTTTGTCCAGCAACGGCAGCGTCCATCCGGATAGTTTGGTCATCGGCGCGACCGCACGGCAGGTCACCACGGCAAACGGATGCCTGACCGGGATGGGATTCCCGTCGAGATCGACGGCATCCTCTCCCCTGCCCTTCCGGCCACCGTTCGAACCGCGGACGGCTTCGATTACGGCGTTGGCTCGGGAGCGCACTATCGAGACATTGTCCAATCCCATTTCGTCAACGCACTCATGAAGCCATTCGATACGGCGTTCCATCGGTTCCACCAAGGTGAACTGGTGGTCCGGCAGGCAGGCGGCCGCCACGATACCGGGGAATCCTCCACCACTGCCGATATCCGCCACCGTCTTGAATTGCCTCTTGGCCGTTGCTTCACGGATGAACGGTACGATGGCCGCGGAGTTCAGAATATGCCGTTCCCAAATAATACCGACATCGCGTGGCCCTATCAGCCCGCGCGGCTCTCCTTCCGCAGCAAGTTTCACGTGAAACACCTTCAACTTGCCCAATGCATCGCCAAGCACTTCCTCAAGAATCGGCGACCCATCCAATTCGTCATTCACATCACTCATGCACACCATCCTAATCTACAGGCATCAAAAAAGCGCCGCGAGAAACTCGCGACGCTTCATGTTTCACGTGAAACTATTTCAGGCTTCGTCGATCTCGTCGGCGTCATCGACTGCGGAAGCCTTGACGTACACCGTGACGTAACGATGCGGTTCTTCGCCATGGGACCGAGACTTCATGCCTTCCTCGCGCACCACATCATGGATGATCTTGCGTTCGAAGGAGTTCATCGGCTTCAGGTCCACCGGCTCGCCAGTCTCGCGCGCCTCGTCGATGGCATCCAGCGCAAGGTCGTGCAGGCGCTGGCGCTTGCGCTTCAGATAGCCGTCCACGTCCACGATGAGGTGGGACCGCTCGCCGGTCTTCTGCTGTACGGCGAGTCGGGTGAGCTGCTGCAGGGCGTCCACGACTTCGCCGTTGCGTCCGATCAGATGTTTGATGTCGGTGTCGTCGTCGGCAACGATCTGCACGGTCGGACGGTTGTTGCGCACGCCCATTTCGATATCGCCCTCGTAGTCGACGATGTCAAGCAATCCTTCAAGGTAATCGGCAGCGATGTCAGCTTCGTCATTGAGCTGATCGATGGTTTTCTCAGCATCCTGCGCCATGGTGTTTTACTCCTTTGAGCGGGGTTCGTATTATTTCAAGTCTACTGAAAGTCTACTGATTGGGTTGTATCATATGGGCGATTCGCCCGATACAAAAGCGGTGTGTCCTGCGTTTCACGTGAAACACAGGACACACACTTGATGTTATTTCTTCTTCTTTTTGCGGCTTGGCTGCTGACGCTGGAAGCCGTTCTTTTCCTTCGCCTCCGCGGCCTTCTTGGCTTTCTGCAGCTCCTCCTCTTCGAGGGACGGCAGACCGGCCTTGGCGCGGCGGGCGTTCTCGTGGGCGTGGTCGCGCTTTTCCTTCGCTTCGGCGGCCGGGGATCCCGGAGTCGGGAAGACGTGGATCTGCCAGACGGAACGCAGCAGGTTGCAGATGTTGTTGGTCAGCCAGTACACCAGCACTGCGAACGGCATGGCGACGCCGGAGAAGATGTACATGATCGGGAACATCCACAGCATCATCTTCTGCATCATTTCAGTCTGCTTGTTCGCAGCGCTCTGGGCCATGTTGCGCTTCATGCTGTTGTACTGCATGAGCCACAGGCAGAAGCACATCAACGCCACGAAGATGCCGATGATGATCTTGCCGTGGATGTCGGCGGTGGTGAAGTTCTCGGCCACGTTCACGCCGAACACGTTGGTGGAGGTGAACTGCTTGGCGGTGGCGATGTCGAAGGCGCCGAGGCCGGAACCGTTCCTGAACTTGCCACGGGCGATGTATGGAATGGCCGACAGGGTGTAGAACATGCACATGAACACAGGACCCTGCACGAACATAGGCAGCATCGATGTGCAGCCGCCCATCGGGTTCGCGTCGTTGTCCTGGTAGAGCTTCATCATCTCGCGTTGCAAAGCCTCTTTGCTGGCGGGATCGTTCTTGCCCTTGTACTTGTTTTGGATGCGCTGCATCTTGGGCTGCAAAACGGCCATCTGGGCCTGCATCTTGCGCATGCCCTTCATGGACTTGTAGAACAGCGGGAACACGCACGCCTGGACCACAATCACCAGGAACACGATGGACATGACCCACGAGAAACCGATCTCGTTCATGCCCAGCATCACCATGAATCGGTGGAATCCGGCCATAATCTGCGTCATGAGCCACTCGACGGGGTACAGGAGCTTGTACAGCCAGCCCCAGAAACCACTATCGAGGAGGAATTGATCTTGATTCATTACAGGCCATTCTCCTTATCGCCTATAGGTTCATCTACATCCAGAGGCGTGAGACGAGGCTCCTCGTGTGCCTTCGACCACGAACATCTGTAAAACAAGGAATAGAGCTGTGGAACGTCGTCGATTCCTCCACGGTTCCACTGGTTGCAACAAAGAAGGCGTAATAACGCAAGAAGACCACCTTTAAGGCAGCCAAATCGTTCAATCGCCTGAATCGCATAATTGGAGCAGCTGGGATAATACCGGCACCGAGGTGCGGTATGGGCGGAAATATGTTTCTGATACCAGCGGATGAGCCGCACCATCCAATTGCGATGATGTCCCTTGCTCATTGCCGGGAAGCGGTTTTACGTTTCACCGCTTCGAAACACGATGCCATCTGCTGCTCAAGCGACAGGAAATCGGCACGTGCGGCACTTGGCTTGGCACGCAACACGATATCGCAGGATTCAGGTAATAGTGATTCGTACTTTCGTGCAAGCACACGGAAACGCCTTTTCACGGCGTTGCGCGTGACCGCGTTGCCAACAGCTTTGGAAACGGCCAAGCCGACACGGCGGCCTTGCACCGTCGCTGTATCGCCCGTTACGACATCGTCGTGCATCAGATAATGCACGACGATGTCTTCTCGCGATACCCTACGACGGCGTTTGAGCACCGCAACAAAATCGCGATGGCTTTTCAGCCGTTCCACCGCTCTATGCCACTAAAAAATCAGGCAGCGAGGGACTTGCGGCCCTTGGCGCGGCGACGGTTGATCAGAGCGCGGCCTGCGCGGGTGCGCATGCGCACAATGTTATTCACATTTCAATCTTTTCAACACGCATGCCGGTGGATAACTCGGGGAAAAGAGAGTACAAATATACAGTTGCACATCAGTGGTACGTCTGTCGAGAAAGGATTATCCGTGGCTGATAACACGACAACAGATCCTCTCGAGCAGGCTCGTGGGGTGTGGTCCGACGCTTTGGCCCTGCTGCACCAGAATCCGTCGCTGTCCGTACGCGACAAAAGCTGGCTGGAGAACGTCTATCCCGAAGGCATGTGGGGTCCGACCATCATGCTGTGCGTGCCCAGTGAGGCGGCTCAGCAGGCTTTGCAGACCGAATTGAACAAGCCGTTGATGGAGGCGTTGCGCGAATCCGCCGAACAGGACATCTTCCCCGCCTTCAAAATCGTTGAAATGAAGCCGAAAACGGAGGAACAGCCGGAGGAAACCTATCCGCGCTTCTCCCCCGCGAAATCGCCGGCGAAATCCCCTGCGAACGAGACGATGCAAGGCCAGTTGCCGATTCCCGCGACGATGCCGCCGGAACAGGACCATTTCCAGAGCGGCCAGAACAGGCCGCTGCTCGACCCCGAAACGCATTTGAACAAGAACGCCACCTTCGACACCTTCGTGCCCGGCGATTCCAACCGTTTCGCACGTACCGTGGCGCTGGCCGTGGCGGAGGGCTCCGGCCATGATTTCAATCCGTTGTGTATCTACGGCGGCTCCGGCCTGGGCAAAACCCATTTGCTGAACGCCATCGGCAACTACGCGCTGGTCAAGGACCCCAATCTGAAGGTCCGCTACGTCACCAGTGAGGAATTCACCAACGAATTCATCGAGGCTCTGGCCGATACGAACCAAAGTTCCGGCCAGATCAAGGAATTCAACCGCCGCTACCGCGAGGTCGACGTGCTGCTCATCGACGATATCCAGTTCCTGAGCGGCAAGGACGCGACCCTTGAGCAGTTCTTCCACACGTTCAACACCCTGCATCAGGCCAACAAGCGCATCGTGATCGCCTCCGATGTGCCGCCGAAGGACCTGCAGGGCTTCAACGAACGTCTGATCTCCCGCTTCGAATCGGGCCTGACCGTGGACGTCAAACCGCCGGATCTGGAGACGCGAATCGCCATTCTGCGCATGATCGCCACCATGAACGGCTCCAATATTCCCAACGACGTGTTCAACCTGATCGCGGAACGGTTCACCGAGAACATCCGCGAGCTGGAAGGCGCGCTGAACCGTGTGACCGCCATGGCGTCGCTGAGCAACCAGCCGGTCACCAAAGCCCTTGCGGAGCAGACTTTGCAGGACTTCTTCACCACCGACGTGGAAATCAAGCCCGCGGACATCATCACGCAGGTGGCCAAGTACTTCTATTTGACGTTCGACGACATCGTCGGCCGTTCGCGTACCAAGAAGATCGCGCTGGCACGCCAGATCGCCATGTATCTGGTACGCGAGCTGACCAGCATGAGCCTCAACGACATCGGCCTGGTCTTCGGTGGCAAGGACCACACCACCGTGATGCACGCGTATACGCGCATCAACGACGAGATGCAGGAGAAGCAGGAGATCTACAACTACGTGACCGAGTTGACTCTGCAGCTCAAGCAGCGTTCCAACGACAAGTAACGGAAGCAACCACAACAAACGGCGTATTTCCAACGGTTTTCCTTAGGCTGGTAAATTATTTACCAGCCTTTTTACTATCCGCGTGACACGCCCGGACAGAATTTCTTGTACATCGAGTTTTCCACATACATATCCACATTTCGGGGAAAGGTCTGTGGAAAAGCCGTTGGAAACACGGAAAACGGCAGTGGATGGCTCGTGGATTATTCACAGTGAATTGTGGATAAGTTTTGCGCGGCCATGAGCCTGTGGATAACCCATGCTCTTATCCACATTCGACTCAGAAGTTATCCACAGATGTCGCCTCGTACTGAGACGTTGCTGCGCTTGGGCTGAACGAGCTTATCCACACTATCCACAGGGCTTATTATTGCGAAAGTACGTTTTTCTTACTTTCATCGTCATTCTCGTAATGCGGGGAATTCCCCACGCTTTCGTCGTCGTTGCTCTTATCGCTAGAATGGCATGTGAATCGAACGAAACGAGGAATACCCCATGAAAGTCGAAGTCAATTCCCAAGCTCTTGCCGATGCCGTGGCATGGACCACACGTGTCATCGACGCACGTCCCGCAACCCCGATTCTGGCGGGCATCCGTCTGGAAGCCATTGACGGCACACTCCAGCTTTCCGCCTTCAACTACGCCATTTCCGCACGCCACCACATCGAAGCCGGCGTGGACGAGGCCGGTAGCGTTCTGGTGCTGGGCAAACTGCTTGCCGACATCACCAAGTCGCTGCCCGCTGCGAAAACCTATCTTTCCACTGATGGTTCCACGATGACCATCACGTCGGGCAAGTCGACCTTCACCATGCAGCTCATGCCGGAAAGCGAATATCCGGATCTGCCCGTGGTGCCGACGAAACTGGGTCAGGTGGACTCCCCCACCTTCGCTCAGGCCGTCAACCAGGCGTCCGTCGCGGTCTCCCGTGAGGAGAACCGTCCGGTGCTCACCGGCATCCGCGTCCAGTTCCAGGGCGACAAGGTCATCATGAGCTCCACCGACCGTTTCCGTCTGGCCCGTTCCAGCTTCACCTGGACGCCGGAGGATGCGACCATCAGCACCACCGCTTTGGTCCGTGGCTCGCTGCTGCGCGACATGGCGCGTTCGCTGGACGAGCATCAGAACGTCACCATCGATTTCGATGCGGACAACCCGTCCCTGCTGGGCTTCGAGAACGCCGGCCGCGTGTCCACCTCCCAGCTCATCGACGGCGAATTCCCGGCCGTTGACCGCCTGTATGCCGATGAATACCCGATTCATGCCGTCATCAACAAGCAGGCCCTCATCGACGCCATCAAGCGCGTTTCGCTGGTCGCCGAACGCAACGCCCCGATCCGTATGGTCTTCTCCGGCCAGGAGCTGACGCTGTCGGCCGGCACCGCCGACGAAGCACAGGCGAAGGAGATTCTCGACATCGACATGGACGGCGAGGACATCACCGTGGCGTTCAACCCCTCCTATCTGATCGACGGCCTGAGCGCCATCAGCGAGCCGTTCGTGCGCATGAAGATGACCACCGCGGTCAAGCCCGTGGAATTCAACGGCCAGCAGGAAGCGGATTCCGACGAATCCATGGACTACCGTTACCTGCTCGTTCCGATGCGCTTCAACAACTGATTTCGTTCCACCTGTGGCCCGGACGGCAAGTTCCCGTCCGGGCCACCATGCCATCGCCTTCAAGGAATCCCGGTTTTCATGCATATCTCCCGTCTCGCGCTCGACCATTACCGGTCATGGGACCATTGCGTGCTTGATTTCGAACCGGGAATCAACATTCTCCAAGGCTCGAACGGCCTAGGGAAAACCAATATCGTGGAAGCCGTGGAAGTGCTGTCCACCGGCTCCAGCCACCGCACCTCGTCATCGCTGCCGCTGGTCGAAAAAGGCCACCCTTCCGCCACTGTCCGGGCCAACGTCGAAGATGCGGGCGAACAGCGCACATATGAGATCACCATCGCCGCGCGAGGCGCCAACAGGGCGCGCGTGGACGGCGGAAAATCGCAATATATGAGGGATATCGTGGGTTTGGTCCCCTCCGTGTCCTTTACCCCCGAAGACCAGCGGTTGGTGTCTGGCGATCCGGCCACCCGAAGGAACTTCCTCAACCAGGCGGCTTCGCTGCTGTTGCCCCGTTATGCGCAGTCGTTGCAACAGTTCACGCACGTTGCCAAACAGCGTGCCGCATTGCTCAAACAGCTGTCCGACGGCTCCGGCATCGACCCCGAATACGGGCGTCAGGCCGTGCTGAGCGGTCTGGAAGTGTGGACCGGCCAATTCATCGCCCTCGGCGTGCAATTGACCAAGGACCGGAACGATGTGATCGGACTGCTGCGCGAGCCGTTCACCCGCATCTATGCTTCGCTGGCGGGCGAAGAGGAACAGGCCGACCTGGTGTATGAGCCGTCCTTCGACGAGGTGCTTCTGTTCGACGAGCCGGCCGCGGAAATCAGCCGTCATTTCCAACGCATCTACCCCGGCGAAGTGGCCCGTGGGCAGAATCTGATCGGACCGCAGCGCGATGATCTGACATTGCGGCTCAACGACATGCCAGCCCGCGAATTCGCTTCGAACGGCGAGATGTGGACGATGGCGTTGGCCCTGAAAATGGCGCTGTACGAAGTGGTTTCGGCGCAGCGCGACGTCAAGCCGATCGTGATCCTCGACGATGTGTTCGCCCAGCTCGACGAGTCCCGTCGCGGGCAGATCCTCGACTTCGCGCGACGGCAGGACCAGGTGCTGATCACCGTCGCCGCGGCAAGCGATATTCCGCAAGGCGAGGCGCATGTCATCGACGTTGCCGCGCTGCGTGCGCAATCGCAGGAGACGGACGGTGATATCGCGGCGATGGCGGCCATGCTTGCCGCCGGACGTGGCGCGCAATCGCAAGGAATCGAGGCCGAATCCTAATGCCGAAACCACCAATCTGCGAACTGCTGAACCTCGACCAACGCAAACTGCCGGCCGAAGTGTTCGACCGCATCAGCGACCGTGCCGGGCGGCTCAAGGAACGCGAGGAACGCGCGCGCAAGGCGTGGGAAAGCTTCGGCAAACCCGGACGCGATCCGGAAACCGTCGGCAGCCTGTTCAATCTGCTGGCATCGAACGGCGCATGGATACCCCACCTCAAAATGGCGCAGATGCGCGACCATTGGGACCAGGTGGTGGGCGTGGAGAACGCGAAGCACTCCTACCCCGCCAGCCTGCGAGACGGCGTGCTGACGATACGTTGCGACAGCCCGGCCTGGACCACCACCCTGTCGTATATGACGCCGTTGCTGACGGACACCATCCGCAGGAAACTCGAAGGTCTGACCATCAATGAGGTGAGGGTCACCGGCCCGCAGAGCCAAGGGTTCAGCCGTGGGCGTATCTCAAGGAAGATTCGCTACTGAGGGCTATTGCGAAGTCGACTTACAATCGACCTCTCTGACAGGAGAGATCGATTGTGGCGCGCGTGAAACAGGCCGTTGCGACGGGGTTTACGGAGGTTTTCCGGCTCGTCGGACGCGTTCGGAACCATGCCGAAGTCGTCGAAAACCGTTGAATTCCAAGGACAAATGTCTATAGCGCGCTGTCCCCCTCCATGAGTAGAATATCCAGCAGTGTATGTAAACGCCTAGAAGGGGCCTTTATTTGCGTTCTAGGTGGTATCACCTGCGGAAATGACCCTTGATGGCGGGAAAAATGCAGGAAGGAATCTCTGTGGCAGACCTTGATGCGGATTCGCTGAACGAATCAGCTGAAAACACGCAGGCATGTATATCGGCTCCACCGGCCCCCGCGGCCTGCACCATCTGGTGTATGAGATCGTCGACAACTCCGTCGACGAGGCGCTTGCCGGCTACGCGTCGCACATCGAAGTGACGATTCTGCCGGACGGCGGCGTGCGCGTGGTGGACGACGGCCGAGGCATTCCGGTCGACGAAGTGCCGGGCGAAGGCATCTCCGGCGTCGAAACCGTGATGACCAAGCTGCACGCTGGCGGCAAGTTCGGTGGCGGCGGCTACGCGGTTTCCGGCGGCCTGCACGGCGTGGGCATCTCCGTGGTGAACGCGCTGTCCACCCGCGTGGACATCGAAGTGCGCCGTCAGGGCTTCCACTGGACCCAGACCTACATCGACCAGAAGCCGACCGCGCGTCTGCTCAAGGGCAAGCCGATGGAGGAAGGCGAGTCCACCGGCACTTCCGTGACCTTCTGGGCCGACGGCAAGATCTTCGAAACCACCACCTACGATTTCGAGATCCTGCGCAACCGCTTCCAGCAGATGGCGTTCCTGAACAAGGGCCTGAAGATCTCCCTGACCGATTTGCGCGAGCCCGACCAGGCCGGCGACGAGGTTTCCGGCGAGGAATCCGAAACCGAAGACAAGTTCCAGACCGTCACCTACCAGTACAACGACGGCATCAAGGACTACGTCGACTACCTGGTGAAGTCCCGCAAGGCCACCCCGGTCGAACCGGACGTCATCGACTTCGAGGCCGAGGACCTGAAGATCGGCATCTCCGCGGAAATCGCCATGCAGTGGACCACCGCGTATTCCGAAGCCGTGCACACCTTCGCCAACACCATCTCCACCACCGAAGGCGGCACCCATGAGGAAGGCTTCCGCGCCGCGCTGACCTCGCTGGTCAACCGTTACGCCCGCGAGAAGAACATCCTCAAGGACAAGGACGAGAACCTGTCCGGCGACGACGTGCGCGAAGGCCTGACCGCCGTCGTGTCCGTCAAGCTCACCAACCCGCAGTTCGAAGGCCAGACCAAGACCAAGCTCGGCAACTCCGAAGCGAAGACCTTCGTGCAGCGCGTCATGACCGACAAGCTCGGCGACTGGTTCGACGCCCACCCGAACGAGGCCAAGAACATCATCCAGAAGGCCATCGAGGCCTCCCGTGCGCGTCTGGCCGCCAAGAAGGCACGTGAGAACACCCGCCGCAAGTCGATCTTCGAATCGGCCGGCATGCCGGACAAGCTCAAGGACTGCCAGTCCAACAACCCCGAAGAATGCGAGCTGTTCATCGTGGAGGGTGATTCCGCAGGCGGCTCCGCCATCCAAGGACGCAATCCGATCACGCAGGCCATACTGCCGCTTCGAGGCAAGATCCTCAACACCGAGCGCGCAAGCCTGGACCGCATGATGAAGTCGGACACCATCGAATCGCTGATCACCGCCGTCGGCGGCGGCTACGGCGAGGACTTCGACCTCAACAAGGTGCGCTACCACAAGGTCATCATCATGGCCGATGCAGATGTGGACGGCGCGCATATCGCAACCCTGAACCTGACGCTGTTCTTCCGCTACATGCGCCCGATGATCACCGCCGGCTACGTGTACGTGGCCATGCCGCCGC
>PPYF01267548.1_pt1 | contig 33332 bp, 22 predicted proteins | sample 1559871 | NCBI WGS metagenome assembly PPYF01 (sample SAMN08240021, study PRJNA423297) | Human gut metagenome, whole genome shotgun sequencing project.
GGTGGAGATAGAGCCGTCCGGTGCGTAGCAGGCGTAGAAGGCGGGGATAATGCCGCGATATTTGTTGATGTCTTTCATATACAAACACTCCCTGTTCGTAAAACTGTATGTAAAGGCTTCCCCCAAGGTGGGGGAGCTGTCACCGAAGGTGACCGATGAGGGCGGAGCCTGCTGACACGGCCCGTTTGCGGGCAATATCCGGCAGGCTGCCCCTCATCCGTCTGTGGTCGGGGCCACAGACACCTTCCCCCGAGGGGGAAGGCTTCGTGTAGGGGTAAGTTTCGGGCAATGGCGAGGTTCTCTCCCTCCGCCGCCTGCGGGCGGCACCTCCCTCGCAGAGGGAGGCAAGACCCCCTTGGCTCCCTCTGCGAGAGGGCTGTCGCCGCAGCGACTGGGGGGAGAGAACTCCGCCATAACACCCCGTTCCCGAGTTTAGCCCTTGACAGCGCCCATCGTGATGCCCTTCGTGAAGTACTTCTGGAAGGCCAGGAACACGATGATGATGGGCACGGCTGCCAGCGCGGCACCGGCCATGATCAGGCCGTAGTCGGTGGAGTTCTCGGCCTGCAGCTTGGCGATACCAAGAGAGATCGTCAGCTTGCTGGTGCTGGACAGCATGATCAACTGCATGAAGTAATCGTTCCACGAGTTGATGAAGGTGAAGATGGCCAGTGCGCCGATGCCCGGCTTGATCATGGGCAGCGCAATGCGGACAAAGGTCTTGGCCTCGCTCGCGCCGTCGATGCGTGCGGCCTCCAGCATCTCGCCGGGGATGCCCTCACTGAACTGCTTCATCAGGAATACGCCGAACGGCCAGCCGACGATGGGGAAGATGACTGCCCAGATCGTGTTGTAGAGCTGCAGGCTGCTCATCTCGCGCAGCAGGGGGATCAGGATGACCTGCTTCGGCAGCGCCATGGCGCAGACGATCAGGGTAAAGAGGATGCTGCGGCCCACAAAGCGCTTTTTTGCCAGCGCATAGCCTGCCATAGCGGAGGTGATGCAGGTCAGGATCATCGAGGCAACGGCCATAAAGACCGTGTTGATGAGCCAGCGCACAGCGGCGGGCACCTGGGGACCGGCCCACCAGATGATGTCCTTGCCGTCCGCGCTGAAGTGGCTGCTGAACGGCACCGCGAACTCCCACAGCGGGGACTTCTGGCGGCTGAACAGCTTGTCATAGTTCGTCATGACCCACTCGCTCGGCCACCATTCAGGGGTGGTGGAGTTGATGGAGATCTGCGTCTTGAAGGAGCCCGTCAGGATCCAGTACAGCGGGAATGCGAACGCGATGGCCAGCAGGATGATGACGATGGTGCTGAACACCATGTAGGGGGAAATCTTCTTTTTTTTCTTTTTGGTATCCATAGTCATTTCCCTCCTTTTCAATCAGACCGCGTGACCTTGAACTGCACAGCGGACAGAACGGCGATCATGATGGCGAGGATAACGCCCATCGCGTTGCCGTAGCCGTAGCGGTACAGCTTGAAGGCTGTGTAGTAGATGTAGTACATGATGGTATCGGTGGAGTGGTTCGGGCCGCCGGACGTCAGCAGCTGGATCAGCGCGAAGCACTGGAAGGAGTTGATCGTCGTGATGACCAGGATGTACAGCGTGGTGGGCATGATCTGCGGCCACTTGATCTTCCAGAAGGCCTGCAGCTTCGTGGCACCGTCCACCTCAGCGGCCTCGACCAGAGACTGGTCCACGTTGCCGAGCGCGGAGACATACAGCACGATGGGCTGGCCGACAGAGGTCGTGAGCAGGATCAGGATGATGCAGGCCAGCGCGTAGCGGGTATCGCCCAGCCAGTTGATGTTCTGGTCAAGGAGGCCCATCGACTTGCCCAGATAGTTGAAGATGCCGTAGTAGTTGTTGAACATCCACTTCCACACGACGGTAACAGCGACAGAGCCGGTGACGACGGGCAGATAGAAGATGACGCGGAACAGCGAGGTCGCCCACGGCGGCATGTTGACGATGGCGGACGCCACCCACAGCGAGAAGATGCAGGTGATGGGCACCGACACGACAACAATGATCAGCGTGTTGCGCAGTGCGCCCAGAAAGACGCTGTCGTGGAACAGCTCCACATAGTTCTGCAGGCCGATGAACACATCGGCGCGGTTCATACTGGAGTCAAAGAAGCTGGTGAAGATGCACATCACCATGGGATAGATGACAAAGCCGATAAAGAAGATGAGGCTGGGCAGCAGGAACAGGTAACCGGCGATGGTCTCCTGCCGGACAAGCGCGCGGCTCATCTTCGGCTCGCTCTGCTTTTTGGCAACTGCGGTATGTGCCAAGAGGATCGCTCCCTTCTGTTTTAAAGTCACTGGTTTATTCGATAAAAGTGGCGTCCCACCGCTGCGTTTCAGGTCAGAGGTCGGACGCCGTGGGGTTTAGTTACAAACCGGAGGTTTTTTCAGGAGGTTCAGGATGCGCTGGCCGCTGCGTTGGCGGTGTTGCAGAACTCGGTAACGGCGGTGGTCACGTCAGTGCCCTGGCCAACCTGCTGCAGCATGTTCCACCAAGCGGTACGAGCGCCCCAGATGCCGCCGCACAGTGCGGGGTCGCCGGACTCAGTCGGGAACGCCATGAACAGGATGTCGTCGCCGCTGTTGGTCGTGCCGGCTGCGCTGTTGTCAGCGTTGGTCTGCTGGGCAATGTTCCAGCAGAAGGCCATCTGCAGGGTGCCGTTGCGGAAGAGGGTGATCTCCTCGCCGCCGTTGATGGAGGCGTCAAAGTTGATGCCGTCCTGGTTGTACAGGGTCTCGATTGCCTTGACGTTCTCGGCAGAATCAGCGGTGTACTTGGTGTGGGCTGCATCGGTGAAGGTGCCGCCGTACATGTTGTTGATGATGGCGCGGGTGCCCTGGTCGCCGCCCTGGCCGCTGCAGTAGATCGCGCCGACGTCGGTCTTGCCGGAGTCGTAGACGGCCTGCACAGCCTTCAGGAAGTTGTCGGTGGTCCAGGTGTGGTTCTCGGCATCGACATACTGCATAGCACCGGCAGCCTCAAACACGGTCTTGTTGATGGCCATGCAGTGCGCGGTCATGCAGAGCGGGAACTCGTAGTAAGCGCCGGAGGAATCCTTGCAGGCGGCCTCAACGCTGGCGCTGATGTCGGCCTTCTGGTCGTCGGTCCACAGGTCGCTCAGATCGGCCATCAGGCCCTTGGCGCCCCAGTTGGCAACCAGACGTTCGGGTCCTTCCATGACGATGTCAGGTGCGCTGCCGCCCTCGATAGCGGTGTTGACCTGATCGTCGCCGTTGGTGTAGTCGAGGTACTCGACGGTGACGTGGATGTCAGGATACTGGGCGTTGAAGTCTGCCAGCAGCGCATCAACGGACTCGGAATCGCCCCACTTGCCGATGGGGTAGGTCCACAGCGTAATGTCAGCAGCCTGACCGGCATCGGCGGTGGACTCCGCGGGAGCGGCCTCGCTGGAGGCGGTAGAGGTGCTCTCAGCAGTTGCGGTAGAGGTCGCTGCGCTGGAAGTGGAGCCGCCGCAGGCGACGAGCATGCTGGCTGCCATGCTGGCGGCCAGGATCGCGGAAACTTGCTTCTTCATAGGTTTTTCTCCTTTTTTGCCTTTCGGCCTTTGTGGGGCATCTTCGTTCTGTGTCCCTCGTGATGTCTCTATTTTAGAAAACTTTTTTCATTTTGTCCAGAGGTGAAATAGCCAAGAAAAACTGTCGTTTTTGTACATGCTGCACAAATCCCATCCACATAGTTGCAAAATACATGCGTTTCTATCGGTTTTTCTTGCTTTTCATGGGAAAACCGCCTCTTTTTTGATTTATTACAAAATGAAAACAACTTTTACCTTTGAAAATTTTCTATCGCGCGCGCTTTGGTGCTGTAAAGCAAAAAGGCGCTCACCCGTTACATTTACGGGTAAGCGCCTTTGCTTTGGTAGTAGGATACTCCTTTTGTCAAAAAAATGCAAGATGTCAAAATGAAACATCCTTTTCACGCAATCCGTCTCAATTTTTGCACATTTGCACAAAAACAGGGCGTTTTTTCCGGGAAAAAGCCTCTTGCAAGCGCGGGTATTTCCCTATATAATGGAAGAAGCGAAATAACTTTTCATTTTTAAGAAAGGGAGCCTTTTTTATGGATTATGAAAATATGACCCGCCGCCGGGTGCTCTGCTTCGGCGATTCCAACACCTACGGCTATGACCCTGCCCGCGACGGGCGCTACGGCGATGATGAGCGCTACCCGATGGTGCTGCAGGACCTGCTGGGCGACGGCTGGAGCGTGGTCGAAGAGGGGCTGCCCGGGCGCACCGCCGTGTTTGACGACCCCATTACAGAAGGTATGAACGGGCTGCGGGTCATCACGCCGATCCTGATGAGCCACGCGCCGCTGGACACCGTGACGATCATGCTGGGCACGAACGACAGCAAGGAGCGGTTCGGCTGCAATTCCTATCTGATCTCTCAGGGCATCGTGCGGCTCGTCAAAAAGGCCCTGCACACCGAATGCTGGCGCGACAACGCCAGGCCGGACGTGCTCGTCATCGTTCCGCCGTCCATCACGCCGGAGTACGACCACCTGATTTTTAAAGATGCCATGGGCACCGGCTGCCATGAACGCTGCGCCGGCATTGCCGCCCAGCTGGAGCCGATGCTAAAGGACATCGCCAATGTGCGGTTTCTGGACGCCAACAAGCTGCCCGGCGCGGGCTGCTCGCCCCTTGACGGCATGCACATGACCGTCCAGTCCCACAAAGTCCTGGCCAAAGCCTTGCAAAAGGAGCTGACCGGGGATACATTATAAGTAATAGCAGCGGCCAGCCTCCTTGCCTCCCTCTGCGAGGGGGCTAAGAGGGGGCATCGGCCCGACGGCCATCCCCGCAATACCAATCCACCACAGCAGAAAGGACCCTCCATCATGGCAGAGCAAAGTTTTTGGGATATGCTGCGCACCAAGCGCGACAGCCTGACGAAATCCGGCATCATCGTTGCGGATTACCTTATGCAGCACGCAGAGGACGCACAATACCTGTCGATCTCATCGCTGGCAAAAGCCTGCGGTGTGGCAGAGGCTACGATTTTCCGTTTCTGCCGCGCCCTGGGCTTTGACGGCTATAACGAGATGAAGATCGCGCTGGCAAAAGCCACGGCCACGGCGATGCCGGTCTCGCTCAAGCTGGAGCCGGGCGTCGACACCCAGACGCTCTGCACCCACGCCTACAACACCGCCATCGAGGCACTGAACGGCACCCGCAGCGCACTGGACCCCGAGTCGGTGGACCGCGCGGCCACGCTTTTGCAGCGGGCACGGCAGGTGTTCTTTTTCGGGCAGGGCGGCAGCTATATACTGGCCTGCGACATCTGGGCGCGGTTCTCGATGCTCTCCACCAAGTTCCGCACGGCAGGCGACAGCCACATGCAGGCCATCGCCGCCAGCCTGATGGGCCCCGAGGACGTCGTGGTCTTTGTCTCCTACTCCGGCGCAACACGGGATATGATGGACTCGCTGCATCTGGCCAGGGAGAACGGTGCCAAGGTCATCCTGCTCACCCACTACAGCGACGCCCCCGGCGCAGCGCTGGCCGATGTCGTGCTCCTGTGCGGCGCCAAAGAAAGCCCGCTCGACTCCGGCAGCATGCCGGTCAAGCTGGCCGTCCTCTTTGTGGCGAACGTCCTCGTCCTGCGCTACACGCTGGACAATCAGGAGCTTGCCAACCTCTCCCTCTCCCGCACAAGCCGCGCGCTGGGGAGTAAGCTGCTGTAATATAAGGGCAATACCGCATAATTCTAAGTGCCGATACGGCGAGCGAGGTGCGGCAGCTGCTAAGCCAAAAGCGCAGATAATACATGTCCGATGCAGCAGCATTTTTAAATTCTCCGGCAGGCCGCTCTGTATCCCGCACTCCGCGGTAAAGCACAGCCCGATCAGGCCGCCGACAACGGCGGAAAAGATCGCGGTGCAGCAGTATTCCAGACTTACCGCGGGGTCGATCTCCCCCGCAGCCTGCAGGCGTATGAGCAGCGTGCGCATGATGTCCCGCAGCTCGTCCGCACAGGCGGGCACGGACTCGCACTTTCCCGGCGTGCCCAGCGCCTGGGCAATCATCTTATAATCGCCCATCCGGTTGACAGCAATGTCCTGCAAATAGGCTACCGCCCGCTCCTCCAGCCCGGCCAGCGTGCAGCAGTCGGCAAACAGGACGCGGATGCGCTCGTTTTCCCGGGCAAAGCAGTATTCGGCCAGGCCCTGCAAAATCTCCTCCTTCGAGGAAAAATAGCCGTACACCGTTCCTTTTCCAATGCCCGCCGTGTCGGCCAGCTGCTGGATCGTCATAGCGGCGGGGCTGACGCCCCGGGCGATCAGCTGCAGGGCAGCCTCGTAGACGGCAGCCTTGCGGGCTGCATGGTTATCCATTGTCATGGTCGGCCTCCTTTTTCTCCCCGTCGTTTTCCTCCGGCGCACGGGCCGCGCGGCTCAGATCCGGGCGGCGTGGCGCGGATGCAGCCTCGGCGGCGCGGCGGGCGGCGAACTCTGCCGCAAACTCGGCCGCATCGTCGGGCAGGTCGTCCAGACCGTCATCACCGACGTCAATATTGACCGGCGGCCTGCGGTAGAACAGGTCATACAGCACAGGCACGACGAACAGCGTCATCAGCGTGGCGTAGCTCAGACCGCCGATGATGACAATGGCCATGCCGGTGCTCATCTCGCTGGCCATGTCGGTGCCGAACAGCATCGTGACCATCGCCAGCACCGTCGTCAGCGTCGTCATCAGGATCGGGCGCATACGGGTGCGGCCCGTCGCCACAAGGGCGTCGGTGCGCTCCAGCCCGCCGATGCGCAGCTGGTTGGCGTAGTCCACAAACACAATGCCGTTGTTGACGACGACGCCCATCAGGACCAGGAAGCCCATCAGCGAGATCAGCGACAGCTGCTCACCGGCAGCCATCAGGCCGAGCATACCGCCGGTGAAGGCCAGCGGGATCGTGAACAGAACAATGAACGGCGACAGCAGGCTCTGGAACTGCGCCACCATGACAAAATAGACAAAAGCCAATGCCAGTGCCAGCATTTTTGCCATCTGGCTCAGCATCTCGGTGACCTGGGTCGTCTCACCGGCCAGCTCGGCGGTCACGCCGTCGGGCAGGTCCAGTGCAGCCAGCTGCGGCTCCAGCTCGCGGGAGAGCAGCGTCGTGTTGTAGCCGTTGGCGGTCTCACTCGTCACGGCCAGCTTGCGGGAGCCGTTCTCGCGGGCAATCGTCGTATAGCCCGCCGTCGTGGTGCGGGTCGCGAACTCACCGAGGGTGTGCGTCTCCTTTACGCTGCTGCCGTTCTCGTCGGTGGTCGTCGTCTCGAACTCCATATTGAAAATATCGTCCAGCGTCGGCGTGTCGGTCTTATCGACGATGACGACGCTGTAGCTGTCGCCGCCCGCCTTCAGCGTCGTGGCGGTGGTGTCCGTCGTCAGCTTGGCGGCGATCTGCTGGTAGATCTGCGCGACGGTCAGACCCATCCGCATAGCCTTGTCCTTGTCAATCGTGATGTTGATCTCGGCGTCGCCGGCGTCCTGGCCGTCGGTGACGTTTTGGATACCGTCGATGCCCTCCATCAGCGCCATGACCTGCTTGCCTGCGGCGGCCAGGTCATTGAGTTCGCTGCCGTAGAGGTCCACCTCGATGCCGGAGCCGGACAGCGCACTCATGTCCATCATGCCATTGGAGTTCACTTCAATTTCGCAGTTTAGATCTGCTGTTTTGCCGTAGATCTCCTGCTCCACGACCTTGGCCTTGGGTGCCTTGTCGCCCAGCAGGACGTAATAGGTAAACGTGGTGTTGTCGGTGGCGGCATTGCCGCCGGCCATGGCGACCATGTCTTTGGAACCGCCCGACATCGCGCCGACGGTGTCGACACCGTCCACGCTCATGACCGCGTCCATGACGCTGTCCGCCGTGGCGAAGGCGTCCTCCTTAGCCGTATCGTCAGGCACATTGACCGTAATGGTCAGCTGGTTGCTGCTCATGTCGGGGATCATGACGATGCCCATGGTAGCGACGCGCCAGACCGACACCCCCAGCAGCGCAACGGCCAGCGCCAGCGGCACAGCCTTGCGGCGCAGGCAGAAGCGCAGCAGCTTTTCATAGCCGTTCAGCACCTTGTCGAACAGCGGGTGCTTGATGTCCTTCTGCTTTTTCAGCACAGTGGAGCCCGCGCAGGGCACAACGGTCAGCGCCACAACAAGGGACGCCAGCAGACTGAAGGTGATGGTCCAGGCCATGTCGCTGAGAAGCTCGCGCACCATGCCGGTGGTGAACACCAGCGGCAGAAAAACGCAGATCGTCGTCAAGGTGGAGGATATGATGGACCCGGCCACCTGACGCGCGCCCTGCACCGACGCGCGGGCGGCGGGCACGCCGCGGCCCCGCAGACGGTAGATGTTTTCAATGACGACAACCGAGTTGTCGACCAGCATGCCGACGCCCAGCGCCAGGCCGGACAGCGACAGGATATTGAAGGTAATGCCGGTGAAATACATCAGCACAATGGCAAACAGCACGCTCAACGGCATACTGATGGCCACGACGATGGTCGGGCGCAGGTCCTTTAAGAACAGCGCCAGCACGATGATGGCCAGCGCTGCGCCCTCGATCAGGTTGGACAGCACGCTGTTGACGATGAGCTTGATATAGTCGCCCTGGTCCATGATGGGCGTCAGGTGCAGGCCCTCGTTTTCGGCCATCATCGTTTCCATCGCCGCGCTGCTGGCGTTGGAGACCGTCGAGGTGGACGCCGTCGAGCTCTTGTACAGCGACAGCAGCACGGCGCGGTTCTTGTCCACCTTGGCGTAGGCGTCGTCGGCGTTGTCGGTCATTTCGACCTCGGCCACATCGGACAGGCGCACGTCGCCGATGCCGTCGATATTGCAGAGCACCATGCTTTTCAGCTCGTCCGCGTCGGCAAAGGCATCACCGACCTTGACGATGTAGCGGTTGTCGTCGCCGTCACCGCCCTCGATATAGCCCGCGGGCATCGAGAAGTTCTGCGCATAAATGAGCTGCTGCAGCGTCGTCATGTTCAGTAGCTGGTCCAGATTCGCGCTTTTCAGCGCCTCCTCGCGGGCGGACTCGTATTCCTCCTGCGCGGCCTCAAGCTGGGTCTTGCCGGCCTCGAGCTGGGTCTTACCGCTGGAGACCTGGAACTCGCCCAGTTGCAGCTGGGCCTCGGTGCCGCTCAGCAGCAGCTGGACGGCCATATCGGCCATGGCGGGGTCTACCGCCTCGTCGCCAAGGCTTGCCAGCATTTTTTGCAGCTTGTCGCGCTGTTCGTTCAGCTGGGTCAGCATTTCCTGCGCTTTGGTCAGCTGGTCGCGCAGGGCGGCGGCGGTGTCGTTCAGCGTCTGCTGCAGCGGCTGCATACCGTCGTTCAGCGCAGTCTCGGCCTCCTGCCGCGCAGTCAGCAGCGTCGTGGCGTTCTGCAGGGCGACCTTCGCCGTGGAGAGCGTTGACAGATTGCCGCTCAGCTCGCTGACGCGGGCGCGGCGGGCGGCGTTGCCGTCGATGACGGCCTGGTCCTGCGCCTGCTCGGCGCGCTTGGCGTCGATCTGCGCCTGTAAATCGGCCCGTTCGCTCTCGTCCTCGGTGTTGTTGAGGGAGTCCTGCAGCGACGCGATCTCCACCTCCAGCGCCTGAATGCGGGCGCTCATGGCCGCATACTGGGCATCTAAGTAGGCCGCAGTCTGCTCCACCGTCATATTCTGCTCCAACAGCCCCTCGTCTGCGGCGCGCTGGCGGATGGCCGCATCCGCGCGGTCGATCGAGTTGACCATCGCGCCCATCTTGTTCAGGTCGCTCTTAGCTTCGGCCAGATTGGCCGGGAGCGCATCGGCGTTATACTGCGGGTCGTAGGCGGCCAGCACCGTCTTGCAGCTGGCAAACAGTGCATCGTCGATGGGCAGCGTGACCTCGGGCAGAGTCGTGCTTGTATTTTTGGCATTCTCCAGCTTGCGGTTGGCCTCGTCCAGGTCGGTCTGCAGGCTGGCGATCTTCTTTTCCAGCTCGGGGATCTGCTTGTCCAGCTCGGTGATGGCGTCCCGCAGCTGGGTCGTCACGTCGGCCTTCTGGCTGTTCAGCTGGGCCTTGCCTGCGTCCAGCTGGGCCTGGGCGGCGTCCAGTTCTTTCATGCCATCGTTGATTTTTTTCTTGTTGGCATCCAGCTCTTTTTTGGCATCGGCCAGGCGGTCACTGACCTTGACCAGCAGCTTGTCGTTGACAGCGTCGATCTTTTCCTGGTCGAGCGTGATCTGCACCGACTTTTCCACCAGGCCCGTCGTGGACACGCTGGCCACGCCGTCCACGCGCTCGAGCTTGGGCAGCACGTTTTCGCTGACATAGTCGGACAGCTCGTAAATATCCATGCCGTCGTAGTCCACGGCAATGTACTGCGTCGCCATCATGTCCGGGCTGATCTCCATCAGCGTCGGCGTGGACGCCATGTCGGGCAGCGCGTCGCCGAGCTGGTTCACGGCGGTGCTGGCCTTGACCATGGCGCTGTCCATGTCGGTGTCGTCCTGGTATTCCAGAAAGAGCAGGCTGTAGTTTTCATTGCTCTGGCTCGTCACGTTCTTGACGCCGTTCAGCGTCGAAAGTGCATTTTCCAGCGGCTTGGTCACGTCGGCCTCGACCTGCTCGGGGCTGGCGCCGGGGTAGGTCGTGATGACCATCAGATAGGGCAGGTTCATGGCGGGCAGCAGGTCCGTCTGGATGCCGGTCAGGCTGACAAAGCCCAGCACCAGCACCAGAATGACCGCCACCAGAATGGTAAATGGCTTTTTAACGCTGTATTTCGGCATGGAAGTGTTCCCTTTCTTTTCCGACTGACCGGTCGGTCGGATTTATTATAGCACCCTGACCGCCGGTTGTAAAGGGCTGCGCGTCCAGCGCGCCATGGAGATGCTAAGGGCATCGGCATCCGCCCGATGGCCTACAGCCAGGCGCTGGTGCGAGGTCCTGCACTGAAATTTGCATTCCAAAAAAGGAGCCGACAAAAGCTCGTTGAAGCTTATCGTTTCAACGAGCTTTTGTCGGTTTTGTGGTGTTGTGTACCAAGGCTCAGAACGGATTTTGTCCCATGCGTACAAAAGAATGCTGCATGGTACCGACCTGTTCCAAACCCTTTTGGGGCAGGTTAGTTTTTCTGCTGCTCCCCTTCCGGGAAGATGATTTTATAAATCGGGAAACAAATCACCATCTGCACACCGCCGTTGATGACGGTGATGGGCACGAGCGCCACCAGAAACAGCGTGATGGCAAACGCTGCAAAGCAGCCCATTGCCTCCATAGCTTACCTCAGCCTTGCGCAGGCACGGTCAGCTCCGCGCTGTATTCGCCGTCGGAAGCAGCAATCGTCATGGCGTCGCCGTCCCCCATGCGGACGATGGCAAGAGCCTCGCCGTAGTAGGTATCGGTTTCGCTGTCCAGATAGCTGTGCTTGTTGAAGGGGCAGGCGCTGCCCAGCCCCACCAACGTGCCGCCGCGCACCTGTACCTGAATACTGCCGCGCGCCAACGGCTTGGTGATGCCGTTTTCATCGGTGTAGCGCAGACGGATGTAGCACAGGTGCCCCGGTTTTACAGCAGGTTCTTCGGCGTCCAGCGTCAGGCGGGTCGTGCCGCCGGCACTTTGCAACTTGCAGCGACCAATTTTGTGATCGGCAGCGTCATAGCTGACGGCTTCCAGCGTGCCGCTCTCGTAGGGAATGCTGAACCTCGCCAAGCAATCATTTTTCAGCGTTTTACTGCCCACCGTGTGACCATTCAGCACCAGCTCCACGCGGGCGGCGCGGGCGTAGACCTCCACGTTGGCCTTGCGCTCCTCGCAGCCGGTCCAACTCCAGCTGGGCATGGCATTCGTCATCTTCCACGCACTGGGGCTGTGGCGGTCTCCGGTATGGTTGACCGGGCAGACGGCGATATAGGGGCCGTTGTCAGCCTCCAGCGCCACGCGGGTAATGAGGGCTTCGCCCAGCGGCTTGCCGGTCAGGTCGATGCGTCCCGAGCCCGCCGACACCCAGCCCGGACCGCCGTCGAACGTCTCGGCGTAGTCGGCGTACTCCCATGAACCGACCATGACTTCGCCAAGGTAGTCCATGCCCGCCCAGACAAAGTCGCCCACCAAGCGGGGCTCCTGTTTGGCCAGTTCGCGGAATTTATAAGCATCGTTGCAGAAGGTCTCGCTGCCCAAAATCAACCGCTGCGGGTACTTTTTTAAGTCGTGCTTATAGCGGTAGATGCCGTAGTTGTAGCCCGCAATGTCCATGCTGGCAAAGGCGTCACGGGTCTTGACGTCGCAGCCGTGCAGGGTCGCGCCGCGCTTCATGAACTCATCGCCCAGCAGCCCCGCCAGATTGTTGAAGAACTGACTGCCGACTGCCTTTTTCTTGGCGGCCTTCTCGCCGCGCTGTTTGGCTTTTTCGGCACGCTCGGCTTCTTTTTTTGCCTTTTCGTCGCTGTACACGCCGAAGCCGATGGAGCTTAAAAAGTTGAAGAAGATGTTCACACCGCAAGTTACGGGACGGGAATCGTCCAGCCCGTGCAGGAAGTCGGTCATCTCCTTCGTCAGGGCGATGCCGCGCTTTTGGGCAGTCTCGCTGACCTCGTTGCCGGTGGAGTAGAGCACCACGCAGGGGTGGTTGTAGTCTTTTTCCACCATGTCGGTCAGATCCTGACGCCACCAGTCGTTGAAATAATCCACGTAGTCATGCTCGGTTTTGTGGATGTACCAATGGTCAATGTACTCGTCCATGACAAGCATGCCCTGCCGGTCACACTCGGCCAGCAGCGCCTTGGAGCAGGGGTTGTGCGCTGAGCGGATGGCGTTGTAGCCGTTCTCTTTCAGCAGGCGTACCTTGCGCGCCACGGCGTCGGGGTCACAAACTGCGCCCAACAGACCATTATCGTGGTGGATGCACGCGCCCTGGATGATGTACCGCTTGCCGTTGAGCAGGAAACCGTCCGTGCCCCACTCGACCTTGCGAACACCGAACGTCTCGGTCACCTCATCATCGGCAAAGTTGACGCGGCAGGTGTACAGGTTTGGCGTTTCAGGTGTCCAAAGGCGGGCGTTATCAAGGGTCAGGGTAAATACGGCCTCGCCGTCGCTCTCCTGCTGCATGGCGGGCAGGTCGTCCACCGTCAGGCGTACCGTGCCGGGGGCGGTGGTCTTTACGCGCACCTCCACAACGGCGGGGTCAAACGACAGGGTGCGGATTTTAACGCCGTTCAGCGCGATATGCGCGCCCCTTGCCGTCCAAAGCTGCACCGGGCGGTAGATGCCCGCGCCGGAATACCACCGGCTGTTGGGCTGGTCGGCGTTGCGGGCAATGACACGCAGCTCGTTCTCGCCTGCGTGCAGATACGGTGCACAATCAACATAAAAGTTGGTGTAGCCGTAGGGGCGGAACGCTGCCTTTTGACCGTTGAGCCAGACCTCGGCATTATGGTAGACGCCCTCAAACTCCAGAATGTGGGTGTCTGCCAGCTCGTTTTCCGGTACGGTCAGGGTGCGCCGGTATTCGTAGTCATATCCCTCGTACCAGCCGGTATTGGTGCCGCCCGCGCTCAGGGCGGTGCGGGGTTCAGCCAGCATGGCATCATGGGGCAGGGTCACCGTTTTGCCGGGTGCGGTATCGCCCAAATGGCGGCACGTCCAGCCGGTGAGAAGTGGGGTTGGTTTCATACAAGATCCTCGCTTTCAAGGTTATCCATAGCAAAAAACGCAGACGACTTTCCTTTTCTGTTGTCTGCACTATATCACAATGTACAGCAAAAAGGGGATTCACTACGTGAACAGTCGTTTTTCCCACGCAAGCCGCCTGCGGCATTGGCAAAATAGACAATCGTATCATGCGCTTTATGTGCAGGGTGCTTAAACCAAAAAACAGCCCACCAAAATGGGCTGTCCGGGTTATTTCTGCTTGATGGGAAACAGCACCTTTAGTGTGAACTGGTTCTCCTGTGTGGTGATCTCGGCGGTGCCGCCGTATTTTTCGGCGGTGTCGTAGATGCTCTTTAGACCGTAGCCGTGGTAGCGGGCGTCGGACTTGGTCGTTTTTGGCAGGTTGCCGTCCGCTTGGAAGGCACCGTCGTAGGTGTTTTCGACCCGGACCCACAAAAAGCTCTTTTGCCGTGCCACCACCAGATGGATCAGTCGCTGCTCGCTGTCGGGCAGCTTTTCTACACTCTCGATGGCGTTGTCCAGCGCATTGCCGAACAGCGAACACAGGTCCATCGTATCCATAAAATCCAGCGCCGCACCGTCTGCCACGCAGGTCAGCGTGATGCCATGCTGCTGGCAGTACAGGCTTTTGCTGGTCAGGATCGTGTCCAGCACCTCGTTGCCGGTCTTGTTCTGCGCCTCATAGCTGCGGATCTCCTGCTCCATCGCGTCGAGGTAGTGGGCTTTTTCCTCTGAGGTCTCGCTGCGCAGCACGGCGATCTGGTGCTTGAGGTCGTGATATTTTTTATTGATAAGGTCAATGCTGTCCTGCGCCGAGCGGTACTGTGCGTACTGCGCCTGCAAGACGTTCTGCAAAGCGTCGCGCTCCTTTTTGCGGCGGTACTCCACCAGCTGCATGTGGTGCGCAAACAGAATGGCCATGCCGCCCAGGTCTACCAGCGTGCGGATGTTGTAAATTTCCGCCGTCATTTTGCCGGAAAAGGGGGTATCCGGGCTTACATAGCTTAAATTGCTGGCGGCATAGACCGCTACACCGATGAACAGTGTACTGAAAAATTCCTTTTTGTGGACGTGCAGAGGCGAGGCAATATCGTTATAATTGCGTTCCAGCGCGAACACCACGCCATACACTGCGGCATAGACGACTGCCAAAATGCACACACGCACACCCGCGCCCGGCGTGTCCTGCTGCCTGACCATATAGTAGTAGAGCTGCCATTCCAGCGAGGCGGCCAGTTCCCCCAAAATAAACGCGCGGACGCAGTAATACCCTGCGCTCCGGGCGGGCACGTCGGTCTGCATTCGGATGTACAGATACATGATTAAAATGGACACCGCAATGCAGGGCAGAAACCAGAATTGCGGCACCCGCCCCGTTGCCTGCATAAAGACGCCGAGCAGCAGCAAAAACACCGCGTGGATCGTATACCGCCGCCAGCCTGCTGTACGTTTGGGCAGGAAGAACAAATATAAAAGGCAGGCCAGCCAGTCCGCCAGCGCGGTATACAGGCGGGGAATGTTGCCCAGAACTTCCGTTTCCATCAGATGGTTTCCCCCATGTAGTGGTTGAGCGCCGCCAAAAATGCCTTGCGCTTGGCGCGGCTGATCTGCACCCGCTCACCGTTGACGATGGCGTCCTCGTCCTGAATGCCGTCCACGTGCTCCAGATTGACAAGGTACGCCTTGCTGCTGCGGAAGAAATTCTCCGGCGGCAGCTTCTGCTCCACATCGCGCATGGAGCCGGTGGAATGCACCTCGCCCTGCTTGGTGTGGAACAGCAGGTCGTGGTCGCAAATTTCTACATAATAAATGTCGGAGGCGTCGAGCTTTTGCACGCCGCCCGCGCAGGGAACGGTGAGATAGTGCTTCTGGCGGCGTCCCAGCAGTTCCCGCACATGGTTCATCCGCTGGCAGAAAGCGTAATAACTCAGCGGCTTTAAGATATAGTCCAGCGCCTGCACCGCGTACCCCTTGATGGCATACTGCGGCGAGTTGGTGATGAAGATGATAAGCACCTCCGGGTCGGCGCGGCGGATCTCCTCGGCTGCTGACATACCATCCATGAAGGTCATCTCGATGTCCATCAAAATCAGGTCATAGCCGCCCTTATAGCCCAGTGCGATCTCGTCGCCATCCGAAAAATGCGTGATTTGAAAATGGCAGTTTTTCTCCTGCTGGTATTTTTCCAGATACGAGTCCAGCACGGCCCGATCCTGCGCGCTGTCCTCGACTACTGCGATGTAGTTCACGAAAGTTCTCCTTTTGAGAGCAAATGAATGCGTTTATGTGCCGACTGCTATGCCGCTTGCCTTTCATGGCTATAGGCTCTATCTGATAAGTAGTATACAGATTCTTTTCCGAATTTTCAATAAATCATGGTTCTGCTTATCCGCCTTGATTGCCCACGCTTTGGGCGGGAAGATGTTTTACATGGCATAGCGTTTGATTCCCCACAAACGCATTTCCGGGGTGTCCCATCGAGGAATGCGGACACCCGTCTCACAGGGTTTTCACGCAGGGAAAGCCCGCACAAATAACTAAGGCAGCACCGCACAATTCCCACCTAACGGCTTAAGCACCGCTCCGGCGGCTGCGGCACTTAGAATTATGCGGTATTGCCCCAGAACAAGAAAAGCCCCGGCCTTTTAGATGGGTGGTCATAAAACAGTAACCCACGAAAATTACTGATATATGGCATCTGTCTGGCAGGGTTGGAAAACATAAACCAGGCATTATTGAGATAAAAATCTTGATGATGCCTGGTTTTCTTGTATGTGACAAACCGCTTTTCCGACAATCCAGATGTTACACTATGTATCGACTGTAAGCAGGCACGAAAGGCAAAAGCGAAGGAATGGTTGAGAACTGCCGGTAAGGTTGTGGGCGTCGCAGCTGTCACTGTAGGTGCAGTGTATGTAGCTTCTCAATCTTCCGGATACGATGATAATACAGATTACAAATACATCCCAGATGGAGATGATGGTATGAGATGCGCAAATTGCGGCAACACTGACGAAAATACTCTGTAGGATAAGGTCGATACCACATATTGCTCTAAGTGTGCACATCGAACATCAGTGGATACCGGCGAAGACGACGTAGTGGAATGCCCATATTGTCATAGAATGCGAGACAGAAAAGCAATATACTGCCGTTGGTGCAACGATTCAGCATGGGAACCAAGCGCCCAAGACGAATTTGAGGAAATCGATAAAATTCTGAAAGATATTGGCTATTAAGTTCGTCTACGGAAATAGATGTGAAGGAGTTTTTTATGGGTACATTTGGATATTATCTCATATAAAAAGCTTTGGAATCTTCTGATCGATTTGGATATAAAAAAGAAGGATTTGCAGCAAGCTGCTGGAGTAAGTTCTGCACTGATTGCGAAAATGGGGCGCAACGAAAATGTATCAACAGATTCACTTGTGAAAATCTGTACAGCCCTGAACTGTGATATAGGCGATATTATTGAGATCGTTCCAACAGTGCGGGGCTTTTTTGCGCCCTTCCCGGGGGGACGGGGCATTGCCTGGTCTCCTCTTTTCGCTGCCGCTCTCTGGTTCCGTTCCTGTCATTCAGAGGAGCGGAGCAACGAAGAATCTTTCCTCCTGGGGTCGCAAGATCCCTCGACAAGCTCGGGATGACACGGGGCGCTCGGAATGAAAGGGGACGGGGGGACGCAGGCAGGAACGTCACCGAGACCGGAGATGCACGACATGGTCAGCACTGTGCACGAGATAAAACCCGCTTGGCGGGGGGCATGGAAAAACGCCCGGACCGAAGTCCGGGCGTTTGCTGATGCAGGGATTCAGTTGGCGGCGTAGAACTCCACGACAGGATGATAACCGTACCAAGTGTAGTCCAGATCCAGGGTCTGGCCGCTGATGTAGTCATTCTCGCTGACAATGGCGTTCTGACGGGGGCAGGACCACGTACCGGCGGGAACTTTCACAGCAGTGAAGTAGTTCCAGGCGTTCACGGTCTGCTCGCTAACCAGCTGACCGTTGCCATCGATAAACTTCACAGTGAAAGCGTCGGGATACACGGCCTCGCTGGTCAGGTCGAAGTCCAGAACAGGGTTCTTCTCATACCAGACATAGTCCAGGTCCAGGTCCTGACCGGTGATCATCTGGCCGCTTGCCAGAGTGACTTTATCAGCAGCCCAGTTCACGCTGGCACCGTCCACCGTGGGAACAGTGAAGAAACTCATAAAATTATTGGGGGCCAGAACGGCGGAGCCTGCCTCGAAGCCGTTGGGCAGACGGAAGTTCAGAGTGAAGGACTCGGGGAGAACTTTGTCGGCAACAAAAACAACGTTCTTGTCCGTGCCAAACTCTGCCGGGACCGTCTCGTCGGTGGCGACTTCCATGTCCAGAGCCTCGCAGTACCAGGTCTCAACATCGCGGTATTCGGGAACAGTGACGCTACTCACATAGCTGACTTTATTCTGGGCGATCACAGTGCCATCCTTCAGCTGGAAGCTGACGTCATAAACTTTGGGATAGCCGGCAGCGAAGGCTGCCATGGGGAACAGACCCAGGGCCAGCACCAGGGTCATCAGCAGCGACAGTACGCGGGTATGTTTTTTTATTTGAAAATCCTCCTTTGATAATAACAGATACCCCCGCTCCTGCAGAGTTTCGGCAAAGCAACCGAAATAAGTACAGATAACGGGCTTGTTTTTATATTAACACTACAATTTGGAAAAGTCAAGGGAAAGTTGGAAAAGTCAAGAGAAAGTTGGAAAAGTCAAGGGAAAGGAAAAGCGCCTGGACCGAATCTGTAAGAAAGATGTATGATGGCAAGGGATGTGTAATCTTGGGAAGTAAGATTACAACCGGTGAAGTGAATCAGGAATTCACCAAACAGGAAAAGGTAATATCCCTCTTCAAATTTATTGAAGAGCTGAATAAATTTAAGTGAAAAGTGGTGCTCACGGTAACGACCCTCACCACTGGATCATCGACCCGGAGGCCGCACAGGTGATCAAGAGGATCTTTACCATGTGCATGGAGGGCCGTGGCCCGTCCCAGATTGCCAATCAGCTGCGAGCGGATCAGGTGCTGACACCTACCGCTTACAAGAAGCAGCAGGGACAGAAAACGACTCACCCTCTGCCGGAAAATCCCTGTAAATGGTCTGACAGCTCTGTGGTCAAAATTCTGGAACGCCGGGAGTACACCGGCTGCACGGTGAATTTCAAGACCTTCACCAATTCCATCCGGGACAAAAAACAGAGGGGAAACCCGCTGGAAAATCAGGCCGTGTTCCCGGACACCCATGAGCGCATCATCGAGGACGATGTGTTTGAAAAGGTGCAGGAGATCCGCCAGCAGCGCCACCGCATGACCCGCAGCGGAAGAACCAGCATGTTCTCCGGTTTGGTGTATTGCGCCGACTGCGGCGCAAAGATGTATTACGGTGCCACCAACAACTACAAGCCTCAGAATGCTTCCTTCGATTGTTCCCTCCACTGGAAGGACAAGGAGAAGTGCGGCACACACTACATCCGAGAGTCTGTTCTGGAGCGTCTGGTGCTGCACCACATCCAGATGGTAACGAATCATATCCTGCACCATAAGGACTACTTCGTGTCCGTCATGGGCCAGCAAATGCGGCTGGAGAGCAGCGAGAAGATTCAGATCCATCGCAAGAAGCTGGAGCGCAATCAGAAGCGGATTGCAGAACCGAAGCGGCTGTTCATCAAGACCTATGAGGACAACGCCGCAGGACGGCTCAGCGACGAGCGGTTCGACATGATGAGCCAGAGCTATGAGGCGGAACAGAAGCAGCTGGAAGCGGAAACGCAGACTTTGCAACAAGAAATTGAAGTACAGGAACGACAGCATGAGAACATCGAGCTTTTCATCCAGAAGGCCGACAAGTATGTAGGCATCGAGAAGCTGACGCCCTACGCCCTGCGAGAGCTGATTCAGGGCATCTATGTGGAGGCCCCGGACAAGTCCACCGGCAAGCGCCGCCAGACCATCCACATCAAGTATGACGGCATTGGCTTCATCCCTCTGGATGTGCTCATGAACGGAAAAACGGCGTGACCGAAGTCACGCCGCTTCCCGAGAACACGTAGTTCACATGACATTTTGAATTTTACTGTTTTACGGCCACCGTGCATTCTGGCCGAGGCTTGATGGTTGCGGAGCAGAATGTGATCTGTTCGCTTCCGCTGACAGGGAGGGCAATCCGCTTAGGGTTCCACCCGCACCGTCAGGCGGGAGGCGTGCAGCCCACCGTGGTATACCCGGTTATGGGCCACCACGGTCCGGGCGGAAGCAAAACCTTCCCGGGTGTTGCTGTTGGGGAAGATGAAATTCTTGGCGCTGGAGGTGACAGTCACCCGGATGCGGTGGCCTTTCCGGAAGCAATTGGACAACTTGGTGGTGCGGATCTTCAGGCAGACGATCTCGCCTTCCTGCAAAAACTCCGACTGAGCAAAGCCATTACGGTATCGGGCGCTGAGCAGGCCATCCGCCAGCTTGATGGACCGGCCGTTCTCATCCACGTCGGTAACACGCACCACAAAGTCGGTATCCGGCGCGTCAGAAGAAATATACAGCTCCGCCGTCATATCACCGGTCAGAACCAGGTCTTCCTTCAGCACAGGGGAGGTGTAGCACAGCAGGTCCTGACGCAGTTCCTCCCGGGTGTAGTCCTCCGGCACTTCGATCTCGTTCTCCGACATATCAATGATGTGCTGGGACGGATTTTCGGGGTCATAGGCGTAACCGTCGCAGTTCTCCCGCTCCGGCTTGGCAAAAGTCAGCCGCCCGTCCCCGGCAGAGGTGTTGGCATGGCCGTCACTATCCAGATACAGGTGGGTGACCCGGGTCTCGGGCACCGGCCAGTTTTCGGCGGTCTTCCATACCTCCTGGCCCAGGGTGTAGTATTCTACCGGGGCAGTCTGGTCGATGCCGTTGTCCACTTCCTTGAGGTGATGCTCAAACCAGCGGAAATACAGCCAGTCCAGATCAAAGCGCAGCGCCTGGCTGCCGAAGGATACCCCGTGCATGTCGTACTTACTGTTGCCGCTGTGCTGCCAGGGTCCCAGAATGACCTTGCGCATGCCCCGCGGGAAGTCATGGACCAGTTCCAGGGCTTCGGTGGTACCCATGCCGTTGTCGTCAAACCAGCCGGACTGGATCAGCGCCGGGATCTGCGCCCTGACGGAGCGTTCCTGCCAGTTGGACATACGCCAGAAATCGTTGTAGTCACTGGGTTCCAGCCACCGTGTGATGAAGGGCACATCGTACCCCAGAGCCTTTTTCGGCAGGTCGGTCAGGGGGCGGATGTTCAGCACTTTCTCCCAGTCATCGCGTTCCATCAGCTCAGGGTGGAAGGTTTTCTGAGACACCGCAAAGGCCCAGGCCAGCATGCCCGAGGTGAAAGACCCACCCCGGCGGGGCAGATCCACAAAGGCGCTGCCCGCGCAGACTACGCTGATCAGAGCTTTCAGGTGGGGGTTGCCGCTGGCAGCGGCTGCCCACTGTACATAACCCAGGTAGGACCCGCCCACCATACCGATGCGTCCGCTGCACCATGGCTGGGCGGCGATCCAGTTCAGCGTATCGTCGCCGTCCTCCACCTCGTGGTAGTTGGGCAGCCATTCGCCTTCACTGGCGTTTCGGCCTCGCACATCCTGTACTACCACCGCGTAGCCGCGCTGGACGTAACGGTAGTATATCTCACAGCCGTCCTCTTTGCCGTAGGGGGTGCGTACCAGCACTGCGGGCACCGGGGTACTGCAGTTTTTAGGCAGGTATACGTCGGTGGAAAGATGTACCCCGTCCCGCATGGGCACCGGGAAGGTCTGCGCATGTTCTACCGGGAACAGCTGTTCCTCCGGCCAGGTCGAGCGCCACAGGCGCAGGATGGTCTCTTCCTCGGCACCGGGTTCCACCAGCACCGTGACCATCTCCCGGGCAGGGCAGGTGACGGCGATCAGCCGCCCTTCCTTCATCTGTTTGTTGTTGGGGAATTTTACATCCCGCTGCAGGTAGCTGCAGCCGTCTTCGCTGGTGTAGCGCTCGCCGCACAGGGAAACTTCCCCGGTGCCATGCAGCCCCGTCTCGTACTGGGACAGGTTCTGCCCCAAGGCGGCAAAGTCCATCTTCACAAAGAAACGGTAAAAATCCCGGTCCTGTTCAGTCAGGTCCTGCCAGTCCAGCAGCGCGCCGGTATGCACGTCCAGTTTCCGGATCTGGGGTGTGCCGTCGCCCAGCCGCAGTCTTCCGTACAGGATACCTGAAACATATAAGTCAAAATTACGCATTTCCGTTTCTCCCGTTTTCCGTTTAGGCGCCGATGAAAGCACGGATGGCATAGGCTACACCGATGCCCACATAGTTGCCCAGGGCACCGGCCAGTACGCCCATGAGCAAGCCGATGTTGATAAGGGTCTTCCACTGGGCGCTGGAGGCGATGAGGGCGGCGGTGGGGCCATCCGAGATACAGCCCACGATGGACAGCAGCACATACTCAAAACGGACTTTCAGCAGCCGGGTGATGAGCAGGTGCAGCAGAATGGAACAGGCGATGACACAGAAGCAGAACAGGGTGATGTAGAAGGTAGATCCGAAGAACTGCTTCAGGTCCACCGCAAAGCCGATGGTCACCAGGAACAGCACCGCTATGAAAAGGCCCAGGTCAAAATTGCCGCGCAGCTTGCGGACGGCCGGCACCTGTGCCAGGATGATGGAGAAGGTGGTGATGAGCAGGATGCGGCCTGCACTGCGGAACCCTTCTCCGAATACCATCGAGGAGATGCTGGTGGCAGCCCACACGGTGCCAAAGCCGATGGCCAGCAGCCAGGCGATTTCCTGGATGGACCATTCCTTGGAGGCCATCAGTTCCTCGTGGTTGCCATCCCCCAGCAGCTCCGACTCGCTCATATCATAGGGCCACAGCTTTTTCAGCCATTTGGAACTCTTGTACAGGGCGGGGGTAGCAAACATCAGGATCAGCGTGGGGATGCCCACCACATAGTCGGCGGCATTGGCCGAGGCGATGGTGTTCTTGCTGGCATCCAGGCCTACAGCGATGGCGGTCAGGTTGGAACTGCCGCCGGTGTAGGTGCCCACGAACATACCGGCCACCTTCCAGCCCTCGTCGATTTTGTTGGCGAACAGTATGCCGAACACCAAAGCTGCCACACAGACGCTGAATATGGCCGAGGCCAACGCAATGATCGGTTCCTTGGATAATTTGCGCATCTGTTTCAGGTCCAGGCTCAGCAGGCAGATGGAAACGGACAACGGCACGCAGTAGCTGCTGATGGCATCATAGGTAGGGCTGGAGGTAGGCACGATCCGCAGGTTGGACATCACGATGCCCATGACGATAACCGTCAGGGCCGGGCCCAGCGTTTTGAACACCTTGAACCGCTGCAGCCAGAATCCCAGTGCAACCGTGGCGACCATGATGAACAGGAGCGCGCCTTCGGAGGAAAAAATCGTATTCGCCATAATATACCTCTCTATACCTCTCTGCGGGGTCCCGCTTAAAAATCAATATCGATGCCAAGGCCCGGTTTGTCGGACAGGGTGTAGACGCCGCCATTTACGGCAAAACCGCCGGGCATACCCATCTCGGGGTCCACGGCGTACATAAAGCTGTCGCAGTCCGCCTCGGTGATGTTCTGCTTGGCGGCAACCAGGCTCACACCGGCAGCAATGGCCACCTTGGTCTCCAGCATGCAGCCCACCATGCACTGTACATGGTTTGCCTCGGCAATGGCGTTGATCTTTTCCGCCGGGTACAGGCCGCCGCACTTCATCAGTTTGATGTTGATAATGTCTGCAGCATCAATCTTGCAGGCCTTTGCTGCGTCGATGGGGGTGTGGACCGACTCATCCAGCATGACCTGCAAGTCCACCTTGGAACGCACAAAGCGCATACCGTCCAGATCCCAGCTGGGCAGGCACTGTTCCACCGCTTCCACGCCCAACTCTTCAAAGGCTTTCAGGGTGCGCACCGCATCGCTGACCGTGTAACCCTGGTTGGCGTCCACACGCAGACGGATGTTGGGGCCCACCGCCTGACGGATCAGGGTCAATGCCTGGATATCCTCGCTCGGGTTGATGCCGGCCTTGATTTTCAGAATGGTGAAGCCATCCTTTTCCACCCGTTCCCGGGCTTCGGCGGCCATGGCTTCCGGTGTGTCAATGCCCACCGTCATGTCCGTGACGATCTGGTTCACGCTGCCGCCCAGCACCTTGTACAGAGGCTGACCCATCAGTTTGCCCTTGATATCGTACAGGGCAATATCCACCGCGGCCTTTGCCGAGGTGTTGCCTGACAGCAGGCGGTCCATCATCCTGTGGATGCCCTCAACGTCCAGCGGGTCCATGCCGATCAATCCGGTGCGGAACAGTTTCAGCGCTTCCAGAACGGTGGCTGCGCTCTCGCCGGTTACCGGTTCAAAGGGCGCGGCCTCACCGATGCCCCACAGACCTTCGTCGGTGGAGATCTTCACCAGCACATTCAGCGAATGATCCTGTACCGCAAAAGCAATACGGAAGGGCTTTTTCATGGGGATACGGATGGTTTCTACCTTTACGTCTGTGATTTTCATAGGGTTCCTCCTGCACAATAATTTTTATAAAATTTACAATTTTTTATAAATTTTACTATTTCTAAAATTTTTGTCAAGAGTTTTTCTGCTTTTTTCACACTTTTCAGAACATTTTGTAAGATAATCAAGAAATCATCTAATTTTCTTTAGTAAAAAATTTTATAAATATCGAATTTTTTCTTGCTTATTTACGTACAGGGCATTTTGTGATATACTATAAATAAATTTTTTACGAAAAAGCGGGAGGTCTTATGCTGGGCGAACATGTTCGAAATATCCGGAAAAAGCGGGGAATCACCCTCAAGGAACTGGCCGAAAAGACTGGTTTGTCCATCGGGTATATCTCCCAAATCGAGCGCGATCTCACCGACCCGTCCCTGTCCACCCTGCGCAAACTCAGCGCCGCTCTGGACATCCCCACCTATCTGTTTATGGGAGGTGAGAGCAGCACCAGCCTGACAACCCGTCAGGCGGATATGTTGATCCTCTCCCAGCCCAATTCCAATGTACGGTATCATCTGCTTACGCCCATGCCCAACGGAAATTTTGTACCTCAGTCGTTGGTCATACGCTTTGAGCTGGAACCCCACTGCAAGGACGGCGACCTGCCGGTGATCCATCCCAGTGAGGAAATCCTGCTGCTGGAACAGGGGCAGCTGGATGTACTGGTGGAGTCCAAGACTACCCGCCTGAACGCCGGAGACACCACTGTGGTACAGTCCAACCTGCCCCACATCGTTTCCAACCCCGGGGATACCACAGCGGTGGGGCTGGCTGTGTTCACCCCTGCCATTTGGTTCCCCAACAACCGGCGCAGTTTTAACCGCGGCGGCGAAACCTGAATCTTCGCACCGGCTTGGCGCAGCAGCGCGTTTTCCGGGAAGGTTTTTCACAGACAAACGGGCACGGACGAGCAATGCCCGCCCCTACAAGAGTTTTTTTGCAGCCCGAAAAAAAAATTGCAAGCCGGCGATCTGCCGGCTTGCAATTTTTTTATCCCCCGCAGAGGGTCTTTTTCGCCGTTCCCTGCCTTTTACTGCCCGGCCAGCGCGATCTGCTCGCGGGTGATGGGCAGCTCATAGAACCGCTTGTGGGTGGCGTGGTAGATCGCGTCGGCCACGGCGGGCAGCGGGGTGTTGATGACCACCTCGCCGATGCTCTTGGCACCGAAGGGGCCGGTGCCCTCGTAGCTGCTCTCAAATACGACATGGATATGCCCGATGTCGTTGCGCGCCGGGATCTTGTACTGCATCAGCGAGTTTTCCTGCGGCATGCCGCGGTCATCGTAGGTGACATTCTCGGTCAGCGCCATACCGATGCCCTGCAGGATGCCGCCCTCGGCCTGCACCCGCGCAAGGTTCGGGTTGACCGGTGTGCCGCAGTCAACGGCTGCCTCATAGCGGATGACCTGCGCCTCGCCGGTTTCCAGATCGACCTCGACCTCGGCTGCGCCCACCATGAACGGCGGGGGCGAGATCTCCGAGCTGTGGGTCACAACTGCCTCCAGCGCCGTATTGCTGCCGCACTGGGAGGCTGCGGCGATCTGCGCCAGCGTGGCGCGCTGCGTGCCGTCCTCGCTTGTCACGGCATCGCCCGCAAAGACGACTGCGCGCTCGTCAAGGCCCAGCAGCCCCGCACCGACCTGACAGATCTTCTGCTTGAGCTGCTCGGCGCACTGCTCAACCGCCTTGCCGGTGACATAGGTCGTGCTGGATGCGTAGGAGCCGGAATCATAGGGCGAGGAATCGGTGTCCGCGCCGAGGACCGTCACATTGTCGAGCGGGCACTCCAGCACCTCGGCGGCAATCTGCGCCAGAATCGTGTCGCAGCCGGTGCCCATGTCGGCCGCACCGATTGAGAGGGTATAGAACCCGTCATCGTTGATCTTCAGGCTGGCGCTGCCCACATCCACACTCGTAATGCCGGAGCCCTGCATCGCCATGCCCATGCCCACGGCGCGCACCTTGCCGTTACCCATGTCGCGCACGGGGTATTTTTCGTCCCAGCCGATGTTGTCATGCACGGCCTGCAGGCAGCGGTCCAGCGCGCAGCTGGTGTTGACCTGCCCGTAGTAGGCGGGCATCACATCGCCCTCATGGACGATGTTGCGCTGGCGGATCACAAACGGGTCGATGCCCAGCTTGTCGGCCAGCTCATTGACGGCGGACTCCACCGCAAACAGGCCCTGGGTCGCACCGTAGCCGCGGTAAGCGCCCGCGGACATGTGGTTCGTGTAGACGACATCGCTGACAAAGCGGAATGCCTCGGCTTTGCCGTAGAGCGGAATGGATTTGTGGCCGGACAGGCCCACCGTTGTAGGCCCATGCTCGCCGTAAGCACCGGTGTTGGACAGGGTGTAGAGGTCGATGCCCCTGACGATGCCGTCCTTTGTCGCACCAAGGCGGACATGCATCTCCATCTCATGGCGCGGGGTGGAGGCGATCTGGCTCTCGTACCGGCTGAAGATGATCTTGCTGGGCTTTTTGGTTTTCCATGTCACAAAGGCGGGGTAGACCTCGCAGACCGAGGTCTGCTTGGCGCCGAAGCCGCCGCCGATGCGGGGCTTGGCCACCCGGATCATCGACTTGGGGATGTGCAGCGCATTGGCCAGGATCCGGCGGCAGTGGAAAACGATCTGGGTCGAGCTGAGGACATTCAGCCGCCCGTAGGCATCTATGCTGCAGTAGGTGCGGAAGGTCTCCATCATGGCCTGCTGGCAGGCGCGGGTGTGGTATGTATGGTCGATGACGACATCGCACCCCGCCAGCACCGCCTCAATATCGCCCGCCCCGCTCTCATCGTGGGCGCACAGGTTGCGCTTGTTGTCGGCCCCGACCGGTGCCAGCGACTCCCAGTTTTCCTCCGGGTGGACAAGGACGGGGTTGTCCAGTGCCGTGTGGTAGTCCAGCACGGCGGGCAGGACCTCATACCGGACCTTGATGAGCTTCATCGCCTTATCGACGCATTTTTCATCCTTGCCGGCCAAAATTGCGACAACATCCCCCGCAAAGCGGACATGGCGGTCGATGACAAGCCGGTCATAGGGGCTCGGCTCGGGGTAGGTCTGGCCCGCCTGGGTGTAGCGGCGGCCCTGCTGGTCCACATCCTTCCATGTGTAGATCGCCTCGATGCCCGGCACCAGCAGGGCACGGCTCGTGTCGATCTCCTGCACGATAGCGTTGGCATGGGGGGAGCGCAGCAGCTTTACGATCAGGCAGTCCTGCGGGATGACATCATCCATGTAGACGGGCTGGCCGGTCACAAGCTGCATAGCGTCCTTTTTGCGCATGGACTGGTTCACGGTTTTCATTGGGCAGCCTCCTTCCCCTTTTTCCACGCTAAAAAGTTCAAAATGCCCCGCAGCTGGCCCTCATAGCCGGAGCAGCGGCAGAGGTTGCCGGCCAGATACTCCTTGATTTCGTCCTCGCCGGGGTCGGGGTTTTCCCGGAAAAGCGCCAGCGCGTTCATAATAAAGCCCGGGTTGCAGAAGCCGCACTGCTCCGCACCCTGATCGGCGATAAAGGCGCCGAACTCGGCAGCCTCCTTCTGCAGCCCCTCCAGCGTAGTGACGCTGCGGCCGTTGACCCGCGCCGCCAGCACCGAGCAGGACAGCACCGGCTTTTCATCGAGAAAGACCGTGCAAAGGCCGCAGTTGGCGGTCTCGCAGCCGCGCTTGACGCTCTTGCAGCCGAGGCTGCGCACAAGGTCCAGCAGCACGGTGTCAGCCGCGATTTCGGCGGTGACTTTTTTATGATTTAAGGTAAATGTGATCTGCATGGTATACCTCCGTCAATTTTCCAGCGCGGCCACGGCACGCCGGACCAGCACGCCGGTCAGGTGGGTGCGGTACTCGGCACTGCCGCGCAGGTTGCTGCCGGTCTTGACGGCTGCCTGCACGGCGGCGGGCAGCTGCGCCGGGTCGCAGTCCGGCGTGACAAGCACGGCCTTCATCGGGCGCGCGCCGATGGCAAAGCGGTACTGCCCCTGCGCCGTGCGGGCGGCTGCACAGGTCAGGATCGGGAAATCGGTCTGGGTCGCGCGCACCGACTGGTACTGCACCTTCAGCCCCGGCGTCTTGCGCAGGCAGATGTGGGTCAGAATATCGCGGTCATAGGGCATCGCGGCAAACTGCGCCAGCGGCATCCGGCCCGCCCTGTACAGCTCGACCTCGCAGTCCAGCGCCAAAAACAGCGTCAGCACATCGGAAAAGCCGAACCGGCCATAGATGCTGCCGCCCACCGTGGCGCAGTTGCGGAACTGCACGCCGACAATGTGGCGCACAGCCTCCCGCACAGCCCCCGCGGTGTAGGCATTCAGGGCGGCGTTCGTTTCCAGATCGCGCAGTGTTGCCATAGCGCCGATGATGATCTCGGTGTCAGTCTCCTTGATCGTATCCAGCCCCAAGGCCGACAGGTCGATGGCCGTGCCGACATTGATCTTTTCCATCTTGAGCCAGAGCATACCGCCCAGCACGCGGTTGGGCTTTTTCTGGTTCAGCTGCCATGCCTCCTCCAGCGTGGCGGGGCGGGCATATTCGCGTATCGTCATCATGGGTCAATCTCCGTTTTTTCTGTTTTGGGCGAAAAAATCACACTTTTCGTGGATAGGTACTTTTATTCTACCATAAAATCTGGTATAATACCGTTGTTGTTTTAAAAATACAACGATATTTTTTATTGTATGAGGGAAGAAGATCCATGAAAATGACCAAAATGACCGCCCTGCTGCTGGCCGCCGCCATGGCGCTGACCGCCTGCGGCAGCACCGCCGCCGTAAGCAGCGAGGCCGCCGCCTCCGCCACCGCTGCACCCGAGGTCACCGCCAGCCCCGAGGAGGCTGCCGTTGAACCCGCTGCCGCCGAGACCGCCGTCACCTACCCGCTGACCGTCACCGACCAGCTTGGCCGCGAGGTTACCATCGAGACCGAGCCCAAGACGCTGGCCAGCGGCTACTACATCTCCACCAGCCTGCTCATCGCCCTCGGCGTGCAGGACGAGCTGGTCGGCGTCGAGGCCAAGGCCGACAAGCGCACGATCTACAGCCTCTCCGCCCCCGAGCTGCAGAGCCTGCCCAGCATCGGCACCGCCAAGGAGTTTGATCTTGAGGGCTGCGCCGCGCTGACCCCCGACCTTGTCATCGTACCCGCCAAGCTGAAGGATTCCATCCCCCAGATGGAAGAACTGGGCCTGACCGTGCTGGCCGTCAAGCCGGAGGATCAGGACAAGCTGTACGGCGCCATCGACCTGCTGGCTCAGGCCACCAACACCGTTGCCCGCGGTGAGGAGCTGAAGTCCGCAATCGAGGACAACCTGCTCAGTCTGCGCGAGGCCATCGGCGATGCCGAGGCCCCCACCGTCTACATGGCCGGCAACAGCTCTGTGCTGCAGACCGCCGGCCCCGCCATGTACCAGAACTATATGATCGAGAACGCCGGCGGTCTCAACGCTGCCGCCAGTGTTGAGGACACCTACTGGGCCGAGGTCTCCTATGAGCAGGTGCTGGACTGGGATCCCGACTACATCATTCTGGCGTCCGATGCCGACTATGATGTCGATTCCGTCCTGAACGATGCCGCACTGGCCGACTGCACCGCCGTCAAGGAGGGCCATGTCTACCAGCTGCCCCACGCCATCGAGGCTGTGGACTCCCCCGTGCCCGGCAGCTTCCTGGGCAGCGTCTATCTGGGCAGCGTGCTGCATCCCGAGCAGGTGAGTGAGCAGTTCTACCATGACTGCGCCGATACATTCTACACGACCTACTACGGCTTCACCCCTGCCTCCTATGAATAACCGCAAGCGCACGGCGCTGTGCCTTCTGGGCGCAGCGCTCTGCGTTTTTATGACTTTTGGTGCGGCCCTTGCGCTGGGCCGCTACCCCATAACACCGGCGGCGCTGCTGGCCGGCGATGCCATGGCGGTGCGCACCTTCACCGTGCTGCGGCTGCCCCGCGCCGTTATGGCGCTGATCGGCGGCTTTGGGCTGGGGGTGGCCGGCTTTGTCTACCAGACCGTATTCCGCAACCCGCTGGCAAGCCCCGACATCATCGGCGTTTCCTCGGGGGCCAGTGTCGGCGCGGCGTTCGCCATCCTGTTCGTTTCGTCAGGGGCGCTGTCCACCACGGTCTGTGCCTTTGCGGGCGGGCTGGCGGCGGTGTTCCTCTCGCTGGGGCTGGCCGCTGCCGCGCCGGGGCGCAGCAAAATGTCGCTGGTGCTGGCGGGCATCGCCGTCCACGCACTGGCCCAGACGCTGCTGATGCTGCTCAAGCTGACCGCCGACCCCGAGAAGGAGCTGGCCAGCATCGAGTATTGGATCATGGGCAGTCTGGCCGCCGTGACCCGCAGCCGGGTGTGGTTCCCGGTGCCGGTTGTGCTGGTCTGCTGCGCAGCGATCTTTGCGCTGCACCGGCAGGCGCTGCTGCTCTCAATCGAGGAGGGCGAGGCCCGGCTGCTCGGCGTGCGGGTGGGCGCGATGCGCCTGCTGCTGCTGACGCTTGCCACCATGACGGTTGCCGCCGTTGTCAGCGTGACGGGGCTTATCAGCTTTGTCGGGCTGCTGGCCCCCCACAGCGCCCGGCTGCTGGCGGGGCACAACCGGCGCTCGGCCTGCCTGCTGAGCGGGCTGCTGGGCAGCGCCCTGCTGCTGGCAGCCGACACGCTGGCCAAGACGGCAGCCTCCACCGAGCTGCCGGTCAGCATCTTTACCTCGCTGCTGGGCGTGCCGTTTCTGCTTTATCTGATCCTGCAGCCGGGGAGGGATGCGTCATGATGCCACAAACCACGCCCCCGCCCGTGGGGCTTTGCGTGCAGGACCTCACCGTACGGTACGGCACAGCGGCCGTGCTGCAAGGGGTCAGCTTTTCTGTCCCGGTGCCCGGGCAGTTGATCGGGCTGCTGGGGGTAAACGGCAGCGGCAAGACCACGCTGCTCAAGGCAGCCGCCGGGCTGCTGCCCCACACCGGGCAGTGCCTTCTGGACGGCGTCCCGCTGGAGAGTCTGTCCACCCGCAGGCTGGCGCAGACCGTCAGCTATATCCCGCAGCAGAGCGGCATCTCGGTCTCGCTCTCGGCGCGGGAGGTCGTGCTTATGGGCTTCAACCCGCGGCTGGGGGTCCTGCAAAGCCCCACCGCCGCCATGCGCGCCGCTGCGGACGAGGCCCTGCGCACCGTAGGCGCTGGTCTGCCTGCACGACCCCGCGCTGGCGCTGGACAGCTGTGATATACTGGTGGTATTGCAGGGCGGCGGGGTCGCGGCGGTGCTACACCCCAAAACCGACCCGCCTGCCGTGCTGCAGGCAGCCCTTGCCGCCGTGTACGGCCCGCTGGAGCTGCTGCCCGTTACCGACTGCCGGGGCCGACGCCGTCTGGCCCTGCTGCCGCTGTGAGGTGATACCATGAAACCTGCTTTGCGCGTGATGCTCTGCGATGACGCAGGCGAGCGCTTTTTTGGCGAGGGGCCCTGCCGCCTGCTCCATCTGATCGAGGAGACCGGCTCGCTGCGCAGCGCAGCGGCGCAGATGGGGCTTTCCTACTCCAAGGCGCTGCGGCTTGTGCAGCACGCCGAAAAAGAACTGGGCTTTGCCCTGACCTGCAAGACCATCGGCGGGCGGGGCGGCGGCGGCAGCACCCTGACCGCCGAGGCCCGCCAATTTTTAGAAAGGTATGAGGCCTACCGTGATGCCTGTGTACAGACCAGCCGCGAGCTCTATTCTGCGTTCTTTCCGGGCCAGCGGTAAGCGCCACTTGCTGCTGACCGGCGGGCGCAACAGCGGCAAAACAACGCTGCTGCGCGCACTTATGCCATCCCTCTGCCCCGATGCCCCGATGCTTCTCACCGCTGCCGTCCCGGGCAGATGGGTCGAGATGCGCGATACAGCCGCCGGGGCAGCGGCGGTCATTGGCCGGTTTGATGCCGCCCTGCCCCCCGGTGAAAACCGGATGCGCCCCGTGCCGGCCGGCTTTGCCGCCGTGGGGCTGCCCGCCCTGCAGCGGATGGCGGCGGCCGGCGGCTGGGCCGTGCTGGACGAGCTTGGCTATCTGGAGAGCGGCTGCGCGGGTTTTCAACAAAGCGTGCTGGATATGTTGAAAGTCTGCCGCGTTCTCGCGGTCGTCCGCAAGCAGGACACCCCGTTCCTGCGCGCGCTCTGCGCCGACCCGGACGCCTTTGTGTACGATCTGGACTGCCCTGTGCCGCCGCTGGGCTGCATCGTCATGGCCTCGGGGCTGGGGCGGCGGTTCGGCGGCAACAAGCTGATGGCCGAGCTGAATGGCCGGCCTCTGGCTGCCCATGCGCTGGCGCTGGCCGCCGCGCCGGTGTTTGCCGGGCGCATTGCCGTGACCCGCTCGGCCGAGGTCGAGGCCCTCTGCCGTGCAGGGGGCTTCCCCGTGCTGCGCCATGCCGAGCCCCGCCGCAGCGATACGGTGCGCCTTGGCCTGACCGCGCTGCTGGCGCAGCAGCCCGACCTGCAGGGGTGTGTGTTTCTGCCGGGGGACCAGCCCTGCCTGACCCGCCAGACGCTGGAGGCGCTGGCAATCGGTGCCGCGCCGGACACGATCCGGCGCCCGGCCGCACCCGACGGCACACCGGGCAGCCCTGTGCTGTTCGGTCTGGATTATTTTGCTGCCCTCCTTCACCTGCCGGAGGGCAGCGGCGGCAGCGCCGTGCTGCGCGCCCACCCGCAGGCGATCCGCCTGCTGCCCACCCCCGCCGCCGAGCTGCGGGACATCGACACCCGCAGCGACCTTGAGGCGCTGCGCGGGGGCAAGGGGTAATGCCGTATTTTTGATTTATAGCAATACCGCATAATTCTAAGTGCCGATACGGCGAGCGAGGTGCGGCAACTGCGTTGCCAAAAGCGCAGATAATACTTTGTGCTGCAAAGGTGAGCGCCGCCAGCGGCGGATACAGCGAACCGAAGCAGGGGCAGCGGTCGCAGAGTGCGAGGGGCTTTCGCCCCCGAAGCACGATGCGGGTACCGCAACCCGACATTATCGAGCATTTTGGCAACGCAGATGCCGTGCCGCAGCCGCC
>PPYF01241880.1_pt1 | contig 33330 bp, 25 predicted proteins | sample 1559871 | NCBI WGS metagenome assembly PPYF01 (sample SAMN08240021, study PRJNA423297) | Human gut metagenome, whole genome shotgun sequencing project.
CCCTTCCAGTGTACGGATATTTTTTCCTTCTGCCCACACAGCCATATAGATACAGGAATCTATTGTTTCTCCATCTACAATCACGGTACAGGCGCCGCATTCTCCCACTTCGCAGCCTTTTTTTACAGAGGTAAGCCCCAGATGATTGCGAAGCATATCAAGAAGAGACTCTCTCACATCCACATACTCTGCTACTTCTTTTCCGTTTACGGTACACTGTACTAATCTTAAATCTTTTTTCATGATGGTTCACCTCCTGCAAGCCGCACTGTTTCTTTTAATGCCCGGGCTGCAATTTCCCCGCCAATCTGGAGACGAAACTCTTTTGACGCTCTCCAGGAGTCTCTCGGATTAATTTCTTCCCGCACAAGAGTCTTTATTTTTTCATAAAGCTCTTCTCCTATTTCCATTCCCTTTAATGCCTCTTCTGTTTTTTTGCAGCGATAAGGCACTGGAGCCGCTACACCGAAGGTAATTCTCACATCTTCCAGAATATTTGCCGCCGTATCTACTTTACTTACCACACTGCAGCTCAATGTTGCAATGTCCATTGCATTTCGCATGGAATATTTAATGTAATGTCCGCGATACCCCTGATATTCTTTTCCCGGAATAATAATGTGCGTCAGTACATCGCCACAATGTAAATCCACTTTTCCTGGTCCTAAGTAAAACATATCGATTGGAATGGTACGTCCCCCTTCTCCATCTGCAATCCGCAGCATGGCATTAAGAGAAAATAAAGTTGGCGCGCTGTCTGCACTGACGGCCCCGTTACATACGTTTCCCCCGATTGTCCCAATATTTCGAACCTGCGGACCACCTACCTGATCCACTGCCTCTCCGAGAACGGAAATGTGTTCCCGGATTACAGGATCATTTGTAACATGGGAAAAAGTAGTACCTGCACCGATATAAATATCTCCGGAATCCATAAGCGTCACACCCTGTATTTCCTTTATATCTCTTATGGAAACAAGGGAAGTTCCCGCCATTTTTCCCTCTCTTATTTTAATCAGCACATCGCTTCCCCCTGAAATAATCCTTGCGTCCAGGTGCTCTTTTAAAAGATTTACTGCTTCTTTTATGCTCTGTGCATTATAGTAATTTTCAATATCATACATACAAAAACCCCCTTTCTTTTAAATCAGTCCCGCTTCTTTAAAGCCTGAAATCAGTCTCTGCGGTGTGAGAGGATTTTCGTTAAAGGCTACGCCTGTTGCATGAAGCACTGCGTTTCGAATGGCAGGAGCTGCCGGAATTGCCGGAGGCTCTCCAAGCGCCTTATTTCCATAAGGACCCATCGGGTCTTCGAGCTCCACGAAATCCACATCAAGATCCGGTGTATCCATAGTTGTCATAATCTTATAATCAAGCAGTGTCCCATTTAAAGGTCTTCCTGTTTTTTCATCAAGAAGAAGCTGCTCAGAAAGTCCATATCCCATTCCCATAGACATACCGCCTTCTACCTGCATTCTGGCAAGCTGCGGATTAATAAGCTTTCCGCTGTCATGTACGTTGATAATATCAAGAATCTTTATTTTTCCAAGTTTTAAATCTACCTCAACTTCAACAAAACAGCATCCTGTTGCAAGCGTATTTTTCTTTACCTGAGTGGATACCTCCGCAGTGATGGCGGAAGAGTTGGTAAGGCTGTAGTAACTCTCCAATGCAAGTTCTGCCAGGGAAAGTACTTTCTGCCCGTCTGCAAGAATCCATCCGTGATCCAGACTTAAGGTACGTTCCTCTCCTTCCAGAAGAGTCGCAGCATAATCAAGAATCTTATGAAGCATAAGCTCCGCGCATTTTTTTACTGCTGTTCCAGTCACAAAAGACTGCCTGGAAGCGTAAGCTCCTGTATCAAATGGGGTTATATCTGTATCCTGCACAGTCTGAATATGTATATCTTCCACATCCATATGAAGGGTCTCCGCTGCCATTTGAGAAAACACAGTATCTGCTCCCTGACCGATTTCCGTTGCCCCAAGAGAAAGCTGCATACTTCCGTCCTGATTCAGAACAAGACGGGCGCCTGCAATTTCCAGAGAAATGGGCCACACACCTGTCTTATAAGAAAACAGAGACATACCTACTCCTCTTCTTATATCTCCAGTCTGGTTTGCATACGCTTTTCGTTTTTCTTCCCAGTGGATATGGGCAGCTCCCTTTTCCAGACATTCAAAGATTCCGTTTGTATTGGCTGCGATTGGTTTTAAATACGCGTCCTGATAATATCCCTGTATCAGGTTTTTCCTTCTGAACTCCAGAGGATCCATGTGGATCTCATTCGCAATATCGTCCATAAAACACTCTATGGCAAATGCTGCCTGTGGAATGCCGTAAGCGCGCATAGCGCCTGCTGTAGGGCAGTTCGTATATACGGTATAGGCTTCGCCCTTTATATTCGGGCATGAATACTGGAGTCTCCACGCAGTAAGACCGTTGGCTGCGATTGCATGTCCGTGGGAAGCGTACGCTCCCTGATTGGAAATAGCGAGCATATCTTTTGCGATCAGATGTCCGTCTTTATCCACACCTGCTGTCAGATCATATTCAATGGAATGCCTTGTTCTTGTATTGCAGAATGTTTCCTCTCTTGTCACATCAAGTTTTACGGGGCGTCCGCCTACCAGTGTGGTAAGAAAGGCATTTAACGGCTCGTAAAGTACGTCCTGCTTATTCCCGAAACCGCCTCCTATGTACGGCTTGATAACGCGAACCTTACCCCAGGGGATACCGAGAGCCTGACCGATCACACGGCGCACAATATGCGGAATCTGTGTGGACGTTACCACAACAATCCTTCCCTTTTCCATATATGCGTAAGAAATGGGATTTTCGATATGACAGTGCTGAACGATCGGAGTTTTATAACTTCTCTTTATTACTGTGTCAGAATCTTTAAGCCCCTGCTCAACATTACCGATAAAGAAATTGGAACGTGCCAGAACATTATCTTTTTTGTCAAGATGAACCGGATGCGGCGTTCCATACATAGATTTTCGAGGATCAATCTCTACAGGATATTCCTCATATTCCACCTTGATAAGCTTTAACGCCCGCGCTGCCGTCACCTCGTCTTCTGCCACAACGGCCGCTATGTCGTCCCCGTAATACCGCACTCTTCCTGTTAAGAGATTACGGTCCGCTATGTCCTGATGGGCCGCTTCTACAGACCAGGGATGCCCCGGCGTGGGATAACAGTGATCCGGAACATCCTTAAACGTAACAACACGGACGACTCCCGGAAGAGCCTCTGCCTCACTTGTATCAATGGAGGTTACAATACCGTTTCCAATAGTTGCATGATACACCTTTGCCACAAGACAGTTTTTCGGAGCCAGATCATCTGTAAATTTTGCCCTGCCTGTGACCTTTTCATAAGCGTCTACTCTTGGAATGCTCTTTCCAATCATAACTGTCACCTTCTTTGCTTAAATTTTAATTAAAAAAACCAGACAAAGTCCCGGAGGAATCTCTGTTCTCCTCAGGACTATTGTCCGGCTCTGAACCATGCTGTTTCTTATAGATTCCTGAACGGTTTATTTCTTCTGATAGGGCGTATTTTCTACTGGAAGAGAGGTACGGAATTGACCGTCTTTCCTGTAATATGCCCCTGCGATAGCAGGCGCTGTCGGAATAGCTGTAATCTCTCCGATTCCAATTGCCCCGCAGGCAACAGGAAGTCCTTTTTTCTCCACGATAATACTCTCTACTTCAGGAATTTTATTTGCTTTTGGTAATCCTAGTGTACCATATTTCGCAGTCGGTTTGCAATCTGAAATTGGATATTTTTCTGTCAAAGCAAAGCCATATGACATAATAACTCCGCCTTCAATCTGCCCCTCTACAGACAGAGGATTGACTGCTTTTCCCACATCGTGAGCCGCCACGATTTTCTTTACGGTTCCGTCTTCATTTAAAATACAGACCTGTGTAGCATAACCGTATGCAACATGAGAAACCGGATTTTTTTTATCGCTTCCCATCGGGTCGGTAGCAGCCAGATATTCCCCTGTATATTCTTTTCCTTCCAGTTCCGAAAGAGAATGGAAAGATAAATCTTCTTTTAACTTTTCACAGGCTCTTCTCACAGCCTCTCCTGTAATAAGCGTCTGTCTGGAACCTGACGTTGTTCCGGAATCCGGCGCTGTCCAGGTATTTGAGGCATCGTAATAAATCTCTTCCCGCTTCAGGGAAAGAATCTCGGAAACCATCTGTACAAGAACAGTTCCAAGTCCCTGTCCGATACAGGAAGCCCCCGCATGGATTTCCACACGTCCGTCCTTTACAAGAAGACGGGCTCTTCCCCAGTCAGGAAGACCTACGCCAACGCCTGCATTTTTCATAGCACATGCAATTCCTGTATACGGACTGCTCTCATATATGTCTTTTACCGCCTCAAGGGTTTCCGCAAGACCTGTGGACTCATCTACAATCTGACCATTTGGAAGCTCCTGTCCCGGACGGATTGCATTTCGGTAGCGAATTTCCCAGGGAGAAATCCCCATGATTCCCGCCATTTTCGTAAGGAGCATCTCAATAGCAAAACATGTCTGAGTCACACCAAATCCACGGAACGCTCCCGCAGGAGGATTGTTTGTATAATATGCCTTTCCGTCAATATCAAAGTTCTGATAATTGTAAGGTCCGGAAGCATGAGTGCAGGCACGCTGCAGAACAGGTCCTCCAAGGGATGCGTAGGCTCCCGTATCTGCGATCACGGTCGCTTTCACTCCCTGAATGATTCCGTTTTCATCACAGCCAAGCGTAAACTCCATATCCATAGGGTGGCGTTTCGGGTGGATCAAAATACTCTCTGCTCTTGTAAGCTTTACCTTTACCGGACGTTTTGTCAGATACGCGATCATAGCCGCATGATGCTGAACAGTTACGTCCTCTTTGCCTCCAAATCCACCGCCTACCAGCTTGTTGCGGACTTTTACCTTTTCTGCAGGAAGTCCCAAAAGTGCCATACATTCATGCTGGGTATCGTATACGCCCTGATCAGATGAATAAATGATCACTCCGTCTCCGTCCGGTATTGCAACGGCGCATTCCGGCTCTAAAAAAGCATGTTCTGTCCACGGCGTATGGAAAGTATCGGAAAGTACATGAGCAGAATTTTGAATGGCAGCCTCTGCATCTCCCCTGGATACGTGCCAGTGAGAAAGAAGATTGTCTTTTTCACATTCATGTACCTTAGGCGCATCCTCTCTCATTGCATCGTACGGATCACGCACCATAGGAAGTTCCTCGTACTCTACCTCAATCTTCTGTTTTCCCTCTTCCACTGCCTCAAGGGTTTCCCCGGCTACAAGAGCAATGGCGTCTCCAAGATAGTGAGTAAGATGACCAACAGGGATCAGTCCGTCCCAGTCCTGTTTTAAATGTCCTACCTTGACGCTTCCCGGAATATCTTCCGCTGTAAATACAGCAATCACTCCCGGTACTTCCTTTGCTTTCTCCGTATGGATTGCCTTTACTCTGGCTCTCGGATAAGCGGAACGCAGAGCGCTTCCGTAAATCATGCCTTCCATGTGTATGTCGTCCGGATATTCTCCATAACCCAGAACTTTTTCCCTCACATCTACTCTTGGGACGCGTTCTCCCAGCTTCCATGTATATTCTTTTTCTTTCGGAAGACCCTCTCTTTTATATTTTGCAGCAAGTAAAATGCCATCTATGATTTTTTTATATCCTGTACAGCGACATACATTATTTTTTATGGCGTCTGCCGCTTCCGCTCTCGTTGGGCTCTGATTTTTATCGAGAAGAGCTTTTGCACTTATTACCATTCCGGGAATACAAAAACCGCACTGTACCGCTCCCGCTTCTCCAAAAGCGCGGACAAAAATTTCTTTTTCTTCCTCCGGAAGTCCCTCTACAGTCATAATATGCTTTCCTTCCAGCTTGGAAAGTCTGGGCACACAGGCTTTCGTTGCCTTTCCGTCAATAAGCACATGACAGGTTCCGCAGGCACCTTCGCTGCATCCGTCTTTTACAGATGTAAGACCGCACACATCCCGGAGAAAAGGAAGAAGTTTCATATCACGTTCTTCAAAATATTCTTTTCCGTTTACAAAAAAGTGAAACATAGGCCGCCTCCTGTCAAAAAGACTATTTCAAAAGATAATCATAATCGTCAATGACTGCACAGATCAGACGGCGAAGTCCCTCATAGATAGGATCTGCCGGATCGTCTGCTTTACAGTCTGTTACTTTTCCGAGGAATCGTACCGCACATTCTTTTGTTTCCTTATTTTTCACAAGGAAACCGTCGTTTGTGCTGTCTTTCATATCCTCTTCTGTTGCAAATAAAGTAAATTTATCTTTGTACGGCGCGCTTGCGTAAGGACAGAAGCTCTTACAGTTTCCGCACTCATTACACATATAGTCCACATGAATGATCTGATTCATTGCCATTCCCGGAACCTTAATGGAGAGATTTGCTCTGTTTGGACATACGTCCACGCAGTTTTCACAGATCTTATTGCATACAAGACAGCGCTCTTTTTCTGTCTCTTTCTCGCTGCTCTGTGCAAGAATACCCTTCTTCTCAAAACAGTTTGTTTCTGTTTCCTGAATTTCTGCATCTTTTACAACAGCCTCTGAAAGGATTGCCTCTGCTGCGATCTGTGCGTCACGGATTGCCTCTACGATCGTAGCTGCGCCGCCTGCGCCATCGCCGATGAGATAAATACCGGAAATGCCGGTTTCCATTGTCTTCTGGTTATATTTTGCCCTGCCTCTTTCGTTTACCTCAATGCCGTTTGCCTGATAGCTCTCTGAATCTGTCTTTTCACCAACAGCTACGATGACTGTATCTGCCGGAACTTCCCCTGTCTTTCCTGTCTCTGTAACAGAAGCTCTTCCGGAGGCATCTGTCTTTCCAAGTTCCATCACTTTACAGAGAAGCATTCCGTTTTCCAGACTTACAGGAGAAAGAAGCTCTCTAAATTCAACGCCGTCTTCCAGAACCTCTAAAAGTTCATCTTCGGCTGCCGGCATATAGCGTTTTGTTCTTCTGTATACAAGGGAAACTTTCTCCACTCCTTTTGTGCGGACAGCCGCCCTTGCCGTATCCATAGCCGTATTTCCGCCGCCAATCACGACAACATGTTTTCCAAGGTCTACATTTCCGTCTTTTTCCTTAAATTCTTTTAAGAAGTGAATGGCATTGACCGTCTCGCCTTTTTCCAGTTTTAAGGTTCCCGGTTTTCCTGCACCGATCGCCACGATCACTGCATCATATCCTTCTGCCTTCAACGCATTATAATCTTTAATTTCTCTGTTTGTCTCAATTGTTACTCCCAGTTTTGCGAGAAGGGATACGTCTTTGTCAATGGCTTCTTCAGAAATACGGAAGCCCGGGATCACATAACGGATCACACCGCCCAGTTTCTCTTCTTTTTCAAAAATCGTCACATCTGCGCCGGCTCTTCCAAGGAAATATGCTGCTGCCATACCTGCCGGACCGCCGCCTACAACTGCCACTTTCTTTCCGGCTGCTCCCTGTGCCTTGATTTCCCCGATCACTTCCTCATAGCCTTTTTCTGCTGCAAGAAGTTTTGTTCCTCTTATATTTACCGGCTCTTCATAGAAGTTTCTTGTACATTTTGTCATACAGTTATGGGCACATAAAGTTCCTGTAATAAACGGAAGCGCGTTTTTCTCAAGGATCACTCTGAGCGCCTCTGCATATTTTCCCTCTCCTGTCAGCTTAATATATGTCGGAATATCCTGGTGGATCGGACATCCTTCCATACATGGCGCATAGAAGCAATCAAGAAGAGGAACTTCTTTCTCACTCTTTCTGTTTGGAATCGGTTTGATATTTTTCACATGATGCGGATTTGTCACTGCGTCAAGAGCAAGCGCGTTTAATGCCTCCACATCAATTCCCGTCCACTGGGACACATTTCCGTCCATTACTTTTTCCGCCATCTGGGTAAATCTCTGGTATCCGCCCGGTTTTAAAAGAGTCGTTGCAACTGTTACCGGCCATATGCCGCAGGCTGTGATTTTGTCAATGTTATAATAATCTGCTCCGCCGGAATATGCGATGCGGAGTTTTCCGTCAAATTCTCTGGAAAGCTTTGCCGCAAGAGAAATAGATAATGGGAAAAGGGCTTTTCCTGACATATACATCTCCTCGCTTGGAAGCTCGCTTCTTGTAACATCTACCGGGAAGGTATTTGTGATCTTTACGCCAAACGCAAGATTCAGTTCATCTGCAAGCGCCATCAGACGTTTGAACATAGGGATCGCATCCTCATACTGCAGGTCATCCCGGAAATGGAAATCTCCGAATGCCATGTAATCGTATCCCATCTCGTCCATTGTTTTTCTTGCAAACTCATATCCGAGAAGAGTCGGATTGCATTTGATGAACGTATTCAGATGTTTTTCCTTATAAAGGTGCGTTGCAATGCTCTCAATCTCGTTTGGCGGGCAGCCATGCAGGGTAGATATGGTTGCGGAATTACAGATATTAGAAGGAATGGCTTCAATATCTTCCTTTGTCACCTTCTGGAAGGAGTCTACATGGTCAAGAAGCCACTGACGGCATTCTTTAAAGATTTCTGTATCTTTTGCTTCCATCATGCTGTTGATAAAGTTATCTACCTTGGGCTCTTTAATTCCTGCAAGATCGTAGCCTACAGAAATATTAAACTGGAAACCGTCCTGATCTCCAAGTCCAAACTCTTTTGCAATCACATGAAGGGCAAACCATGCCTTAATGTACTCGTTCATTGCATCGGACACATAAAGCTCTGTGGACCACTCACAGTTATAGCACTCGTCTTCCGCCAGAATACACGGTTTATTTACACAGGCTGCAAGCTCCGGTCCGTCCATTTTCTGAACGGTTTTCAGCTCGAAGAAACGTGCGCCGCCATAATAGGAGGCTACAATATTCTGAGCGAGCTGTGTATGCGGACCTGCTGCCGGTCCAATGGGATTTTCAAGCTTTCTTCCAAACAGGTCAAGCTTTCTGGAAGTATCTGCCACATATCCTCTGTGTACGCCGAACACCGTATCTCTTTTCTTTTTTTCCTCTAAAATCCATTCCATGATCTGTCCAAAAGACATACAGGACATTCTGTCACTCATACAAAAACCTCCTTTATTTTCCGCTGTTAATATCATCTGCAAGCTCTTTTGCCGCCTGACGGCAGTCAGCCATGATCTTCTCTGCATCACATACAAGAATCTCTCTGTCTTTCATAAGCATCTTTCCGTTGCAGACTGTTGTCACTACGCTGTTTCCGTTTGTGCCAAACAGAAGATGTCCGTTTACATTATCTGCATTCATTGGCGTGAGCGGATCATAGTCAAGAACGATCACATCTGCAGAAGCTCCCGGTTTTAAGATTCCCAGTTGTTTTTCAAAATATCTTCCCGCAATTTCCCTGTTTCCTTCAAACAGCATTTTCGGAACTTCGCCCCATGCAGCGTTCGGGTCACAGAGATGATGTTTGTGAAGCACATTTGCCACCTTCCAGGATTCCAGCATATCGTGTGTATATCCGTCTGTTCCAAGACCTGTAAGGATTCCTTTATGAACAAGAGCCATAGTTGGCGGGCAGCCACAGGCATTTCCCATATTGGATTCCGGGTTATGCACAACCATCGTATCTGTTTCCTTAATTAAATCCATCTCATGCTTATTAATATAAATGCAGTGTCCGAGAAGTGTCTTCGGTCCCAGGATATTCCAGTCATAAAGGCGGTCTACGATCCTCTTTCCATGTTCTTTTAAACACTGATGAAGGTCATAGATCCCTTCTGCCACATGAATGTGGTATCCCACGCCTTCCGGCTTTAATTCATTGCAAAGCGCCATTGTCTCGTCCGATATGGTAAACGATGCATGCATGCCCATCATTCCTGCCACCATATCGTTTGTCTCTTCCTGTACATGTTTGATGAAATTTACATTTTCCATCACAGATTCTCTTGATTTCTCCATGCCGTCACGGTCGGAAATTTCATAGCAGAGACAGGTACGGACTCCCAGGTCCAAAGCTGCCTCCTCTATTGCATGAAGAGAACCTGTGATATGTCCGAAGCTTGCGTGATGATCAAAAACCGTTGTCACACCGTTTCGGATAGAATCAATATATGTAGCGTAAGCGGAGAGCTTTGTCTGCTCCAGTGTGAGATGACGGTCGATGGTCCACCACATACCGTCCAGAATATCAAGAAATCCCTGCGGGTTATATCCCTTTATGCTTAATCCTCTTGCAAAGGAACTGTAAATATGTTCATGGGCATTGATAAATGCCGGCATGATCACGCCGCCTTTTGCATCTGTAAATTCCGCTTCCGGATATGTCTTCTTCACATCTTCTGTATTTCCTACCATCACAATGGTATTTCCGTCCATTGCAACCGCACCGTTTTCTATAAACGTATTTTCTTCATCACGTGTAATGACTCTTCCGTTTCCAATAATCAGCATATACAAACCCTCCTTAATTTTGACAAGATAATACAAAATCGTCCATTCTTTTCCTGTGAAAAACGCCAAAACATACTTTAAAATCAAAACGTGTTTTGGGGATTTTCTACTATAACACAACTCTAACACACTTCTTAAAATATTTCAATAGAAATGCCAAAAAAATTTTGGCATTACAAATTTTTTTGTCTTTCATAGAAACGGATCTGCCTGAAAAAAGCTTCATGAAACGCAGCAGGCAGCTTCGGTTTCCCAAAGCTGCCTGTTTTTCTTTTTCATTGATTATAAAAATTCTGTGACGGCGGTGCTGCCAGAACATCATAAAGCTCTGCCTGTGTCGCGTCCATATACGGCTGAAGATACAAAACTCCCAGAATATTCAAGGTGAACGCATTCAGCAACATCCAGGGAATAAAAGAAAGATCCAGAATAAAAGCGTTCGCTTTCTGTCCGTACATCATCTCTCTTGTTCTTTCAAACACTTCCTCCTTTGACATTCCCGGATTCTCGGCAAGGAGATACGGTATCATTTTGTACTCGTAGCTTTTGACAATACCGGGAATGAAAAATAAAAGTGTCCACAGGAATATAAAAAGATCACGGAAGAACATGATTTTTACAATATTCCAGTACTGACCGGATCGAAACGGTGCAAAAATTTTTCCAACGGAAGGTGCGGAGTAAAGATTCTCTATATAAAATCCTCTCACACCTACTTCCAGAACATTTCCCACAAAAATTTTTAAAAGAATAAACAATGCGCCAAGAATCAGAACCGTACCAACTGCAAGAGCGCCTAAAAGCCACGCGAAAGGCGTTACATAGTTCATGGAAAATTTTAATGTACCGTCATATACTTCTGTATGGGTCACTGTGTTTGCCACACTGCCGGTTCCTCCGCCGCCGTTTCCCACACCTGCCACAATAGCAAGGATCAGGCTGACTACAACAGCCGCCCAGTAATTTTTCCGGAGCGCCATCTTTGCCCTGTATTTTAAATCACTTCTGATCCAATTTTTCATACTATCACTCCTCTCTTAAAATCAGGCATCTCCTGCCCTTTTCCCATTCTTCTGTATCAAAATCCAGAATATATCCTCTGCCGTTTTCCACGTGCCACTGATAAAAAGGCCGTTCCTCCACTGCGTATGCCTCCATAATATTCATGATCGTTCCGCCGTGTACCACAAATGCAGCGCTGGAAACCCCTGACCGGATACAGTCTGTCATGGCTTTTCGAAAGCCATGAAGATTGCGCCTGCAAAACGCCTCCCTGCTCTCTCCTCCCGGAAAAGGGAGCGTGCCGCCGCTTTCAATCCATGCCTGATACTCCGGATTTCCAGTCAGCTCTTCATAATTTTTGTTTTCAAAATCGCCAAAATCACACTCAGCCAGTTCCTCTATCACATGGACCGGCCGATCCGGAAAAAGAATCTCCGCCGTTTCCGCACATCTCCTCATAGGGCTTATATAAACAGCCTGCAAAGCGGGATATTTCATTTCTCGTAAGAAAGACTTTCCCTCCTCACAGAGAGGCTCGTCTGTCACGCCGATATATCGTTTTTTCTTATTCCCCTCCGTCTGTCCATGACGGATAAGATAAAGCCTAATCATTTTTTATCACCGTCCCGATCCCGCAGATCACCCTTGTGACTCTGCGGCTTCCCGCTGCAAGTTTTGTACAGATCCGTCCTACCGCCTCTCTGTACTCTCTCTCAAAAGCGTCCACAGGAACTACTCCGTATCCTACTTCCTCGGATACAATTACTGCATCGGGATTTTTCTGTAATAAAAGCTCCCCAATATGTGCCGGATTTCTTCCTTCCCGGATTTCTTTTTTTATGTATTCCTGAAAATTTAAAATCCCTTCTGCCAAAAGAAGCTCCTCCTCGCACATAGCCCCGGCGTCCCTCCATGTAAGAGAGGGATGTTCTTTTTCTGCATAATCTGTTTTTCCCTGAAATGCGCCTCCAATGATCAGTTCCATTTTGATTCCCCCTTATGTATCACTTAGATTTTTTATGCCGCAATTACACATAAAAGCGCAAGGCTCCACACCATGCCAAGCTCACAGAGACATAGAAAATATCCGGAGAGATCTCCTGTTGTCCCGCCGAAATATTTCATTGTCATGTGATAATACCAGGCAAAAATAAGAAGCGCTGTCACAAAAGCAGCTGCCCCCTTTAAGGGACTGACAAAAAGCATGGCGATCAGGAGCACAATAAGATAAAAAATCAGCACACCCCTCACAAGACGGTTTTCTGACTTTTTGGAAAACTCCGCAACCGTTCCGTCTTTCCTTGCTTTTGGAAAAGATACCACACCGATTCCGGAAAGACATCTTGATACCATAAACCCAAGCGCCATTAAAAGTACGCCGTCTGAAAACGCCATAAGCTCACTATATGCCCCAAACCACGCCAGAAAATAAACGCAGGCAGTAATTACCGCAAAAGCTCCCGCATGAGAATCTTTAAGGATTTCCAGACGTCTCTCCCGCTCTCTCCAGGAGCTTAGAGCATCTGCCGTATCAAGAAGGCCGTCCACATGGATTCCTCCTGTGACAAGGACCGGAAGCAGCACAAGAACAACAGCCGTAAGATTTGTCCCAAACCCCAGGTATTTTCCCGCACAGGCGGCTCCCATGCTCAAAAGCCCGATCACCGTTCCCACAAAGGGGAAAAAGCAGATCATGTATTTCATATTTTCTTCTGTCCAGTCTGCACGGGGCATGGGGATTTTTGAAAACATGGAAAATGCCACCTTAAAATTATTCCAGAGACTTTTCATCTTTGCCGCCTCCCTTCACGCACAAAGGGATTCCATACACAACCTCATACACCTGGTCTGCCATTTCTCCAATGTGTCTGTTGATTTCTCCCAGATATTTTCTGTAAGTTTCTGTCTCCCCCTCATAGGGCGCCGCTTCCGAAAAGATTTCATTTGTGACGATCACGAGATGGCGGACATGCCCCGCGATTTCCCGGACGCCCTCCAGTATCTCCTCCACGGTGCGCTCTTTTGCTCCGTCTTTCTGAAACATTTCATTTGCCGCAAGGTTTGACATGCACTCCAGAAGAACCACGCTGTCTTTTGGAAGGAGAAGCTCCTTTAAATTCGTATAGCATTCCACTGTCTCGAAGCCTTTTCCTGCCCGCATGTTTCTGTGTCTGCTGATTCTTTTTTTGCTTTCCATATCAAAGGGATACATAGTGGCAATATAAATGCGCCTTGCTTTCCCGAAAGAAAGAACCTTATCTTCTGCAAAAGCGGATTTTCCGCTTCCGCTTCCTCCTGTTACAAGAACGATCATTTTATTTTAACTCCTCATACTGCTCTACATGGATTTCCTCAAATGTGCTCATGGAGTGATAAACGGAAATTCCAAGATCTAACAGAGGAAGAAGCGCAATGGCTCCCGTTCCCTCTCCGAGACACATATCTCCGTGGATCACAGCCTCCTTCTGTAAATACTCCAAGATCAGCCGGGCTGCCGGTTCTTTGGAAACATGGGAAGCAAGAATATATCCTGATGCCTCCGGGCAGATGCTCACTGCCACAAGAGCTGCCACACAGGAAATAAATCCGTCCATGATCACAGGGATTTTAAGAGCCGCTCCCCCTAAGAACACTCCTGCCATTCCTGCAATATCAAACCCGCCCACTTTGGCAAGTACATCTATGGCGTCTTCCCTGTCCGGTTTATGAAGAGCAATGGCATCTTTGATCACCTGTATTTTTCGGGCAAGACCTTCGCTTGTAAGTCCGGCGCCTCTTCCCGTCATCGTCTCCACAGGTTCTTCCATAAGAACGGAAGCTACCGCGCTGCTTGTTGTGGTATTTCCGATTCCCATTTCTCCGGTTGCAAGGATCTGGTATCCTCTGCCTTTTAATTCCTCAGCCATAAAAATACCCGCCTCTATGGCTTTTACTGCCTCTTCCCTTGTCATGGCAGGCATTTTCGCCATATTTTTTGTACCGTGCGCCACTTTTAAATCTGTGCGGACCTTTGTATCTGCTGCCATTCCCACATCAACGGGATACACATCTGCTCTGCAGTTTTTTGCCATAATGCAGGCGGTTGTCTCCGCTTTCAGGAAATTTTCCGCCACAATGGCTGTAACCTCCTGACCGCTCTGTGTCACTCCCTCTTCTACTACTCCGTTATCTGCGCACATGGCAACGAGGGCTCTTTTTTCAATTTTTACGTTTGGAGTTCCCGCGATCCCCGCAAGCTGAACAACGAGATCCTCCAGCTTTCCAAGAGAATGAAGAGGTTTTGCAATGCTGTTCCAGTGCGCCACCGCTTCCTCCATTGCCCGGGTATTGAGAGGGGTTATCTGTTTTTTTGCTTCTTCCAGCGTCATTTTTCCTTCCTCCGTTTTTTATTTTCCTGTTGTAAATACAAAAAATTTACTGAATATGTAATTCATCACAAGTACGATGACCTGTGTCAAAAGCTTTCCCGCCATCTCGTTCATACGGAGAATTTCCACGAGAAGCCATACGCCTCCCACTTCCACCACCATGCTCACAAGGCGGGCGCTGATAAATTTACAGAAAGGCCGGATATGTGCCTTTAAATTTTCACACTTATCCTGGAAAACATATTTCGAATTTACTACATAGGCAAACAGAATCGCCAAAATAATAGATGCTATGTTTGCCGGATTTAAGGGAATCCCCAGTTTTCTGAAAAGAAAAAAGGAAACAAGATTTACAAGGGTGGTGCAGCCCCCGAAAAAAATATACCGTACCACATCGTTTTCATAGAGTTTTTTTATTAATGCCTTCATTTTCTGCTCCTACTTTATGTCGTGATTTGTCTCGTGGGAAACGTCCACGTCTCCCCTGACGATCTTTGATACAATATATCTTGGCCTTCGTTTTACTTCCTCATAAATCTTTCCGATATAATAGCCGATAATCCCGAGGCTCATCATCATGGCGCTGCCAATGAGAAGGATCACAATAATCGTTGTGGAATATCCTTCTACCGCATGTCCTGTAAAATACTGAATAAGGGAATAAATAATAAGCGCCATCGAACAGACAAAGCAAAGCCCTCCCGCCGCTGTCACAAACTGAAGAGGCATGGTCGTAAACGCCACAATATTTGTGAACGCATATTTAATCAAAGACCAGGCAGACCACTTGGATTCTCCTGCCTCCCTCTCCTGCACTTCAAAGCTTACATATGCCGTTTTGTATCCCACCCAGGAAGAGGTTGCACGGAAAAACATATTTCTCTCCGGCATGGACAAAATACTGTCCACCACTTTTCTGTCCATCATCTTAAAATCCGAGGCATTCTGCATATCCACCTTCGTCGCCTTTGACATGATCCCGTAGAAAAATCCCGCGCTTTTCTTGTGAAGAAAGCTTTCTTCCCCTCGGCTTGCTTTTATGCCTTCAATGACCTCATATCCTTCCTCCCAAAGCTTATACATGGAAACAAGAGTTTCCGGCGGGTGCTGCAGATCACAGTCCATCACAGCCACAACGTCTCCTCCCGCCTGGGCAAGCCCTGCAAAAAGAGCCGCTTCCTTGCCGAAATTTCTGGAAAACTGTACCCCCAGAATATGGCTGTCCTCTTTTCCTGCCTCCAGGATTTCCTGCCATGTCTTATCCTTTGAGCCGTCATTTACAACGACAAGTTCATAAGGAATGCCTGCCTCCGTCAGGATTTTCCGCAAAACCCGGCATGTTTTTCGAACCATCAGTTCTTCGTTATATGCCGGCAAAACAACTGACAATTTTTTCATAATTTCCTCCATACGTCAATTTTATTATAATGTATCCTTTTTGTAAGTCAACGATTTTCGCCTGGATATTAAAATAAAAATCAAAAGCCCGAGGACAGACAAAATCTGACCCGCTGTGGAATACGGCGTTTTGTAAGTCAGACGTATCTCATGCTCCCCTTTCGAAAGCTCCAGCGCCATGTACATGGTATTGGCTTTTTTAAGCTCTGCCTTCTCTCCGTCCACATAGGCAGTAAAGCCCGTGCTGTAGGGAATAGAGAGAAGAAGCACCTTGTCTTTTGAGAGAGAAACCCGCCCTCTGATTTCATCGACCTCCATTTGAATATCAGTAAGAGGCTCCTCCCCCAGCTTTTCCGTCGCCTCTTCGATTCCTTCTACCGGCTGGCACACTACCCGAAGGTCATCGTATGTATACACTCCCGTATTTTTAAAGGTGAGCGTAATGGGGAAGTTCCCCTGTGCCTGATACCCGATATTACAGAGAAAATTATGTTTTCCGCTGTAGGCATTGTATTTATCCGTGAAAATTTTCATATTTTTCTTCACATCACCGCAGCTCACCTGAATGCCTGCCTCCTTGCTTTCTTTCCAGTAACGCCAGTTCCTGTCCTCATGAAGAACTTTATTTCTCTCATAAACTGTCATTTCTTCCCATTTTTTATCGCTTACAAGCTCTCTTGGAGAAAGAGCATCGTAATCCAGATTTTCCGCAATAAGGTAGACCTCGCTGTTGTCTGTCCCGTCGTAATATATGGTAACTTCTGCGTCTTCTTTTGTAACCTTTATTTTTCCCTCTTCCACCTTGCAGCCCTTTCCCGGAGCGATCCGGACAGAAGCTTTTTTGTCTGTAAAAGAAACTGTTGTTTTCGGGAGACTGCTTTCTTCCAAAACGACTCCCTGAAGAAGCGCCTGCTGCTTTTCTGTTACGGACATTTTTTCGTATGCCTCTCTTGTGATCCAGGAATCGTACGTATATCCAATGGGGAGAGGATTTTCCATTTCAAATGCCCGGTATGTCTTTTCTTCTTTTTCGCTCTCTCCGCTCTGCCGCCTGATTCCATAGGGCAGATATTCGTAATGCGGATCTCGGATAATAAAGTATTTTACAGACGCAAGACGCTCCAGAATCGTTCTTCCGTCCAGATTTTCATAATGCTGTTCCCAGGGCGTGTTTAAATACATCTCGTCAAAAAACTCACTGATGTTTCCATTTGCCAGACTGAAATAATATGCCGTACTTTTCGTTCCCATCAGCATGGACGTATTGTCTGTGGGCTGTGCCCCATACTGGTCGTAGCGGTACGCCTCTTCTTTTTCTCCGGAAGCATCTTTTTCTGCCAGATCCACCCCGGATTCCAGCTCCTCTATCGCCGTTCCTCTATCTGAAAATTCAGACAGGTAGTCCTTTTCATAAGAATACTGATAAGAAATATTCAGCACAATGCTCACCACAAGAAGCATGGAAAACATCAGGCATAAATTTTTTGCCTTCACAAATATATTTCCATAGGAAACGGCAGTAAAAACAGCAAACGAAAGCACCATCACCGCCATAATATTGCGCTCTGTCCTGGCTGCTGAAGCATAAAGCGCCGCCCCGCAGTACACAAGCAGCATAATAAAAATCTTTCTCTTTTCTTTTAAGGTAAGGGCAAAAAGCTCCGGATATGCCTTTACAAAAATATAGGCGATCATCATTCCATACGCCCATATCCATCTGTTTGATACATAAGAAAATCCATTGAGCACATGACCTGCAAAAGGAAGCAAAAGAAACAGATTCAGCATAAGAAAACCAAGCTTTAAATCTGTATACTTTTTCTTTTTGGAGAAAAGGACAAACACACCCGCCATAGAAACTGCGGAATATCCGGCAACACCCCACTGGATCATATTTTCTCCAATGAGACAGCCCAGGTATTTTTCATAATAAATCCTATCATATAATAACGGCACATAATTTTCCGCCTGAAAGCGGTCTGTACCGAAAATTGTCATAATCACAGGCAGGAATATCGCGGAAGCGATCATCAGCGCCACAGCAAAATATCCTGTAAACTTCAGAAACCAGCACATTACGTCCTTGACGGAACGTGTGGAAAATATTCCAAAATATCGAAACGCCGCATATAAGAACATAAAAATACACAGCATATAGAAAAAATAAAAATTTGACATCGCCCCCACTGCTGTTGCCCATATAAACAGATGCGGCTTTTCTTTCTTATAAATTTTATCTATCCCCATAAGAATAAGAGGCAGATAAATCATGGGGTTGGAGAAATACGGGTGCTTCATGGCGGCATAAATCGTCCAGCCAGCAAACACGTAAATCATAGTTCCCATAAATGTCGCCTGTTTTGAATTTTTATGATAAAAACAGTACAGGCTGAAAGAAATCCCGGCAAGGTAAATGCGAAGAAAAATCAGGATCTCATATAAAATCTCTGTTTTGTCAGCCGGGAAAAATACAGAAAGAAGAGTCAGCGGATCTCCGATCACATAATAATGAAGGGTCGTCAAAATATCAGAGCCATATCCGATGTGCATATCCCAGGAAGGAAGCACCAGTTTATGCTCTGTAATAAGCGTATTTAAAACCTCCCTGAGATACCTGCCGTAATACGCCAGGGAATTTAAGTGCTGAGGAACTCCATCATGGCTCCACACCAGGGATTTTTCATTTAAATAAAAATACAGAAAAAGAACGGCTGCAATCGCTGCAAACACAACTGTGTACAAAAGATAAAAGTCTTTTTTCTTACTTTTCATAAAATCTCCATTTATACAGAAAACCCACGGTGCAGATGCACCGTGGGTTGATTTCCTTTACATCAGCGCAATTCCAGATACTTATTCTTCTCCGTAAAGAGTGATAAGTTTCTGCAGATATGCGTATCTGTCTTTTGCTTCAGCCTCATTCTTAGCGAAGAGTCTTTCTGCTTTTTCCGGATTCTGACGTTTCAGAGAATTGTAACGAACCTCGCCGTTTAAGAATTCCTGATAATCTGTCATATCCGGCTCTTTGGAATCAAGAGTGAATTTCTTCTCAGCAGCAGGGTTGAAGCGGAAGTTGTGCCAGTATCCGCACTTAACTGCCAGCTCTTCCTCTGTCTGAGCTTTTGACATACCTTTCTTGATACCGTGGTTGATACATGGAGCGTAAGCGATGATCAGGGATGGTCCCGGATATGCCTCTGCTTCTGCGATTGCTTTTACAGTCTGGTTGAAGTCTGCACCCATAGAAATCTGTGCTACATATACATAGCCGTAGCTCATAGCGATAGAAGCCATATCTTTCTTCTTCACTTCTTTACCGCCTGCAGCGAACTGTGCGATCGCACCTGTTGGTGTAGCCTTGGAAGACTGTCCGCCAGTGTTGGAGTAAACCTCTGTATCGAATACCATAACGTTGATGTCCTGTCCGCTTGCGAGAACATGGTCAACACCGCCAAATCCGATGTCGTAAGCCCATCCGTCACCACCGAAGATCCACTGGGATTTCTTAGCAAGGAAGTCTTTCTGAGCAAGGATTTCTTTTGCTTTGTCACAGCCGCATGCTTCCAGAGCAGCAACCAGCTTATCTGTAGCAGCGCCGTTTGTGATGCCTGTATTGAATGTATCCAGCCATTCCTGACCAGCAGCTTTTACATCTTCGTTTGTTCCGTTTGCAACAACGTCCTCAACTTTTGCTTTCAGACCGTCACGGATTGCTTTCTGTGCAAGAAGCATACCATAACCGAACTCAGCATTGTCCTCGAATAAGGAGTTAGCCCATGCAGGACCCTGTCCTTTTGCGTTTACAGTATATGGTGTGGACGGTGAGGAGTTACCCCAGATAGAAGAGCATCCTGTTGCGTTTGCAATGTACATTCTGTCGCCGAAAAGCTGTGTGATCAGTTTTGCGTATGGTGTTTCTCCACAACCTGCACAAGCGCCGGAGAACTCAAGGAGAGGCTGTTTGAACTGGCTTCCCTTAACAGTTGTCTCTTTGTATTTTGCAATAACATCTTCTTTAACCGGAAGTTTCACTCCGTAATCAAAGAATTTCTGCTCGCCCATGTTTGCTTCCAGATTTTCCATAGCAAGAGCTTTTGCTCCCTTCTTACCTGGGCAGACATTTGCACAGGAACCGCAGCCTGTACAGTCAAGAGCAGATACAGTCATTGTAAATTTATAATCAGCCATACCTGTGAGAGGTAATGTCTTCATTCCTTCCGGAGCGTTTGCTGCTTCTTCTGCTGTAAGAGCAACCGGACGGATAACTGCATGCGGGCAGACATAAGCACATCTGTTACACTGGATACAGTTTTCCGGATTCCATACAGGGATATTAACAGCAATACCACGTTTTTCATATGCGGAAGAACCTGATGGTGTTGTACCGTCTACATAATCCTTGAATGCGGAAACAGGGAGTGTATTTCCTTCCTGTGCATTTACTTTGGACTGAATGTTGTTTACGAAATCAACAACGTCTTCTCTTCCCTCAGAAGCGTGAGCCATGAAGAGACCTTCGTCTTCTGCATCTTTCCAACTTTCCGGAACCTGAACTTCAACAACCTGTTTTGCACCGGCGTCGATAGCGGCCCAGTTTTTCTGAACGATGTCATCACCTTTACGTCCATAAGTAGCTTTTGCAGCAGCTTTCATAAGCTCGATTGCCTGCTCTTCCGGAATGATGCCTGTCAGTTTGAAGAATGCGGACTGAAGGATCGTGTTGATACGTGTTGGTCCCATACCTGTTTCAATACCGATCTTCACACCGTCGATCGTGTAGAATTTGATGTTGTGGTTTGCGATAAACGCTTTTACCTGTCCTGGTAAGTGTTTCTCGAGACCTTCCATATCCCACGGACAGTTAAGAAGGAATGTACCGCCGTCAACGAGTTCCTGAACCATGTTGTATTTATTTACGTAAGACGGATTATGACATGCTACGAAGTCTGCTTTATGGATCAGATATGTGGATTTGATCGGTTTCTTACCAAAACGTAAGTGGGACATTGTAACACCGCCGGACTTCTTAGAATCATAGTCAAAGTAAGCCTGTGCGTACATGTCTGTGTTGTCGCCAATGATCTTGATGGAGTTCTTGTTAGCACCTACTGTACCGTCAGCGCCAAGACCCCAGAACTTACAGTTTGTAGTTCCTTCCGGTGTTGTAACGATTGCGTCTCCTGTCTCAAGAGAAAGGTTTGTCACATCGTCTACGATACCGATTGTAAATTTTTCTTTTTCTGTGTTGTTATATACAGCAACGATCTGTGCCGGAGTTGTATCTTTGGAACCTAATCCATAACGTCCGGAGAAAATCTTCACATCACTGAATTTGCTTTCTCTTAATGCTGCTACAACATCAAGGTAAAGCGGCTCGCCAAGTGCACCCGGCTCTTTTGTTCTGTCAAGAACAGTGATTTGTTTTACAGATTCCGGAATTGCAGCTACAAGAGCATCTGCGCAGAATGGTCTGTACAGACGAACTTTAACAACACCGACTTTTTTGCCTGCTGCTGCCAGGTAGTCGATTGTCTCTTCGATTGTATCATTTACAGAACCCATAGCAACGATTACGTGCTCTGCATCCTCAGCGCCATAGTAGTTGAACAGTTTGTAATCTGTTCCGATTTTTTCGTTTACTTTGTCCATGTATTCCTGTACAACTGCCGGAAGAGCATCGTAGTACGGGTTACATGCCTCTCTTGCCTGGAAGAAGATATCCGGGTTCTGAGCGGAACCTCTCTGACATGGGTGATTTGGATTCAGAGCGCGGTTACGGAACTCTGCGATCGCATCCATATCTGCCATATCTTTAAGATCTTCGTAATCCCATGTTTCAATCTTCTGAATCTCATGAGAAGTACGGAATCCATCGAAGAAATTGATAAAAGGAACTTTTCCTTTGATCGCTGCAAGGTGTGCAACAGGAGTTAAGTCCATAACTTCCTGTACGGAAGATTCACAAAGCATTGCACAGCCGGTCTGACGACAAGCCATTACGTCAGAATGATCTCCGAAAATGGAGAGTGCGTGGGAAGCAAGCGCACGGGCAGATACATTGATAACACCCGGTAACTGCTCACCTGCAATTTTGTACAGGTTCGGAATCATCAGAAGAAGACCCTGAGAAGCTGTATAAGTTGTTGTCAGGGCGCCTGCTGCCAGAGAACCATGTACAGCGCCTGCTGCACCAGCCTCGGACTGCATCTCTGTAACCTGTACTTCCTGTCCGAAAATGTTCTTTCTTCCCTGGGTCGCCCATTCGTCTGTTGCCTCTGCCATAACAGATGAAGGGGTAATCGGGTAAATTGCAGCTACATCAGAAAAAGCGTATGATGCATGAGCGGCTGCATGGTTACCATCCATGGTTTTCATCTTTCTTGCCATAGTTTCTTTTCCTCCTTAAAGGTGTGATGAAAATTATTTCTAGACCACTTATGTGTCTAAAAGTCCATTTGTTATTATATCATAAAATCAGATTAATGTCCAATGAGATTCCCCTGTTTTTGTATATTCTTTCATACAAAATTACAGTATCTGCGAAAAAAGGAAAGGCGCCTGTCCTTTCCCTTCTATTTTCTGTCAAAAATATCCTGAAGCGTCTTTCTTTTCAAAAGCCTCCATAATTCTTTCTGAACCTCAGCAAGTTCCTGATGAACAAGGCATGGGGTATCCGTACTGTTTCTCACACACGGACTTCCCTCGTTCATACATTCGATAATAAAAAGCTCCGGATCAATAGCTGTGTATACGTCAAACAGCGTAAGCTCGTCCGGCTGTCTGTTAAGCGTATATCCTCCGTGCACCCCGCGAAATCCCTTCACAATTTTTGCTTTCTGAAGTTTTTTCAATATTTTGTACGCAAATGGTGCAGTGAGCTCTTCTTTTTCACATATTTCGTTCACGCTTAAACGCCGCTCACCTGCCAGGGCACGAATCACTCTCACTGCATAATCGCTCTCTCTTGTAATAAACATTCCGTCTAACCTCTTTCCAACCAGCTCTCTGTGTATTTCTCGCAGATATACAGCAGGCAGGTTTACTTTTGTATTATAACATTGTTTTCTTTTGTATGCAATTCCTTTATTTTTCACCGAATACAAGAAGAAGTCCCACAAGGAAAATCACAGTGCCAAGAATTGCACGAAGCCATTTTCCTACAGACTCTGCTTTTGGATTCTGAATGATTTTTTCCACATAACTGTACCCTGTTCCTGCCGCGATCAGAAGAATACTGTGCCCCACCGCATAGAGAACCATCAAAAGGATTCCCCACCAGGCATTTTTCCCAAGCTCTGCCACAAGAGCAAGAAGAGCCACCATAACCGGAATCGCACAGTGGGAAGCAAATAATCCTCCCAGTGCTCCTGTTAAAAATGCGCCCATATATCCTTTTCCTGAAATCTCCTCTGTCACATGAACATGAGGGATAATATTGATCACTCCCAACACTTGAAGAGACATTAAAAGCATCAAGATTCCCATAAGAATGGTCCACCAGTGTCCTGCCTCATGCATGTAGTGTCCGATTACAGACGCCACAGAACCGAAAATTCCAAACGTCACAGCCATTCCAAAAGCCATAGTAAGAGAAAGGCGAAAGGCTTTTTTCGGACCTGCTTTTGACGCGCCCACACAGGCAAGAAGCATGGGAACTGTCGCAAGAGAGCATGGGGTAAACGAAGTGATAATGCCCGCAAACAAGCTTAAAAGGGGCGCCGCCCACAGATTGTTTCTCATAATTTCTGCCAGAGTATCTAAAATTCCGTTCATGCCTTTTCCTCCTCTTCTCTGATCCGTTGCATAATTTCCTCGCCGATCTCTGCCGCCGTCTTTCCGTCCGTTTTTACCGAAAAGTCTGCTGCCTTTTCATAAAGCTCCCGCCTTTTCTCCATCAGTTCTTTAATATAGAATACATTCATGTTTCCCTCAAGAAGAGGGCGGGTATGACTTCTTTTTACTCTGTTATAAATAGTTTCCGGTTCTGCAGTAAGAAGAACAATTTTTCCTTTTGTCTTCATTTCCCGCACATTTTCTTCTTTTACTGCCACACCGCCGCCACACGACACAACAAAAGCCTTCCGGAAAGGCAGATTTTTCAGAAAGTCTGTTTCCAGCGTGCGAAAATATTCTTCTCCCTCTTTTTCGAATATGGAAGAAATGCTCCGCCCCTCTTTTTTTTCTATCTGCGCGTCCATTTCTATCTGACACATTTTATAAGTTCTGCTTAAATATTTTGCAACGGTACTTTTTCCGCTTCCCATAAAACCAATGAGAAAGATATGATTTTTTCTCATCTGTATCACTCCTTTGTCCCGAAATCCGGTAAAGTAGATTATAACAGTCCTCCTTTTTTTTGTAAAGTAGGCTTTTTTTACCGAAAACAAGAAAGAAGTGCAAAATAATTGTTGCAAATTTCCCAGTTTACGGTACAATGGAAATCGGCTATACTTACATTATAATAGGAAATTTTAAAAACAGTTCACGAAAAAGAGGTATATTATGATTTCAGCAAACAACATTACATTGCGCGTTGGAAAAAAGGCACTTTTTGAAGACGTAAATATCAAATTCACAGAGGGAAACTGCTACGGTCTTATCGGAGCCAACGGAGCCGGAAAATCCACATTCTTAAAAATCCTTTCCGGTCAGCTTGAGCCAACGAAAGGAGATATTGTCATCACTCCGGGGCAGCGTCTCTCCTTCCTGCAGCAGGATCATTTCAAATACGACGCGTACACAGTACTTGATACCGTAATCATGGGAAATGCCCGCCTTTATGAGATCATGAAGGAAAAAGAAGCCATCTATGCAAAAGAAGACTTCACAGACGAGGACGGAATCCGTGCCAGCGAACTGGAAGGTGAATTTGCAGAGATGAACGGCTGGGAGGCAGAATCTGATGCAGCTACTCTCTTAAACGGTCTTGGCATTGAGACAGAATTTCACTATTCCCAGATGGCAGACTTAACAGGAAGCCAGAAGGTGAAGGTGCTTCTTGCACAGGCACTTTTCGGAAACCCGGACATCCTTCTTCTTGACGAGCCGACCAACCACCTGGACCTTCCTGCTATTGAATGGCTTGAGGAGTTCCTGATCAACTTTGACAATACGGTTATTGTCGTATCCCACGACCGTTACTTCCTGAATAAGGTCTGTACCCACACAGCAGATATTGACTACGGCAAAATCCAGCTTTACGCAGGTAACTACGATTTCTGGTTCGAGTCCAGCCAGCTTCTCATCAAGCAGATGAAAGAAGCCAACAAGAAAAAAGAAGAAAAGATCAAAGAACTGCAGGAATTTATCTCCCGTTTCAGCGCCAACGCTTCCAAGTCCAAACAGGCAACTTCCCGTAAGCGTGCCCTTGAAAAAATCCAGCTTGACGATATGCGTCCGTCCAGCCGTAAATACCCGTACATTGATTTCCGTCCAAACCGCGAAATCGGAAACGAGGTTCTTATGGTTGAGAATCTTTCCAAAACCATTGACGGGGTAAAAGTTCTTGACAATATTTCCTTCACTCTGGGACATGATGACAAGGTTGCTTTTGTAGGTGCAAATGAGCTTGCCACTACAACCTTCTTCAAAATCCTTATGGGTGAAATGGAACCGGACGAAGGAAATTATAAATGGGGCGTAACCACTTCCCAGGCTTATTTCCCCAAGGACAACACTCTGGAATTTGACAACGACCTTACGATCACAGACTGGCTGACACAGTATTCCGAGATCAAGGATGCAACTTATGTCCGCGGTTTCCTGGGTCGTATGCTCTTCCCCGGAGAGGACGGCGTAAAACGTGTCCGCGTACTTTCCGGTGGAGAAAAAGTTCGCTGCCTTCTTTCCAAGATGATGATCTCCGGTGCAAATATCCTGATCCTTGACGAGCCGACCAACCATCTGGATATGGAATCTATCACAGCTTTAAATAACGGACTGATCAAATTCCCGGGAGTCATTCTTTTCACCTCCCACGACCATCAGTTTGTGCAGACAACCGCAAACCGTATTATGGAAATTCTGCCAAACGGAACCTTAATTGACAAGATCACAACTTACGACGAATATCTTGCAAGCGATGAAATGGCAAAGAAACGCCACGTATTCGAAGTAAACGAAGAAGACGCAGAGGACAATTAAATCTACTCTTTGCATAGAAAAAGGTTTGAGCTGTTTTTGCAGTCCAAACCTTTTTCTTTACTATATCTATCATGCAGTAATATCTGCAAGCTTTCCTCCTGTCACTTCCAGAAGCGCGTCTACCGGCACTTTAAGGGTAAGCCCTATCCTGCCTCCGCTTACATAAATCTCCTGAAATTTTCCTGCAGAAGCGTCAAATATCGTAGGAAACTGTTTTTTCATGCCGAGAGGACTGCAGCCGCCCCTCACATATCCCGTAATACTTAATATATCTTTTACATGAATCATGTCTACCGATTTTTCTCCAACGGATTTTGCAGCCGCTTTTCTGTCCACTTCTTTTTCAATGGGAACAACAAACACATAGTAACTGCCGCTTTTCCCTTCCATAACAAGCGTTTTAAAAGACTGCTCATAGGGCGCGCCCGTAAGATCTGCGCTGTGCATACCGTCCACAAATTCGCTGCACTCATAAGTTAGTGTTTCATACGGTATCTTTTTTCTGTCCAGCATACGCATTGCATTTGTCTTTGCCTCTTTTGCCATTTTCGCACCTCCTTTCCGGTTTGGCTGATTTTCTTTTAGGCTGATATACCTGTGTTTTTTCCAGAAAATCCTCTTCTCTTTCCGCTTCTTCCTCTTCATACAGATCATCGTCATAGGGATCATAATCATCTGCATAAGGATCATAGAATTCTTCCGGCATATGTCTTACAGGTTTTCTTTTTCTTCTTTCTTCCGTCTCATCTTCCTCTTCCTCATATTCAGGCTTATTTATCACAAACTGAAGAAGCATTCCAAGCGCCACAAATCCCACACTCATAGCAAGACCGTAAGGAATATTTGCAAGTCCGCCAAGCTTTCCCAGAGAAAATCCTGCCATAACACCTCCAAGAAGACTCGTTCCCACAATGATCACTTCTCTGGCATACCGCATGGCAAGGCAGCCAAGCCCTACTCCAATAAGAATACAGAGAAAAAACATTGCCGAGGTTGTCGGATGAAGTATGTAAATTCCCAGGCTCATTCCAATCCCTGCTCCCAGGATAAAAATACCGGCTCTGTATATCAGAAAAGAAATAGCTGCAAGAATCACGCCTAAGATCAGCATAGCCATAAAATAGGAACTCTTTCCTTCAACTCCTGATAAAAAAGCGGCAACAAGCCCCATTCCCGCTCCCATTCCAAAACCAAAAAGCATCATCCAGAACCGGAGAATTCTGTAGCCCAAAATACAGTTCAAAAGTCCGAAAACAAAAATCACAATAAAAACAACTGTGGCGGCGCCGGAAAGCTCACTCATATCGCGCACCCTCTGCAAAACTCCCATCACTCTTGTTAAAATCTCTGTCATACCCTTCCTCCTTTCAAAACATAAAATAAATCGTTTTTAAATTTTCCAGAACACCATAATGGTATTCTATCTGTTCCCTTCCATAAAGTGACATATAATACTGCGCCACCTTTTCTGCTGAATTTCCTTCTATCCAGTCTTTGTATGCCCTGTCAAATTCCTGCTGAGTGCGGAATTTAAACCGCACGACGGCAGCTCCGTTATCAAGGCGCATACAGCAGTATTCATAAATCTCCTGCCAGTCATACCTATCAAAACAGGCATCATTCAATACATAAAAGTTTTTATCTTCCATACTGCAGGACGGAACTGAAAATTCCTGCGATGCTATATAAATATCTTCATACTCTTTTGGAAACGGGCAGAAATAATCATACAGCGTTGTTTTGTGCTCCTCCAGCACTGCTGCGTCCCCTTCCAGAAATTCCGGCTGGTCACCATTTGTTACGTCCATATAATAATTCTGTCCGTCAATTTCCACTATATTCCAGGCATGGCTCTGCTCACTGTCCACAGCTTCCCCTTCCACATAAATACAGGGGACATTCAAACGCTCCAGAAGATATTGAGCCGCTCCTGCATATCCTGCACATACGGCAGATTTTTTCCAGAAAATCCCCGCAATACTCTGGTCATGCTCCGACACTTCATAAGATGCCAGATTAATCAGATATTCATAAACTGTTTTTGCCTTCTCGTAATCTCCCACACATTCCGGGAGCAGGGATAAAACCTCCTGAAAAGCTGTTTCCATCGCTTCTGAAATTTCTTTTATTTCCTCTTCCGTATAGGAGTATCCGGGAGAAAAGATGCAGTAGTCCCTGCCCTTAAACGTCGTTTTATATATAGTTTCTCTGTTATGCGCCCAGAAAAGCTCCTGATGATCTTTCAGTACGGCATGATATACCTTATCCACTTTATCATCAGCAGCAAGAGTCACGTAAAATTCTTCTTTTCTCTGTCTCACGCCTTCCAGAATTTCCCGGTAAGCCCTTTTCTCATCTTTGTCAAGCTGTTTAAAATAATATTCCTGATGCCCTTCCTCAGTCTCCGCCACCTCCGCTTTTCGAAGCTCTGTTACTTCGCGAGGCTCGCGGATTAAAAAAAAGTACCCAACTCCAGCCGCCATAAAAATCAGCAGCAGAAAAACAAAAAAACTTACAAGAGATTTCTTTTTTCTCATTTTTCTTTTCCTTTCAGAGGTTACAGTGAAAACAGCCTCCTCTGCAAAAGAGGAAGCTGTTTTTATCTTTTCCTTTATTCTGCAAGTACAAAAGGTTCTACTACAGAATCATCTATCAAAGTCTTAGGAGGCTCTGTCTCTCCCAGCACATCATCGGAAATCACCTCATCATAAAGATTAGAAGATAAAGTCGTATCTTCCTTCCAGGACTCTACTGTTCCGCTGGATACTTCACCTGTTTCTTCCATAGCCGCCAGTTCTTCCTCTGTCGGATAGAAGGAAGGCTGCCTGATATAGCGGAAGCTTGCGCTGTATGCTTCTCCTACTGTCACGCCGTTTTTGCTTGAGGAACAATGTACGGCAATCCAGTCTCCTGCATCTGTTTTTCCACAGAGAATTCCCACATGGTTATCGCTTCCAGCCTCCGGTCCTCTCTGAAATACAAGGTCTCCAGGCTGTGCCTCTGCCTCGCTTACCACATTTGCCTTTGTCCACTGATCTGAAGTTCCGTCTCCTACTGCTGCCTGCATTCCCTGATTCTGGTATCCATTAATGACGGACCAGGTAACAAACCCACTGCAGTCAAGTCCATATGCCCGCACAGTACCGCTGCTGCCGCTTCCTTCTGCAGTTACAGCTGCCGCCTGTCCCCAGTTGGGATCCATTCCAAGAACCGTCGATTTTCCGCCCCAGAAATAACCTACCTCGCCTACGAGAGAATATGCTGCTGAAATAACGTTTACACGCTCCTCAGATACGCCCTCTCCCACACTCTGGCGCACAAAGCCTTTAGCCCCTGTAACAACCGCGCAGAGAAGCTTACAGTCTGTCTCCATATATTTTTTAAGAACAGCCCTATCTTCTTTCGGAATTTTATTTTTCTTAATATAATTGTTAATGTGATAATCGCCGTAAGATACCTGTGTAATATCTTTCTTGTCGCGGACAACCGGATTCATCTCACCAAAAATCCTGGAAAGCTCTTCCTTACAGGAAGCGTCCAGCGTGTATGTATCCACGCCCTTTTTATTCTGTTCATAAATGTAAACCGCCAGAATATCCTGCCAGTTTCTTACAAGAAGTCTGTCCTCTGACGTAGTTGTTCCCAGATTTTTCACATCGCTCGCATCTGCCAGCTTGTTTTTTTCCTTGTATTCTCTTTCGATTTCAGCCATCACCTCTGCGAAATCCTCTGAAAAAGAAAGATTATAATTTTTCTTCAGACTGTCCAGATAAAACTCCTTACCTGCATGAAGATTGGAAACCATATTTGTATAATATACAGGTTTTCCTTCCTGTACAGAAGGCTTATCTGTAAGAGTCCCTCCATTTCCATCTGTCAGATCGTCTTTGCTGCCGTTTTCATCGTCCAGAAGATCTTCCAGCTGAAGAGCGGAAATTTTTTTCTCCATTTCTACCAAATCGTTATAATTGCTGACTGCCAGCTTTTCTTCTTCGGACAAGGCGTTATATGCTTCCCGAATCACTCGGATCTGATCTTTGTGCTCCAACGTCAATTCTATACCTGATAACTCCTGAATTTTATTAATTACTTTCTGTGCTTTTTCTGTTAAAACAGGTACAGGAGTTGGACTAACTTCCGGCGTCGGCTCGCCCGGTGTTGGTGTCGGGCTGACCTCCGGTGTTGGTGTCGGGCTGACCTCCGGTGTTGGTTCGCCCGGAGTGGGCGTTGGACTAACCTCCGGTGTTGGCTCGCCCGGTGTTGGTGTCGGCTCTTCCGGAGAAGGAGTTGGACTAATCTCAGGTGCCGGTTCTTCCGGCGCTGGTGTTGACTCCGGAACCTCCGTCTCCGGAGTTTCAAGCTGCGGTGTTTCAGAAGGCTGAATCGGCTGCCCGGATAAATCCTCACCTGCCGAAGCATTTTCTGATATAAGTATATCAGAAGCTGCAACAGACGCAGGACTTCCAGCCAGTATCATGGCAGACATTAATGTTATACATAAACATTTTGTCACATATTTGTTTTTCATATTTTAAAGATGCTCCCTTCTTTCCTTGAACATCCCTTTACTCCCCTATATAAAGGTCTGCTGAAATCTTAATCCATAATTATAACCTGTTACATTGTAACATAATTGTTTTTTGAAATCAATATTTTCGAACACCCCCTTGTCTGTTTTCACTTAAATTTCATTTTTTATTCACTTTTTATTTTTAAATTTATTCCTTTTAAATTTCAAAAAGGACCGGGCAAAATCATACCCGATCCTTAAAATATTTTCTTTTATAAAGCCAGAAGAGGCTGATATGCTGCCCCGGTACAGAGTACAAAAATACCCTGAATTACCTGAAAGCACACATTCAGAATGAACTCTATATCTTCTGCCACATTTCTCGTTTTTCCTAAATACTGTTCGTGGCTCTCGCTGATGTATGTAAACAGATCAGAAAGACTGCCAAAAGAAATTGCTTCTTTTACGTGACGTCCCGCTTCCCCGCTTTTAATGCAGAATTTTAAATCGTTCTTTAATGCCTTCTCATACTGCCCGTGTTCAATTAACGTTCCTGTATATGTTTTGTTATGCGGAAAAGTAAAATAGTCCGCCATATAATGAATGACCTCGCCAAACTGTCTCCAGTAGACCCTCTCATTTCTCTCTTCAGGCGCTACCTCAACAAGGCGTGTAATCTTACCTTCAATTTCATCTATTGTTCCAAAAAATTCGTGCTTCTTTGTGAGAAACGACGGACGAATATCCGGCAAAATACTGCCCAGGCAAAATGCCTTTCTGTGAGACTGAAGGCTTTCTGATACCTCCATCTGATCTGCCAGATACCTTGCTAACAATATATGAGATTTCTTACGCATTATTTCCCTCTACTTTCTTAAAATATATAGCTTTTATTACCCCAACTGAAATATACTATAGCAGAAAGTTTTTTATTTTGCAAACCCAGTTTTTCTCAATAATCTGTGAATTTTTTCAAGGTTCTTTGTGCATTTCTTACAATTTATCATTTGCTGAGAAACGGCGTGCCATCCAGGTCATACGGCGTGCTTTGATAAACGTAATAATTCAGCCAGTTTGTATAAAGGTTATTGGCGTGTGCCCTCCAGGTGAGGAGCGGGCGATTGCTGGAATCGTCATTCTGATAATAATTTTTCGGAATCTCAATGGGAAGATTTTTGCTTAAATCTCTTTTGTATTCCCCGTCAAGGGTCACCCTGTCATACTCCGGGTGTCCCATGACAAAAATCTTTCTTCCCCCGTCTGCCATAGCAAGAAAAAGCCCTGCCTCCTCAGACTCTGCAAGGACAGTAAGCTCCTTACAGGCATGAATATCTTCTATAGGAACTTCCGTATGCCTGGAGTGCGGTGCAAGGAACACATCGTCAAAACCTCTTACAAGAGGGATTTTCCGGTTCATCACTCTGTGCCAGAAAAGTCCGAACATCTTTTGTTTCAGCATACGCTTTTTCAGTCCGTAATGATAATAAAGCCCTGCCTGTGCTGCCCAGCAGAGATATATTGTGGAAGTCACATGACTCTCTGACCAGTCCATAATCTCCGTCAGTTCCTGCCAGTAATCTACTTCCTCAAATTCCATCTGTTCCACAGGCGCTCCCGTAATGATCATGCCATCAAACCGTTTTTCCCGCACCTCAGGAAAAATTTTATAAAACTGATTAAGATGGCTCATGGAAGTATTTTTCGATTCATGACTTTCCACTGCCATAAAAGTTACATCCACCTGCAAAGGCGTGTTGGAAAGAGAACGGAGAAGCTGAAGCTCCGTCTCCTCTTTCAAGGGCATCAGATTCAGAATTAAAATCTGAATGGGACGTATATCCTGATGAATTGCCCTGTTTTCGTCCATTACAAATATATTTTCTTTTTCCAGAATCTCCTTAACCGGAAGATCTTTCTGTATTTTAATCGGCATTTTTAGTCCTCCTGTTTCTGTCCTGCCAGCTTTAAAAAATCCTCTTCTGACAAAATGGGAATCCCCAGTTCTTTTGCTTTTTTATTTTTCGAGGAATTGGACGCTTTGTCATTATTGATCAGGTAATTTGTTTTCCCCGTCACTGAGCCGGTCACTTTCCCGCCCAGAGATTCAATCAGTTCTTTTACCTCTCCTCTGTTTGCAAAATGCTCCACGCTTCCTGTGATTACAAAATTCAATCCCGCAAGAACCTGTTCTCCCTCAGTCTCCTCACGTCTGATGTGCAGACAGGATAAGAGTCTGGAAAGCCTTCTGTTATTTTCCTCGCTTTTAAAATAAGCGCTTAAATTCCCTGCAATCACCGGCCCGATACTGTCAATAGCACTGATTTCCTCCGTATCTGCACAGCGAATTTTTTCTATATCATTATCAAAATGACGACAGATTACTTTCGCATTCGCAAGACCAATATTGGCAATTCCAAGGCTGTAGAGCACTTTCGACAATG
>PPYF01494433.1_pt1 | contig 33330 bp, 31 predicted proteins | sample 1559871 | NCBI WGS metagenome assembly PPYF01 (sample SAMN08240021, study PRJNA423297) | Human gut metagenome, whole genome shotgun sequencing project.
CATCCGCTATTTTTAATTCACTGCTATTGAAGTATTCTCCACTTGGGAAGGTATTATTATCAATAGAAGAAGCTAACGTCATAACCTTCATGGCTGATCCTGGTTCATAGTTACTTTGATAAAGAATGTCACGCCAAACAAAGTCCTCAGTGATTCCTTCTTTAGTATCTGCATTAAAGGTAGGTCGTTGGGTGGTAGCGAGAATTTCACCGGTCTTTGCACTGACCAAGGTCGCGGTCATATACTTGCCTTTTACCTTTTCCTGAAAGGCATCCATCTGGGTTTCCATAAAGGATTGCAAAGGACTAGAAAGGGTAGTGTAAACATCCTTTCCGTCTACCATGTGTTGGGAAGCCTGCTCCGTACCCGGAACAATATTTCCCAGACGATCTTTCTCATAGGTGATGATCCCATCTGTACCCGCCAGAATGCTATTTAAGGAACTCTCCAAACCAGATGTCCCAATCAAACGTTTGGTTCCATCCTCATTTTCATGGAGTTGCGCTAAACCGATAAAGGAAGAAGCAAACTGTCCATTGGGATAACTGCGGTTAGGGCTAGTTGTAAAGTCAATCCCCTCAACACCAGCAGTTTTGAGGTCATTTTTAATAGCCATCATATTGGCATAGGTGATCCCATTTCCCTTGGTACCAAAGGATACCTGTTTTAAATCTGGTTGAGAAAGCTGTTCTTTGACATAAGACTCCTCCATATCCAGATACTTATGGAAAATTTCAGCTACCTTATTAAATTGAGAATCCTCTACATAGAGAATTTTGCCTGTTGCTGACTTGTAGGTCTTATCAATAACGGCATAGATATTATACGAAGTCGCATCCTCTGCAATAGGCGTTCCATTACGATCGTAGATGGTTCCCCGTTTTGCAGGAATCGTCTTGGTTGTTTGGTGAACCTTGTTGGCTTCTTGAACCAAGTCCTTACCAAATTTTTTACCCGTTCCGATGATGACCGCAAAGTTGACCAAAAAGACAGCGAAGAGTATGACAGCCAATAAACTCAGGCTTTTCCCTACTCTTCGGCGGTTTTCTTCTGGAGATTTGCGATTACGAACGGCATAACGGATGATTTTTTCTTTCCACTGTTTCATTTCTTACTCCGCTGCTCGGATATTTTCGTTATTCAACTGCAAATCCTTAGAGTTTGCAATCTCTTTCAAACGTTCTGAACGAATCAATTCATTGACCTCTTGCTTGGCATCGTCTAGCTCTGTTTTCTTTTCTTCGATTTGAGCATTGACCTTAGTTAATTCATTCTGAACTTGTAATAGCTTGGTCTGCATAAACACAACGCTAATTGCCAGGATAATCATTGTTGCAGCAATCGAAACATAGAAGGCCTTTTCCACACGTGAAAAACCTTTAAATTTCGTTTGCAATAACTGGCTTGTTTTTTCGATTCTTTCTGCCATGTTTTTCCTCTTACTTGTGAATTTTTCTGGCCACGCGCAACTTGGCTGAATGCGAACGGTTGTTGGCTTCTAGCTCTTCGGCACTTGGTAAGATTGGCTTACGGGATACCAATTCCATCTTAGGCTTAAGATCATCTGGAATGAAGGGCAAGCCTTTTGGAACTTCCACTGTAGAAGCCTCCTTAAACAACTGCTTGGTCAAGCGGTCTTCCAGCGAATGGAAGGTAATGACCGAGATCCTACCATCCAAGGCCAGCATGTCCATGGCCTGCTGGATGGATTCATCTGCCGCACCCAGCTCATCATTGACTTCGATTCGGATAGCCTGGAAAATCTGCTTGGCAGGGTGCCCCTTTTTCTTGAGTTCCTTGGCAGGTTTGGCAGACTTGATAATCTCTGCCAACTCAGTCGTCGTCTCGATTGGTTTCACCTCACGCGCCTGCTCAATCTTGCGGGCAATCTGTTTAGAAAACTTATCCTCGCCATATTTGAAAAAGATCCGAACCAAGTCATGATAGTCATAATGATTGACAACTTCATAGGCCGTCAGACGAGCTTCCTGATTCATGCGCATATCCAGTGGGGCATCTTTTTTATAAGAAAAACCACGCTCACGCTGATCTAGCTGAGGACTGGACACTCCCAAGTCATAACAAATTCCATCAATTTCCTGGACACCAGCCTCCTGCAAACGTGCCTGCAAATGACGGAAGTTATCCTTGATAAAGGTTACCATCCCCTTTTCGATATAGGGCGCCAACCGTTTTTGCGCGTTGTCAATAGCATTCTGGTCCTGGTCAAAGGCATAGAGATGCCCTTTTTCGCTCAATTTACTTAATAAATATTCGCTATGGCCTGCTCCGCCCAAAGTCGCATCAACGTAGATACCGTCAGGTTTTACGTCAAGCATATCAATCGTTTCATGAAGCAAGACCGTTACATGATGAAATTCTTTTGTCATATCTTATCTATTTTACCACAAATCTGACCAGCTTGCACTTGTCAGACAAGGCTAAGTTTCTTCGAAAAAAAATCTCAAAAATATGTCATATATACTTGACATCTCATCCCCAAAAGAATATAATATAGTCAAATATATACGACATATCAGAAAGGAGACCCTATGAATCGTGTGAAAGAATTCCGCAAGGAACTGGGCATTTCCCAGCTCGAGCTCGCCAAAGATATCGGTGTCTCGAGACAGACCATCAACATGATTGAAAACGACAAGTACAATCCAACCTTGGAACTCTGTCTCAACCTCGCCCGCAGCCTCCAAACTGACCTCAACAGCCTCTTTTGGGAAGACGATTTTTAAAAAAGGAGCAAACAAATGAAAAAAGAAACTCTCACTGAAAAACTTATCAAACGTACATACGGCATTTCTGGCCCCCTTGACGAACACAAACGGCGCGAGGCCGATCGTATCGGGAATCAGGTCTTTATCGTTCTCTTTTATCTCATGATATTTGGCAACCTCATCCCCTTTGTCCTTGCTTATAAATACCCACAAATTGTCGCTATCGGCTATCCTCTCGTGGTGTTTGGCATTTCGATGATGGCTGCCCTCTATGTGGTCTCTCAAACCAAGAAAACGGGCATCACAGCTATTGATCCCGAAATGTTGAGTCAGAAAGAAAGCAAACAGCTATATTTTCCTGGTCTAAAAGCCGGTCTGATCTATGGCATGGGCATGTTCTTTGGAATACCGCTTCTGAATGTCCTAACCGATGATAGCAAGGATTATCTTGGTTCTCTTTTAAATACAGGGCATTTTGTATCAACTATCCTAGCTACCTTCTTCTTCGGAGTGACCATACAAATTATCGTCTCTCTTCGCATTCGAAAAGCCAAGAAAGACCATGAAGACGACTAGGAGGTACCTTATGAAATCACTAGCTAGACTACTGATCAGCCATGTTTTTATCAGTATCTTTGTTACCTTTTTCCTACTTTCTGGACATATTGAGCATCCTTTCTTGATTATCTTTCTTTTATTCCTTCCTGTATTGAACAAGGGACAGAGATTCCAGAAAATCCAATCAAAAAAAATACGTCTTCTAAACGCATCTCTCTGTTTTATCCTCATATCCTTTCCACAACTTTTAACAAATCCTATGGATTGGAGATACCTGGTATTTCTAATAATCTGTATCATTTTTAGTTTGGTTTACTTCTATACTCTCTATCAACTCTTTAAAGAAGTCAATCAAAAATCGCTCATTTAGAAGGTTACTCCCATGAAAAAAGAAGATTTCACCACTCGCTTACTCAAACTATTCTTTCACATACAAGGGCCTTTTGATGAATGCCGTCAAGAGATGATTTACAAGGCTTGTGCCCGTGCCTTGATCCAAATCGTTTACTCCTCCCTCCTACTCTTCTTGTTCTATCTCCTATTTGGACGCTTCATAGAGTTGGTTCGAGATGCCATGCCCTACCTCTATTTTGGACTTATCTTCGTCCTCTCATCTAGGGCGAGACTAGCAGTTCGCAACTTACATTTCGACAAGGATGACCCGTCCGAAATCCATCACAAAAGATACAGCAAAAGTCAAATCAACCTTCGTAGTTGGGGTGTATTCATCAGCATTCCAATTGGCTTGTTTGTCTTATCAGCCTTTCACAAACTCTTTGTTCAGCATCTTCCCCTCGATACCTTTTGGGACAATCTCTCCCAGTTCGATAAAATGCTCCCTTTACTAGTCTTGGGTTTGGGAATTGGTGCCATCTTTGGAACCATGACCTATGCCTTTTTATCGGAACACGTTAAAAAATAGACCAAGATTCGCTAATTTTTTAATTTATAGGCAAAGAATCCCACCTAGTTCGTTCTAGGTGGGATTCTTTTATTTCTTAACAGAGGTCACAAGTCATTTCCCTTTCATCTTAGAAAGTAGACTCTTTCCAACTCACACTACAATCCAAGACTTGTTGCCTTTCTTCTTGATTGCGGCCTTCAATCTGGTCAATCAAAATCTTTGTAGCCTGTTGTCCTTCTTCAAAGGCGGGCTGAACCAGCGTCGAAACACTTGGAGAAGAAAAGCAAGTCCACTCCGTATTGTCAAAACCAATCAACCCAACTTGTGGCAAGTTATAGTTCAACTCTTTGATAACGGTAAAGACTAGAGGTAGGGCCCAACAGTTAGGAACAAATACCAGAGTTTTTTCATCGGGATTGATTTCTTTTTGTAAAAATTCCTTAATTTGTTCCAAATTCGTATGCTTATCTTCAATGGTTAGACTGGCGTGGCGCATATTAGCATCTGTCAAAGCATCCACAAAACCACTTGCCCGCTCAATCCGAGTACTCAAGCGACTCGTATCCGCTGTAATCAAAAGAAAATGCTCATAACCTTTTTCGATACAGGACTGGGTCATGTCATAAACGGCATCATAGTTATTGGTTTTGACCCAGCTAGTCCGGTGTTCATAGAGCTGACTATCAAAAAAGACCATTTTCTTCTTTTTCTCATCGATGATACGAGAATATTTTCGGAAATTAGAGGTCGGCTGAATAATAAAGCCGTCTACTCCCAAGAGAAGCATGCTTTCAATATACCGGTCCTCACTCTCTTGGCTGTAATTACTATTTCCTATCATTACCTGGTAGCCATTCTGGCTGGCGATATCCTCAATTCCCTTAACAATTTGGTTTGAGAAACTGTTGGTAATATCACCGATCAAAACACCAATTAATTTTGTTCGTTTGGAGTTTAAGCTACGCGCAACAATGCTCGGTTTGTAATTTGTTTCATGAATAACTTTTTCAATCTTTTCACGTGTCTCTCGGGACATTTTTTCATATTTCCCGTTTAGGTAAAATGACACGGTTGTTTTCGAGGTCTGAGCCATTTCTGCAATGTCTTTTATGGTCAGTTTCTTCTCCAATCTAAAACACCTCCTACTAATACTTAGTATAACATATTCACCATTCAAAATGCCTATTTCTAGCACTGCAAGCGAATCATTCTCTCATTTATTTTATCATATACTAGACATTTCCCACGCATTTTTGTTCCGTCAACGAGGCATAATTTTTCACCTACACAAATGTCCTCGCTTAATAACAAAATCAGCTTGTCTGTTTCGTCATTTTTCACTTCAAAAGCCAGAGCATTTTCCACTTCACGACCATCTGCCTGGTAGACAGAATGAAGGATGATTTCAAAACTCTCATGCGCAATGATGGTATAATCCAGCATCTGATTCTCAAAGAATTGGCGCTTGGTGAGTTTGCTGCTTTTTTCAAGTTCATTGTATTTAGGAGAAATAATGGTAGCTTCTAAATCAAAATCAACTTCACTCCATAGTCTCAACTGATTGATTTTCCCATCTTGATAGGTCACATCCTTGTCAAGAATAAACTGGGTCAACGCCTCATGCTGACCTTGACACCTGATATCATCTACCAAGAGCCAGACATCCTCTGCCAACATGAGGATTTTTCTCCTGTAAAGATAAGGCAAATCAGGATCTACTGACAAATAAGCCCCCTCAATATAATGCACTCCCTCTCTTTCTTTGTGGTGACAAAACAGGGAGTGAGGATAGTATTCATATTCCCAGGATCCCGTAATCCTTTCTGGAGCTTTCCCATCTACCATACAGGTCGAATGACTCCAAGCACTCTTTAAGAGATAACGTTCATCTATCTCCCGATAAGAATAACGCCCAGCATCTATGAAAATCGGTTGACCTTGATACTGTAAGCAAAAACTATTCTCGTCACTATGGCTATGGGCACTTCCCATCGGGCCGTTTTTGAAAAATAGATAACGATGTTCATCCTTAATGCAGACATGTCCAGAGTCTTCAAAGATCATGGACTTAGGCTGCCAAGCTCTCTTTTCAAATTCCTGCAGTCGCTTGACCTTTTCTCGCCCTAGGAACAAGAGGCTAAGCAAATCAACTTTAACATCCAGACCGTTAAGAAGATCTTCCTTGTTCAAAACCACAGCAGACAGGCTCAAAATCTCTGTCGTTTCTGTAGAATCGCTATCACCAAAAGCCAGAGTCCGTCCATCCAGGCCTGTCATCATCTGAATGTAAGTCGCCATCTTTTCCAGCAACTCTTGAAAGCTATCTTGCAAGTCTGGAAGCAAGAGACACAAGTCTAGCAAGGCTTTATAAACCTCTACATGATATAGAATCGACTGTTCAAACTGGCTTCCATCCTCTAAAATCTGCTTCTCAATTTGCTGTTTCAACTCCTCTGAAGCAAAAAGGTAAACTTCTTCTAAATCCATCTTATCTGAAAAGAAATGATAGATAGCAAGCATAGGAATTGTTTGTAAAATTCCCCAGTTACTAAGGGTGTACTTGGCGCGATAGTGGCTTTTCATAAAGTCAATCTGCTTTTCTAGACTGACCAAAATTTTCTCTAGCTCTTCCTCTTCTAGCAAGTCAAATTTCGAGAAGAGCAAGAGTAGTTTTAACCAAGTAAAGGAACGAATGCCTGTATCCAAGGTTCTAGTCATCAAAGATTGAGGAGAAAACTCTCTCACCTGCTCAATCCAATCAAATAGAAAGAACTTGCACTTTTGAATATAGCCCTTATCTCCCTCTACCAGATACCCTATCATAAACTGCAAGAGATATTCTTGTCGATTGAGCATATAAACCCATTCTGGATCATCTTCAAATACTTGATTCCACACCATCGGCTGGATTTGATAGATTTTTGAACAAGGTTCCATATCCCAAGGACTATCAAACATAAAACGATTGTCCATCAAGCGTTCAAGGGAACGCTTGACCTTCTCATAGTCTTTTGAACAGTGGGACAAGATATAGTCACGACATTGGTCCCCGTCAACTCTTTCAAAAAATTGTCTTCTTTCTTCTTTCATTATCTTTTACCAGAAAAAGAACTACTTAAAAAGCAGTTCTTTTGTCTTTCCCATTACACTTTCCTTTTCTACATAGATGACGACTCCTTTTGCAATCTGCAAAGAGATCAAGTCATCTTTGATAGAAATGATTTTTCCATGAATTCCAGACAACAACAACACTTCATCATCAGATGTTAAAGAAGCTAAATACTCTTGTCGTTGCTCCATCTGTTTGCGAAGCAACTTTTGCTGACGAATAGAATGAAAGCTTGACAGTAAAAGGGGGCTCACTGCCAAGACAATCACTATTCCATAAAACAATGTCGTATCCATTAAGCTAGAATCTTAAGCCAGCTTCCGATAATTCCGATGATAACTGTTAAAATAACGAGTTTATATGTTGTCCATTTCTTTTCTTTGATCAAGTAGTAAACTAAAAGTGTAAATAGGGCTGGTAGAAGAGCCGGAGCAACCTTATCAAGCATTCCCTGAATGCTTACGATACTTTGTTTAGCGTCTGCTTTTACTTCCCCTGCAGCAAAGGTAATCGGCACCATAATCTTAACAGATGTCGCTGCCAAACCAGCAATTACGGTTACACCGATAATATTGGCAATACGAGAAATCGTTGCCATCTGTTCGCTTAGTTTATCAATCACAGTTGTTCCTAGTTTGTATCCATACAGACCAGTTGACAATTTAATAGCTGTCAAAATCGTATTCATCGCAAGGAAGAACAAGATTGGACCGACAACCAAGCCTTCTTGAGCAAACGAAGCTGCGATGGTTGAGAACAATGGAGCTAAACAAAATTGAGAGAGAGAATCCCCAATACCTGCCAATGGTCCCATCAAGGCCATCTTGATGCTACGTGTTTCTTTTGCTGGGCGACCATTTTCCAACATTACAAGGTGCAAGCTGGTAATAAAAGGCAGGAAGTGTGGGTTGGTATTATAGAATTCACAGTTTTCTTCCAAGGCTTGGTAGAAACCTTCCTGATCCGCTCCATAGTGTTTTTTCAAAGCAGGATACATTACATTGGCATATCCCAACCCTTGATAGTTACTATAGTTAAATCCATTTTGTAAAAAGAATGCCCGCAAAGACGTTTTAAGATAATCACGTTTTGTTAATTTGTTAGATCCAGTCATCGTGTGCTTCCTCCTCTACCACATGATTCGCTGTTTTTGGCTTGTTATAAAATTCAATCAAAGCAAAGATAGTACCTACAATTGCAATACCAATTGTTGGGATGTTTAGATAAGCTGCACAAACATATCCCAATAAGACAAACGGAATCAACTCTTTCTTAGCCATCACTGACAAGATCATTGCAAAACCGATAGCTGGGAGCATTTTACCAGCAACTGTCAAACCTGTAAGCAATACCGGTGGAATGTAGTCTACGAGTTTCAACAAGGTATCCATTGAAAGGGCACCCAAGCAACCCAAGGTAAATCCAATAAAGGCAAACAACCAAATTGTTGCATTTAGAGTAAACTTGAATTTCTTCAAATTATGGTTTTTCAAGTGCTTCATCGCCGTTTCAGGTGCTCCAGCACGTACAGTGTAAGCGAAAGTTTGTAAGAATTGAATCGCCACAGCAATCGGAGTAGAGAGGGCAAGAGCCGCTTCTGGACTGACTTTACCAGCACTAGTGATAGCCATCAAGGTACCAAAGATACCAGGTCCGATTGGGTTTGGTGGAACAGTACCTCCAGCACCAACACCGAATCCCATATAAGCCAATTCACCAATAGCTCCCATTGCAAGAGCAGTAGGCAAATCACCTAGAATAATTCCGACACCAAATGACAGAACAATACATCTATTGGTGTAAATTCCTAACAGCATTCCACTAAAACAGAAAGCTGTCCATAATCCAATTAAAATCGCTTGAAATACATTAATCGACATAACGATCTCCTCTTTTAAATATAGTCCAGAATATTGACTTCAACAGCTCCATCGTTTCCTGTTGGAGTTGTTTTCGTATTAAATGTTACTTGATGCGTTTGACTCAATTCCTTAAGAGCTACCTTGTCCTCTTCACCTAGGAAGATAGAGCGTGTCACCTGCTCTTTACCAGGGGCATTGTGAATGTTCCCGATATTGATTTCTTTGATAGGGACACCACCTTCTACCAAGGTTAAAGCATCTTTTACATCCTTCACAACGATAAAAATTGTTTGAGCAGGGTTAGCCTTGTGAATGATATCAATCACCTTTTGTAAAGGGAAGAAACGCATAGCAACTGAGTCTGGCACAACTGTTTTCATCAGAGTTTGTTGCATCTTGTCCGTGCTCACTTCGTCATTGGCGACAATGACCGTATTACAACCTAAGTATTTTACCCAAAGTTGTCCTTGCCCGTGAATCAACCGTTCATCGATACGGGTCATAATAATATTTGGCGTTGTCATATTTCTCCTCCTACCAATATAGGTTCCAGTCTTTGTAGAAACGGATAAGCGCTTCTAGGTAATAGTAGTCACCCCAGATATTGCCTTCATCCACTCCTTTACCTGAATGCCATGAGTACACACCGTGGAGGAGACTTGTCCCACCAGGGGTAAATTGATCATTTGCATAATGTTCGATCAAGGAACGAAGCATGGCATGCATAGCATGTTTATAAATATCTTTGTCAGCATCCACCTCTGGGAGATGTTTTAACATTTCATGAATCCCACAGACGGCGATAGCTGTTGCTGAAGAATCTCGTGATTGATCACTACCATCATTAAAAATCAAATCCCAATAAGAAACATGATCTTTTGGCAGACGATTCAAGAAATAATTGGTTACACCCTTAAACAAGTCAAAGCAGGACTCGTCTTTCAGATAACGATAAGTCAAAGGAATACCATAGACTCCCCATGATTGACCACGTGCCCAGCATGAATCATCACTATACCCTTGTCTCGTTACACCTTTAAGGGGTTGACCTGTCTCAGGATCAAAATAGAAGGTGTGGAAGGACGAAGCGTCATCACGGATTACATTATTAGCTGAAGCATAGAAATGACTTTCTGCAATATCGTAGTATTTTTGATTGCCTGTTTCTTGATAAGCAAAGAACAAGAGTTGAATATTGAGCAAGCAGTCGATAATCAAACGGTAATGTTCTTTTTTGCCCAAGTCTCCCCAAGCCTGAATGAAGCCACCTTTTTCTTGATAGCGTTCAATCAACTTATTTGCAGCTTTCAAGGCTGCTTCTCTAGCCTCTCCATCTCCATCTCCATTTATCTTATATTCAGCCATACAAGACGGTGTGTACAAGAAACCGAGATCATGGTGATCCAACTCTACTCTCTTATTGACACGCTCCAGAAAAGAAAGAACATTTTTATGTGCCATGTTTTTAAATGCATCCTGTTGACTGTATTCATAAGCCAACCACAGTTCTCCCGTCCAGAAACCATTGGTCCATTCTGTGTTATCCATAATTGGATAGACATTATCAAAGGTAGCTGGTGTGGGGAAATCTTCCTTGAAATAGTCAAGGTTGAGTTCTAACTGCCTAATAACCTTTTCAATTGCCTGACCGACTTCTTCTTTCGTCAGAAGTGGTACTTCTAAGAAGCGCTCAGGCGATTTTATTTCTTCAATCGTAATCTTTTTTATCATTCTTTAATCCTTTAAATACCTGATTCGAAATCTTCTTCCTCTGCCTCTACATCAGTTGAAAACAATTCTTTACCATTTACGACTCCACTTTGGGCCGCTGCCACTGCTTTATCAGCAACTTCATCAAATCCATGGGCCATTCTAGCAAAGACTGCTTCCATTAACATGGCCAAGTTCAAACCTGAGAGAACATTCATTGTTTTGGTTGGATTTTCTACCATTATAGTAGAAGAAACCTTAAATGGTGTCCCTCCCAAGAGATCACTTAGGATTAAAACTTTTTCTTCATTTGAAATTGCAAGTAAGATTTTTTGCTTGAGTTCATCTGCTGACATTCCTTCCACAAAGTCAATCGCCTCCACATTTTCTTGATCGCCTGCAATCAATTGTAAAGAACTATAAATCCCTGTGGCAAAATGTCCATGCCCTACAAGTACAATTTTCATCTTTTCTCCTTCCTTGTTTGAGTTTACCGGTTTACTTTACATTTCCCATTGTAAACCTTTATTTTTATCTTGTCAATAGTTTTTTTAAAAAAATATTAGCGCTTTCATTGTTTATTTAACCATTATAATAGACAGAAATTTCAAAATCTTCCGTTTTTTAGGAAAACAAAGATTTTAAGAAATATAAACATTTAATTATTGACAAAACCGGTTTACTAGAATATAATTTGGTTATAGAGAAGTCTTAACAAATTTGAAAGGAAGTATCAAATGACAAATACATCATTCTCAATTGAGCAGTTTTCTTTAAAAGGAAAAATTGCTCTCATTACAGGCGCTTCTTATGGAATTGGATTTGCGATTGCCAAGTCCTATGCAGAAGCGGGTGCTACTATCGTCTTTAACGATATCAATCAAGACCTGGTCAATAAAGGGATTGAAGCTTATCGTGAAGTTGGCATAGAAGCCTATGGGTATGTCTGTGACGTGACAGACGAGAACGGTATCCAAGCCATGGTCAAGCAAATCGAACAAGAGGTTGGTGTCATTGACATCCTCGTTAATAATGCTGGTATTATCCGCCGAGTTCCAATGTGCGAAATGAGCGCCGCTGATTTCCGTAAGGTCATCGATATTGACTTAAACGCACCATTTATCGTTTCAAAGGCAGTTATTCCTTCTATGATAAAGAAAGGGCATGGAAAGATTATCAATATTTGTTCGATGATGAGCGAACTGGGACGTGAAACAGTTAGCGCTTATGCTGCCGCTAAAGGGGGCTTGAAAATGTTGACCCGCAACATTGCGTCTGAATACGGTGGAGCCAATATCCAATGTAACGGAATTGGACCGGGTTATATTGCCACTCCTCAAACAGCACCTCTTCGTGAGTTACAAGAAGATGGTTCTCGCCACCCATTTGACCAGTTCATCATTGCAAAAACACCTGCTGCACGTTGGGGGAATCCTGAAGATTTGATGGGCCCTGCTGTCTTTCTCGCTAGTGATGCCAGCAATTTTGTCAATGGCCACATCCTATATGTAGATGGCGGTATCTTAGCCTACATCGGAAAACAACCTGAGTAACAATAGAAAGAAGATCTTATGAAAATCGCATTAATCAATGAAAATAGTCAAGCTAGCAAGAATCACATTATTTACGATAGTCTGAAAGAAGCAACAGATAAAAAAGGCTACCAATTATTTAACTATGGTATGCGTGGAGAAGAAGGTGAAAATCCATTAACATACGTACAAAACGGACTAATGGCTGCTATCCTTTTAAATACAAAAGCAGTCGACTTTGTTGTTACCGGCTGTGGTACAGGTGTAGGGGCTATGCTTGCTTTGAACAGCTTCCCTGGTGTTGTCTGTGGTCTAGCAGTGGACCCAACTGACGCTTACCTTTATTCTCAAATCAATGGTGGTAACGCCTTGTCTATCCCTTATGCCAAAGGATTTGGCTGGGGGGCAGAACTGACCCTCAAATTGATGTTTGAACGCTTATTTGCTGAAGAAATGGGCGGTGGCTACCCAAGAGAACGTGTAATCCCTGAACAACGCAACGCTCGTATCTTAAACGAGGTGAAACAAATCACCCACAATGATTTGATAACCATCCTTAAAACAATCGACCAAGACTTCCTCAAAGACACCATCTCTGGCAAATACTTCCAAGAATACTTCTTTGAAAACTGCCAAGATGATGAAGTCGCTGCTTATTTGAAAGAAGTATTAGCCAAGTAAAGCTATTCTAAACCAGAAAGGAACTAATGGATGACGAAAATCTTACTGTTTGGCGAACCATTAATTCGAATCTCACCATTAGATGCCACCAGTATCGGCGATCATGTTGCCAGTTCGACTTATTTTGGCGGATCAGAAATTAATATCGCTTGTAATTTGCAAGCCCTGGGTATCTCAACGAAAGTCTTTACCGCACTCCCTGCCAACGAGATTGGAGATCGTTTTATTACATTCTTGAAACAGCACCAAATCGATACCAGTTCAATCTATCGGCTTGGCGATCGAATCGGCCTCTACTATTTGGAGAACGGCTTTGGTTGTCGTCAAAGTGAAGTTTTCTACGATCGTAAGCATACGAGCATCAGTCAGATTCGGCCAAACATGCTAGATATGGATTCTCTCTTTCAGGGGATTAGCCATTTTCATTTTAGTGGAATCACCGTAGCTATCGGTCAAGAGGTTCGTACGCTCCTTCTCCTACTCTTGGAAGAAGCCAAGCGCCGAGGGATTATCGTTTCAATGGATCTCAATCTGAGAACAAAGATGATTTCAGTCCTAGAAGCCAAGTATGAATTTTCTAAGTTTGCTCGTTTCGCTGATTATTGCTTTGGTATTGATCCTCTCATGATTGATGACCAAAATCTAGAGATGTTCCCAAGAGACAGAGCTAGCCTAAAAGAGGTGGAAAATCGCATGCAACTTTTAAAAAAAACCTATGGTTTCAAGGCCATTTTCCATACCCTCCGCTCTAGTGATGAGCAAGACAAAAATGTCTATCAAGCCTATGCTCTGGGAGAACGATTTGAAGAGTCTGTCCAACTAAAAACTGCAGTCTATCAACGAGTTGGTAGCGGGGATGCCTTTATCTCTGGTGCCCTTTACCAACTACTCCATCATTCCTCCCTAAAAACTAGCATTGACTTTGCAGTTGCCAGTGCCACTCTCAAATGTACTCTTCCAGGAGACCATCTCTCCACTCCCGCAGCTAGTATTGAAAAATTACTGGAAAATGCACAAGATATCATTCGTTAGGAGAATTACATGACCAAATCAGATACGATTATTGAACTAAAAAAACAAAAAATTGTCGCTGTCATTCGAGGAAATACAAAGGAAGAAGGACTACAAGCTTCGATTGCTTGTATCAAGGGCGGTATCAAAGCTATTGAAATTGCCTATACCAATCAGTATGCAGGGCAAATCATCAAGGAACTTGTAGACTTGTATCAGGACGATCAGAGTGTTTGTATCGGTGCAGGTACTGTGCTTGATGCCGTAACTGCTAGAGATGCCATTCTAGCCGGAGCAAATTACGTTGTTTCTCCATCTTTCCATGCTGAAACTGCAAAAATGTGCAATCTTTACAGCACACCGTACATTCCAGGCTGTATTACCCTCACAGAGATAACGACTGCACTTGAAGCCGGTAGTGAAATCATCAAACTCTTCCCAGGTAGTGCTCTCAGTCCATCATATATCTCTGCAGTCAAGGCGCCAATCCCACAAGTTTCCGTAATGGTAACCGGAGGAGTCGGCCTAAATAACATTCCTCAATGGTTCGCTGCTGGTGCAGACGCCGTTGGAATTGGTGGCGAACTCAATAAACTCGCTTCCCAAGGCGACTTTGACCGCATCAGCGAGATTGCCAAACAGTATGTTACACTCAGATAAAATGAAGTGAAAAAGGATAAGTGTTAACTTATCCTTTTTTAAAAGAAAAATCCGAAGATGTTTGACCTTCTTCGGATTTTTTCTATTTTCCACAGTTTCATGTGATTCATCTAGATGATGAACAAATCAGTTGTTCTTTCCTCTGCGGAACAGATAAACCGCCCCAAGTAGCAATAGCCCTAGACTTGCCAAGATTGACTGACCTTCTCCTGTATGAGGGAGATTCTTTTGATCCGAATGGTTCTTTTCTTCTTCAGATTTTTCCTTTTCTTTTGAATCCTGAGTTTGTGGCTGAGCTGCTTTTTCTAACTTTTTAAAGACTTCCTGATCTGGCGCTGATTCCTGGGTTTCAGGATTGTAGTAGGCAACCTTATAGTCATCCCCTTCTTTTCGAATAGTATAGACTCCACGTTTCAAGACTTGGAATTGGTTGGAAATAGTAGAGACAGAATCATCATATTTCACAATGCCCCAAACTCCTTGTTTGGCATCATAAACAGACTGAAGGGTCTCATTGTTATCGATGAGGCTACTTTCTAACTCTTTTACCATTTGATTGAAGGTGGCACGATCCACGTTAGGGATGAGCATATAGCCATAAGAATCTCCATTTTGCTTATGAGCCTGACTAATCGTAAGAAATTCATTTTCGACTTCCTTGTCTGACTGTCCTTCATTGATATCCTTCCAAGATCCCTTTTGGACAGCCTTACTCATACTGATTGAACTCTTCTTAAAGAAAAAGTAACCAATATTCTTTTTCGAATTGGACGATTCTAAAAAGACACTTTGGGTTTCAGGATAATCCTTTTCTTGTTCTGGGAGGGAGGCTTCTTTATCATTGACATAGACTTTATATGGATCACTTGATTCCAGTTTTCTCTGGTCAATTGTAGTTGCAGCAGTATCTGTTGAAGTGTTCTGGATATTGCTTCCTAAAAAGGCAATCTTATCCTTCAGCATAAACCAGCTCTTATGAGCAGTCAATGTTTGATTCCAGTTAGTGAAATCCATGGTTGCTGTCGCATTGGCCTCATCTAGTTTGCTCGTTCCAACGAAAGCAGACGGTAGAACTTTACCTGTATCACTATCCAATCTCTTAGCATCCGTCTCTGTCGTACCAGGCATCTTATAGGGATTAACTGTTGGCCAGTAGCCATCGCTATAGTGACTCAAATCACCATTATAGAGATAGAACATCCCATCACTTGTATACCAACCACGTTTGTTTTCCTTGTTCATGTGTTCGTAATTCAAGGTACGACTGGAAAAGAGTGATAAGCCAAATCCAAACCCTTTCTCTGCATTGTACATAGCTGTTTTATCCATCTTGTTAAAGGCAGATAGGTAACTTGTTCTTGGAGTACTTGCGACTCCAGCATCGCTTAACAAGGATTGCATCAAACTGATATCCTTATAAGTCTTCAAATTCTTAAAGACATCATAATAACTATCTGATTGAACAATGGTCTTCACAAGACTCTGCAACCGTTGTTTGGTTTCTCCTTCAGACATATCCGCTATCCGGTGAATCCCTCTTAGTACTTCTACTGCGGCCACATGCCCCTCGCTATTTGCACGACTGATAGAGCGGCCACGACTCATATCCATCAGCTCTCCATTCACTAGCAAAGGAGCAAACGATTTATCAATCCAGTGGTACATGGTTTGCATTTTATCTTTATCGATTGGGCTCTTGGTCTTTTGAATAACTGGCAACAGTTGAGACAGGCCATCAATCAAGACATTTCCATAAGCACCCGTATAGGCAACATTGGTGTGGTCGATATAAGATCCATCCTGATAAAAACCTTCGCCTTGGTCTACCAACTTAAACACTTGCTCAATCGAACGAATGGTAGAAGAAATTTCTTGGTCATCCTTGCGCAGTAAACCAGCTATTACTTTTACCCTTCCCATATCCACTAAGTTTCCACCTAGGGCCTTAAATGGGTTATCAGTCGTCTTTCGGAAATGTTCGGGATCTGGCACAAATTTTTCAATCACATCTGTATATTTTTTTATTTCCTCATCTGAGAAGTATTCTTTCATCAGAGACAAGGTATTGTTGATGGCACGAGGTGTACCGATTTCATAATCCCACCAGTTCCCAACAATGCTCTTTTCACTATTGTAGACATGTTTATTCATCCATTCCATGGAATCCCTAACTGTTCGAATGACGGTTTCATCTTGATAATAACGAGAAGAAGGATTGGTCACTTGCTTGGCCATCTCCTCTAATTTCCGATAAGTGGCAGTCAGATTCGCAGACGTTTTATAATTTGAAAATTTTTCCCACAAATAGGTGCGGTCCGCCTGACTTGAAATACTGGATAGGCTATCAGCTACCTTTCCTTCCAGCTCCTGGTTTAACTTGGCCATCTGTTCATTTTTAGAATCATAGTATTGATTCCCAGCGATGATGCCATTCCAGTCATCCAAACGGTCTGTGTATGCATCCTTAACAGAGGCTAGAATCTTCAAAGGAATCTTTTTCACTTCCTTGCCATCTTTACTGATAATGACATTGGTTGTCCCTTCCTTAAGAGGTTCTAAAATTCCATTTTTGACTGAAGCAACGTCAGGATTTTCTACCTTATAAGTATAGTCCGCAAGAGCAAAGACATGTTTTTTCCCAATTGGTAAATCAATCTTTTCCTCAAGCTGTTTATCTGTTTGAGAATCCTCAGAAGGCTGGTCTGCTACCTCTACCAGCTCAATATCCTTAAAGGAAACAGTCCCTGTTCCCGTTTCATAGAATAACTCCAGCTTGATTTTATCAACATCTAAAGTCGGGCTATAGTCTGCTTCAATAGTCTGCCAGTCCTTTGTTCCCGACATTGTTGCAGAATTCCACAATTGCTTGTCCTTACCACTTTCCTCAATGATGCGAACCTTAGCAATCCCCACTTTATTATCTGTTTTAATCTTGAAACGCAGTTTATACTTTTTCTTAGCTTCAATAGGGACTATACGGTGAACTACTGCCCTTAGTTTCTCAGAACTTGAGATAGTGACAGCCCCATCCTTGGCTTCAATGACTCGAGTTGAGGCACCTGAAGAACTATTCTTCTGGTCTACCCAAGCTGACCACCCCTTAGCTTTGCTTCCTGTCCAAGGACTGCTTCCGTTCTCCGTCTGACTAAAATCACCATTTTCAACTAAATTTTTGGTATCCCTTTGCTGATACTGAACTTCCTTCTGGCTTTGCTGAATGGTATTCGTAGTCGTTTCTTCCGCTCCAACTGTCATATAATGGTTTAATAAAAATCCCGATAAAACAAGTGAAGACAAACTCACAATGAGCTTCTTTGTTTTTGTTTGCATGTGTACACTCCAATAAACATATTGTAAAATCAATAGGAACTAAATCTCAAATTAGAGATTTATAGCAACTGAGTAAACCGGTTTAATTAAATCATATCATTTTTAAAGTTATTTGTAAACGGTTTCTATCATATTGAGGGCTTATTCTTCAACAATATCTCCCATCCAACTCGACGAAAAGGGTAAAAACTGTTACAATGTAGAAAAAGAAAAGAGGCCCTCATGACCAGTATATATGATTTTTCCGTTTTGAACCAAAACAACCAAGCAACTCCCCTGGAGAGCTATCGTGGCAAGATTCTCTTGATTGTCAACACTGCTACTGGATGTGGTTTAACGCCCCAGTACCAGGGACTTCAAGAACTCTATGAACGCTATCAAGATAAGGGCTTTGAAATCTTAGATTTCCCTTGCAATCAGTTCATGGGACAAGCACCCGGCAGCGCAGAGGAAATCAATAGTTTCTGCAGCCTACACTATCAGACCACTTTCCCTCGCTTTGCCAAGATCAAGGTCAACGGCAAGGAGGCAGATCCTCTTTATGTTTGGCTAAAAGACCAGAAATCTGGCCCGTTAGGAAAACGAATCGAATGGAATTTTGCTAAGTTTCTCATTGGTCGAGATGGGCAAGTCCTTGAGCGCTTCTCTTCCAAAACAGACCCCCAAACCATCCAAGAGTCTCTCCAAAAAATACTTTAATTTCTTTTTAAAACGTATCCTTTCATTTAGTTTGAGCCCTGAAAGGATGCGTTTTTTCTTTAAAAAGTAACTAATTTTCTTTAATTTATATTTATTTTTTTGCTTTTTGCTATTGCAATTCTTTCATTAATTTAGTATATTTGTTATATTAAAAGTTTTCAGTCATTTTAAGGGAGAAATGACCTTTTAAATTTTTTTATCTTAAAATGAAAGCGCTTTATAAATAGGAGGTAAGGTAGCTTACAAATTATCAGAGAGTTTTTCATTAAATCAAGTTGTAACCAAGTCAGACTTGGGCTTGGGCAGTAGCTGACTGCCTTTCTAAAAACTAGGAGTATATTATGAATCGATACCTTTTTGAAAAAGGGCAAACATTTAGCATTCGGAAGTTGACTGTAGGTGTGGCATCTGTTATCGTGGGACTGGCATTTTTTGCTTCTGGGACCGTACGTGCAGACGAAACGTCTCCTGCCACGACATCCAATTTAGATCAGCAAATGAAACAAGTAGCAGATATAGAAGAGACCAAGGCTGAACCAGTCAAAGAAGAAGGCCGTGTAGAAGCTGAAAAACAAGAAACACCTGCTGCCGATACCAGCAGTGCTGATTTGCTCCCTGAAGAAATTCAAGACCGTGCCTATCCAGATACACCTGTCAAAGAACTCGACACGACAACTATCGTTGACAAGAAAGCTAGTCCAAAAGTAGAAACTAAGAGCATTCTAAAGGATAAGGAAGAAACTCCAAAAGAAGCTGAAAACGGAAACCGTGCTATTATAAAAGGTGGAGAAGACCTCAAACACATCAACTACGAGGGACAACCTGCAACTGCTGCCACTATGGTTTACAGCACTTACAATGCAGGAGAGCAACGCTACCTCGTTTCAGGATCTGGTATCTTTGTTGCACCTAATTTGATTCTTACCGTTGCACATAACTTCCTAGAAGCCAATAAAGAAAACGGCGAAGGTCACATCCGTGGTGGAAAATCTGCCCAGTTCTACTATAACGTTGGTTCAAATAGCGAAAAGAAAAACTCACTTCCATCTTCTGGAACTACGGTTCTATTTAGAGAAAAGGACATCCATTTCTGGAACAAGAAGGAGTTTGGAAAAGGCTATAAGAACGACCTTGCTCTTGTAGAAGCTCCTATTCCTCTTCCAATTGCTAGTCCAAACAAAGCAGCAACCTTTGCACCTTTAGCGGATCACAAGACGCATCAGCCGGGAGAAGCCATTAGTACGATTGGCTACCCAACAGACTCGAGCTCAAAAGAGTTAAAACAGCCTATCCTAGCTGGCCAACTTTACAAGGCAGATGGGACTATTCGATCTGTTGAGTCCTATGATGATAAGGGAACGACCGGTATCACCTACCAAACCACTTCTGTATCTGGTTTGTCTGGTGGTGGGATTGTAGATAGCCAAGGAAAAGTTCTCGGTGTTCACCAACACGGAACCGTTGACAATGGTGTTCCTGAAAAGGATCGCTTTGGTGGCGGACTCGTCCTTTCACCTGAACAACTGAAATGGGTTAAGGACATGATTGCCAAATATGGTGTCAAAGGCTGGTACCAAGGAGACAACGGAAATCGTTACTACTTTACTGATGAGGGGCGTATGCTTCGGAACGAAACAGCTGTTATCGGAAGCAACGAATATTCCTTCAACCAAGATGGGATTGCTACCTTGACTAAGGGAGTTGAATACGGTCGTGTGGTTATCCAACACGAAGACGAAGAAGGAAATCCTGTCAAAGATAATGATACCTTCATCGAACAGACAGCTGTTGATTCTCCATTTGACTACAATTTCAAAAAAGAAATCGAGAAAACGGACTTCTATCAGAAGAATAAAGACAAATACGAAATTGTATCCATTGATGGTGTAGCGGTCAATAAACAACTAAAAGATACTTGGGCTGAAGATCACAATGTTGTCAGCAAAGCGCCTGCTGGTACACGTGTCATCAAGGTGGTCTATAAAGTCAACAAAGGCTCTTTCAAAGTTTACTACCGTCAAAAAGGAACAGCTACTGAGCTAGCGGAAGCGACAGTTGATAACAATGAAGGTCAAGAGTATGACGTTTCCTTTGTCAACACCTTCCATGCAAAAGACATTGCTGGCTACCGTCCAGTCAAAACCAGCCTGGAAGCAAGGATCCAGCATAAAGGTGTGAATGAGGTCGTCTTTGAATACGAGCCAGTCGCTGATACAGCCAATCCAACGACACCGACTCCACCAGTCGCTCATCCAGAAGATAAAGAAACCGAGATTGGCAATCATGGACCTCTTCCAAGCAAGGCTCAACTCGATTACCACAAGGAAGAATTGGCAGCCTTCATCCACTATGGAATGAACACTTATACCAATTCTGAATGGGGAAATGGGAAAGAAGACCCCCGGTACTTCAATCCAACCAACTTGGATACTGACCAGTGGATTCGTACTCTGAAGGAAACGGGCTTCAAACGAACTATTATGGTTGTTAAACACCACGACGGATTCGTTGCTTACCCATCTAAATACACCAACCATACCGTAGCTGCTAGCCCATGGAAAGATGGTAAGGGTGACCTTCTCGAAGAAGTTTCCAAGTCCGCTAGCAAGTATGACATGAATATGGGTGTTTACTTGTCACCATGGGATGCTAATCATCCAAAATACCATGTTGCAACCGAAAAAGAATACAACCAATACTATCTCAACCAGCTGAAAGAAATCCTTGGTAATCCGAAATACGGTAACAAAGGGAAATTTATCGAGGTTTGGATGGACGGTGCACGTGGTAGCGGTGCCCAAAAAGTAACCTATACCTTCGATGAATGGTTCAAATACATCAAAGAAGCCGAAGGAGATATCGCCATCTTCTCTGCTCAACCGACAAGCGTTCGCTGGATCGGAAATGAACGGGGTATCGCAGGTGACCCTGTCTGGCATAAAGTTAAACGGGCCAACATCACAGACGATGTGAAAAACGAATACCTCAACCATGGTGACCCAGATGGTGATATGTACTCTGTAGGGGAAGCTGACGTTTCGATCCGTTCGGGCTGGTTCTATCATGACAACCAACAGCCGAAATCACTCAAAGAGTTGATGGATATCTACTTCAAGTCTGTTGGTCGTGGAACCCCACTCCTTCTCAATATTCCACCAAATAAAGAAGGAAAATTTGCAGATGCAGATGTGGCTCGCTTGAAGGAATTCAAAGCAACCCTAGATCAAATGTATGCGACTGACTTTGCCAAAGGCGCAACTGTAACAGCAAGTTCTACTCGTCAAAACCACCTCTACAAAGAAAGCCACCTCACAGACGGTAAAGATGACACCAGCTGGGCCCTCTCAAATGATGCCACAACCGGTAGCTTTACAGTCGATTTGGGGCAAAAGAGACGCTTTGACGTCGTTGAACTCAAGGAAGACATCGCCAAAGGTCAACGTATCTCAGGTTTCAAGATTGAAGTCGAAATCAACGGACGTTGGGTGACATACGGCGAAGGTTCGACCGTTGGTTACCGTCGCTTGGTTCAAGGCAAGCCTGTTGAAGCACAAAAAATCCGTGTAACCATCACCGGTGCTCAAGCAACCCCAATCTTAACCAACTTCTCAGTCTACAAGACACCAAGCAGCATTGAAAAGACTGATGGCTACCCTCTTGGACTTGAATACCACTCAAACACAACGGCAGATACAGCCGGAACAACTTGGTACAATGAATCTGAAGGTGTTCGTGGCACTTCTATGTGGACCAATCAAAAAGATGCCAAAGTCAGCTATACCTTCACAGGAACCAAGGCCTATGTCGTCTCTACAGTCGACCCAGGTCATGGAGAAATGTCCGTCTACGTTGATGGTCAAAAGGTTGCCGATGTGCAAACTAAGAACGCTAGCCGTAAACGTAGCCAAAAAGTCTTTGAGACAGGCGATTTAGCACCTGGCCAACACACTATTACCCTCGTGAACAAAACAGGCGAACCAATTGCTACAGAAGGAATCTACACCCTAAACAATGATAGTAAAGGGATGTTTGAACTTGAGTCTACCAACTACGAAGTCGAAAAAGGAAAACCAGTCACTGTTAAGATTAAGCGTGTTGGTGGAAGCAAGGGGACTGCTACTGTGCGCTTCATCACAGAACCTGGAACTGGGGTTCACGGTAAAGTTTACCAAGATACAACTCAAGATGTGACTTTTGAAGATGGAGAAACAGAAAAGACTGTTACCATCCCAACGATTGACTTTACAGAACAAGCCGACTCTGTCTTTGACTTCAAAGCCAAGCTCACTTCTGTCACTGATGGTGCCCTGCTCGGTTTCGCTACAGATGCAACCATCCAAGTGATGAAAGCTGAATTGCTGATCAAGGACCAAACAAGTTATGATGACCAAGCTAGTCAGTTGGATTACAGTCCTGGCTGGAACCATGAAACCAATTCCGCAGATAAATACCAAAAGACGGAGTCTTGGGCTTCCTTTGGTCGCTTAACTGATGAACAAAAGAAAAAGACAACCGTAACAGCTTACTTCTACGGTACTGGACTTGATATTAAGGGCTATGTTGATCCAAATCATGGTATCTACAAGGTATTCCTCGACGGCAAAGAAGTTCCTTACCAAGAGGGCATGGGAAATGCTTCGACTATTGATGGTAAGAAATACTTTAGCGGTCATGCAGCCCAACGCCAAGGCAATCAAACTCTGGTTAGCTTAAAAGGTCTGGACGAAAACTTGCACGCAGTCACCCTTCAACTAGATCCTGATCGAAACGATTTGTCTCGAAATATCGGTATCCAGGTAGACCAATTCATCACTCGTGGCGAAGGTAGCGAACTCTACAGCAAGGCAGATATCATCCAGTCTATCTCAAAATGGAAAGACGATCTGTCCAACTTTGATCCAGCAGGCTTGAAAAATACGGCTACTGCACGCCAAGCTTTCCAAGCAAATCTAGAAAAATTGAGAAACCAACTCAGTGCTGATGCAGTGGATGTTCAAGAAGTCATGTTGACAGTCAGTGCCCTACAAGATATCCTATCCAAGGACGAGAACTATCAAAGAGGCCAAGAGGAACCTAGTCCAGAGCAACCTGAACAGCCTGAAGAACCTTCTAAACCTGATCAACCAGCTGAACCAAAACAACCGGAAATTGAGTATGATAAGGCTATGGACAGCTTGACAAAAGCTATCGAGAAAAAAGTCGCTGAGCTTGGATCCAACAAGGAAGCTAAAAAGAAATTATTAGAAATTGCTGATCAAGCCATTGCTGCAATCCAAGAAGCTAAAACTCAGGAAGCAGTCAATCAAGCGCTAAAAACTGCTCTCGAACAAATCAACAAGCTCGAAGCAGCTCAGCCTGAGAAACCTGCTGAACCAAAACAACCGGAAATTGAGTACGATAAGGCTATGGACAGCTTGACAAAAGCTATCGAGAAAAAAGTCGCTGAGCTTGGATCCAACAAGGAAGCTAAGAAGAAATTGTTAGCAATTGCTGACCAAGCCATTGCTGCAATCCAAGAAGCTAAAACTCAGGAAGCAGTCAATAAAGCGCTAGAAACTGCTCTCGAACAAATCAACAAACTCGAAGCAGCTCAACCTGAAAAACCGGCGCAACCGGAAAATCCGGCTCAGCCTGAAAAGCCAGCTCAGCCTGAAAATCCGGCTCAGCCTGAAAAACCAGTTCAACCGGAAAAACCGGCTGAACCTGAGAAACCTGCTGAGCCTGAAAAACCAACTCAGCCTGAAAATCCGACTCAACCGGAAAAACCTGCTCAACCGGAAACTCCAGCGCAACCTGAGAAACCTGCTCAGCCTGAAAATCCGACTCAACCGGAAAAACCTGCTGAGCCTGAAAAGCCAGTTCAGCCTGAAAAACCGGCTCAACCTGAAACTCCAGCGCAACCTGAGAAACCAATTACTTCTTCAAGTCCTGAGGAAGGGGTTAAAGACCTTGTCTTTACACTTCCAAGCTTAGAAATCGTCAATAAGGTCGTACCGTTCAAGACGATTCGTCGCGAAAACCCACAATTAGACAAAGGAAAAGAGCAAGTTCTATCAGAAGGGAAAGACGGTCTCTTAGTCGAGTATGTTGAAGTGGACGGTGACAATCGCAAGGTTCTCCAAACAGAAGCAACTCCAGCTCAAGATCGAGTGATTGAGGTAGGTAGCAAACAAAGCTCAGTTGGAACAGAAGCGCCACCAGTTGTGACTCTTCCTGAGTATGTTCTACCAAGAGAGACTGAAAAACCTGCGCCAGCCGTAACAGATAATTCATCATCAAAAGATGAAAAAGCTCCTGTTACAGCTACAGTCAAAGAAGACAAGGAAAGACTACTCCCTGCAACTGGGGAACAAGAAGCAAGTGCCTTCCTCTTCTTGGCAGCCATTACTTCTATCTTGTCTCTCCTCATCTTCCAAAAGAATTTCAAAGACTAGTAATCCTCTTTGATTGATTCTTTCTAATTATTCAGTTCCCCCGTTGAGAAGACCATCTGGTCTTCTCTTTTTCTATCTGTAAAATTAAAAAACATCCACAAATATACATGGATGTTTTGGTATGACTCTATAAAGTAAGATGATCATTGAAGATAGCTGTTCTCAAATCCAACCACGTTTTCAAATAAACGCTCATCTAAAAAAGCGAGTGCCCTTGTCTTATCTCATCAGAACATCCATCATAAGTTTCTGCAAGAACTCCACAGATAAAGGATAACGTTTCGAATTCCAATACCATGAGATCTTCTGACGCTCACAAGCCATCTTTCCTAAATCAGACTTCCCTCTCCCACATCTAGATCTACTGACTACTATTTTCGAGTCCAGCGTATGCATAGGTTCGATTTCTGGGACACTCTTTTTCCATCACCACCCTAAAGTAAAAGCGATGCTCCCGCCCATCCTTAGCATTTTCCTTGTTCAAGACAAAGTAGTTTTTCTGATTCATCGCCATGGTGCGTAGGATGTCATCGATCAAAAAAGTCAGTGGTACATTCATAGCAGAGTATTTTTGAAAATCCTCTTCAAAACGAATATAGGCTTCTGAAAAATAATCCATCTGCAGTTTGTTTTCATACAACTCTTTCCTAGTCATACACTCCCTCCTCCCACAGTCGAATTTCGAGGACATCTGCTACCTCCACCAGCCTATAGCCCTCATTGGTCCTAATAGATAGAGTTTGAGGTGATAATTCGCTTACCTTGCCGACGATAGTCGTTTTTTGTTTCTTTTCCTTGACCACAAAGCATCCCTTCAGTTGCCCGACATAAAGCTGTGAAAGCAAGATCAACTTCTCAACGGGATTCAAATTCGTCGAAAAAGCAACCCGATTTTTTTCTTCACCAAGTGAACTAGTATGCTCTGAGAGGAAAAAGCCCATCCACTTCTGCATCCCTGGATCTTGATAGTCACGCGCAGATTGAAAGGGTAAATAAGAACGATCAATCATTTTAAACCATCTAATCCTCCAGCAGAATGCCCCCCAATCAGCTTGCTTCTAGCAAGACTCCTAGAGGCTTCTTCCAGTGCATTGGCCTTTAAGAGGGAGGTAAAACCAAATTGTTCCCGAATGGAGTCAATGGCTGTCTGGAGCCTTTCTTCTTTTTCTAACTTGTCAACATCATCAAAGAGGGAGATCAAGCCAAAGGACTCATCCACAAATCTTGAATAGTTGACTCCGACACTTCTGACCGCTCCAGAAGTGTATTTATTATGAAATAGCTTCAAAACATAATCCGTTAAGATAGCTGTATTATTGGTCGGTTCGACCTTCATTTGTGTGTGAATAGACGGCCTGACCTCCTGTTTAGAGAAACCGACATAGATAGAGACAAGGGTTGTTTTCTTGCCAGCTCTTCTCAGCCTAATAGCCACCTGCTCCGCCATTTCTCGGAGAATAATTTCAATATCCCGTAGCTTCACGTAGTCTCTCGGCAAGATTTGAGAATTTCCTAACCCTTGGGACTTGGCTTTATAGGGCCTGTGAACATTGCTCTCATCAATCCCGTTAGCATGAAACCACAAACGCAGGCCAGCCTGACCAAGTGTTTTCTGTAGCTGGTCGGGATTGCTGGTTGCCAATTCCTTGATGGTAAAAATCCCCAGAGTATGCAAGCGTTTCTCCATCCGCCTGCCAATCCCCCAAAAATCCGTCATCTTGGAAATGGCCCAGACCTTCTCTTCCACATCCTGATAAGACCAGTTGGCCCTCATGGTCGGGGTGTGCTTGGCCTCATTATCCAGAGCCAACTTGGCCAGTAAGGGATTGGCATTGGACATACCCACCGTAGAGTAGATCCCTGTCTGCCTCCAAATATCTCTCTGGATACGAGCAGAAAGCATATCCAGCTTGTCTTTGCGAGAGAGAATCTTGTCTGGGATGAAATAGTTGAGCGAACTAGTCAGGTCAATAAAGCCCTCATCGATAGAGTAAGGATAAATATCCTCTGGACTCCCATAGTTTTGAAAAATTCGCTGGATTTCCATATTGACTGCGATATACTCGTCCATCCGAGGAGGGACAATCAAGGTGACTTGTGCCCAATCTTCGATGTAACGCACATAGTCTGAATCTGTAGGCAATCCTTGCTTTCTGGCGTTATAGTAGGAAAATTTGCGGGTCTTGATATCAAAGGGCAGATCATAGGCCCGACCAACATTTGACTTACCAAAAATCTTCTTAAACATGGGAGAGGAGGCTAGAATAAGACCAGTCGAATTATCCGCGCGACTCATGACACAAAGCGAGGTCTTCAGCGGATGCAAACCCCTTTTCACACACTCGACACTGGCATAAAAGGATTTCATATCGACAAAGGCAATGTCACTTTTGGGCTCTCTGGAATAATCAAAGTAGCCCATAGGCTAGCCCTCCATTGGCACAAAATTCCCAACGATAATCCCCACAATCCGAGGATCTTCCTCGTAAGAGATGAAAATATCCTTGTATTTAGGATTGATAGAGACCAGACGCAAGCCATCTTCCTCACGATAGACCCGTTTGATATAGGTCTGGTTGTTGCAAACCACTGCATAAACCGCCCCATCATAATCAAATCCGGTCTCTCGAATCAAAGCCACGGAACCATTTTGATATTTAGGTTCCATAGAGTCCCCAGCCACCCAGGACGCAAAATCATGGGCCAGTTCCTCATTAAAGTAAACCGTATCAAAATTCCGATCATCATATACCGAAGCCCCGATCCCTGCTGACATGCGTTCATAGACACGGTATTCGTAAAGGCGCTCTGGCATGGTCATCACTTTCTGAGCTTGTTCCTCTTGAGCTAGGTTGCGAGCATAAAGTACAACCTTTTCTTTCCCTTGCTTGGAGAGGCTATTGTAGAGACGGACAATCTCTATCTGGGTGAAATAACCTTTTGCGACTTTTAGAATCTTCTCTAGCTGAGCAACCTTCTCCTTGGATGGTTCCTTAATCCCGCGTTCCCAAGCGGAGTACGCCTGAAAACTAATCCCCAGTTGCTCTGCAATTTCTTTTTGTGTCAGTTTTAGCTCTTTTCTCCGAGCCTTGAGTTTTTCTGGTTGGTACATGATTCACCTCCTAGTGTGATGCTTTAATGGACATTATCTCCCTTAGAAAGACACATCGATGGTTGAGCTTACATTTTCAAAGCTCAACCAATTTGGTTTAGTTTTATTATATAAAAAAAGTGAACGATTGTCCACTGGGAAAATCAAATTTTAACAGGCACAACTGGAAATTATGAACAAAAAAACATCCAAGAAAACATTCTTGAATGTCTGGACAGATTATAACTCCATTAACCTTGTCAGTAGACTGGAAATGATGATATTATGACCTCCTTATCTCAAATATTGCTGTATGAACCCACTCATTATGAATGTATAAGTCATTTTCTATCATTCTACTAAAGGTGAAACCATTTTTTAAAAGCACCCTCTGAGAGGCTAGATTACCCGTTGCCGTTCCTGCAATGATTCTATTGAAACCATAAGTATGAAACGCCTTGTCTAAAACAAGTCTAACCGCTTCGCTAGCATAGCCTAAGTTGCTAACATTTTCCCCAATCCTATACCCAAGCTCTGCTGTTGTTCGATCATTCTCTAAAACACTTAAATTGATTCTTCCGATCATAACACCTTGTGAATCTCTGATAAGATGCATGTAGATATCCCGATTCGTTTGTTCCGTTAACAATTCCCTCGTGATTTCTTTGAAACCTTCTAAATCAAAATAGTTAGCTGGTCTAGGAGGTAGATTTCGTTCAAAATACTCCCGATTTTCTTTTTCAAAAGAATAAACGTCTAGACTATTTTCCTCAGACAACAGCTCTAAACTAATCATTACAAAACTTCCCTTCTCTTCTTAGTAAAAATATTGTGAGACTTACCTAGCCCTAACAACTCCTACTCTAATTTTTGCAACAGCTTTACAACTTGACGATTTTCAATCCTCACATAGTATACACCACTATCACTGACAAGTTTATCCTCTTTATATTTAGCAATTTTGACAGCATAAAGACCGCGTGGTAGGGGTTGGTTGGCAAAAAATTCCTTCATGAGCGCTTCAAGCTCTTTTAGATAGTCATCATACAAGAGATCTCTTTTTTCTTTTGGAACGAAATACTGAAATTCAAATGTTGGTATAAAAATCTCTTTTTGGAACAGATATTGAGCATCCATTGGATACATTCCTTGCAGAGCTTGGCCCTTGCTTTGATTTTCCTCTAATATTTCATTATAAAGATAGATATTATCAGATTGGTTATTAAATTCAAAATCAATACCTTGATACTTCAAATCAGGAAGTTTAGGATCTTTGATTGAACTGTCCAGTGTTTTTAAAAACTCGCTGGTGCCTGGACTAACCTCAATCCCTAAATAGGCTAATTCTGGGAAAACATCATAAATTTTTTTACCATTTTTGTAATCAACCTCTGCATCTGTCTTTCCATATGTTTCACTTTTTGAAAAGCGAGTATAGTATTTAAATCGAGTTTTAACCTCATAGGTTTTTCCGGCTATATTTTCACTGTAGGTACCATGGATTATAAATCCTCCTACACTTGTATAGTTTTTCTCGTATTTTTCTAACTCAAACTGTCCTGTAAGACCGTAATTTTGATAAGAACGATGCACAGCTTGCTCAATCTCAGTTTGACTTGCATGGGCAAACAGCCCCCACATATCCATTAGAGAAAAAATCGGACTGAACACTGTGAAGATTACCATTGGGATCACTATGGATAAGCAACCTATTAATAGCCAATTTCTTTTCTTGGCGTTTTCTTCAGATTTTTTAGCAGTTTTCTGTTTCCTTTTTAAGATTAGAATGAGCAAAACCAAAAGCACTAATACTAATAAAACCAAGCTACAATCTCCTTTTACTTTGGACAGTTGTTAACAGGTAGATAGGAGACCGACAGAAATACTCGTCTCACCTGCTAACTTATCCTGAATTCCATAAACTCGTCTGAAACGAGGAGCAACCCTTGTCTCATTATACCACATGAGAGATACCGTGAGAAGAAGAGAAAAGCAAAAGAAAACCACCTGAAATAAATTCAGGTGGTTAGCTTCATGAGACTAGGAGTAGGTTCTATAAACCTTTATCTCTTCTTAGACTTCTTCACATGTTCCTTGTACATTTTTGACTTTTTCCCATACCATTCTTCAATGGTATAGCCATACTCTTCACGGTATTTCTCTTGGTTTTTATTGACTGCATTCAAGTTCTCTAGAGTTACTACATTGGACTTGAAAAATGATACCAAAAATAGTCCTAGTAAAATAGGTGCAATAGGTAATAAAGCAAGCAAGAGATACGCTAGGAAATGATTAAGCCCGTGAGTAAAGAGATTGATTCCATACATCAACAACCATAAGAATAAAATAACATTCAAAAATTTTTTATAATATTCTGAGGAGAAATAATCCTTGCTAGCGCGCTGCTTTGTAACGAGAATATAAATAAGGTAAATCAGTGATAAGACAAAACCAATCCAGTAGACGATACGAACTACTACTAGGGGGATTAAATATAAGATGGCTATAAACCAACTATAATAAAAAATTAGAAATAAAATCAGCTGAAGAATCTGAGTCAATAAATAGGTCTTAATACGATTTCTTTTAGAGATGATATAAAAACAAATATAACAAAACCAACAAAACAAGAATAGAAAACCAAAGAAGCTATTTGGGGGGATAAGCCCTTTTTCCACTGATGTTAGCTGTGTAACCATTGATGTCAATGGTACAGCTGGATCATGCCCTGCTTCACTAGCCATTCGAAATAAGCTTATCGGAAAATAGGTCCCAAGAATAATCATAAATGAAAATAAAGGTGCTACAGAAAACATCTTCAATATGTTAAAACGTCTTCCCGTTTCTAGTGCATCATTAATATCTTTTTGCATCTTATCCATTTATTTTCTCCTATTATCCAAACAAGGATGAGGCCGCCTTCAGACCACCATTGAAAAAATCAGAAACATTCTTGCCCACACTTTTGACAGTCTCCAAGCCCTGGTGGATTCCATTTCCGATAGACTCCACTCCTGATTCTACCACGTCCACAGCACCATAAGCAAAATTTTTAACTCCTTGAGTATTTGCTAGTAAGTAATCCGTCCTTAACCCGTTATACCACATGAGCAATACTTTGAGAAAAAGGGAAAAAAACACCTGAACATCATTCAGGTGATTAATGAAATTTTGCAGTTAGTTGAAGAAACTTTCAATCCAACCACTTATATTGTTTAACAATATTCCTAGCTGACCAATAAGTCCATCCATCTCCAAAGCTTTATTCTCATACTCATTAATTTTTATGAGTAACTCATCAATATTCTCGTCCATGGCCTTAATACTAGAATCAAAATATGAAATCAGATTACCTGCGGGGGTAACAAATTTCGTATCATGCAAATTTCCAGTCCAGGAATCATCATGTTCATCTTTTTTAGAAGCTACAGCTTTTTTTTGCTTAACAAACTCACTTTTAATTTTCCTTAATTCGTCATATATTTCCTTGACTTTTTTTGCCTCTTCTAAATAACCTTCTTTTTTTGATCGAGCTGAACTAATCTGCGATTGAATTGCAGCTTGCTGACTAGCGTTTGACACCATTCCTACCCTTAAATTTACTATTTATAAATTGCATTCAATAGAAATACCATTGTCAACAAGATGGGTGCTAAAATTAATGTTGCCATACATATCCATACTTGACGCTTATACACCACTTCCATACCACTGTATCTCTCAACAAAGGACTCTTTGGGACAAGCAGGGTTATACCAAACAGTCATCTTTGAGCCCTTTGGAAAAGCATCTTCCAAAACACGTGTAACAGAAACGACAGAATTTCTATAAATTGTTATCTTTTGAGCTAATAACTCCGACCTAGAAGTGGCTTGTACACTCTTCCAAGGAACTGATATGAGAATAACTCTATGGTAGTCCAGATTTCTTTGATAAGTCCGCCCATCAACTTTATATTCAACAATTGGAGGACCTGCTGGTTTTGAATACTTGTATCCTACTACAACTCCCTCAACACATGCAGTAGATAAATTTTTAATTCTTAGTTCTCTTTTGTAAAAATAACGGAAAAAGAAAAGTACAGATGAACAGAGTAATAAAACTCCAAATAGCAACAAAAAATAAAGCTTTAAATCTGACATATAGTTCTCCTACTTCATTTGAATATCTGAAATACTTAGGTTCATTTTTCTTTCATCTACAATCTTTGTAGCAATCGATTTCTGTTCAGTTGTTAAAGGAAGTAAAAAAATTGTTGCAGATTGTGTAGGCAGCTCCCCGCTTTCAGAAATCTTGTATTCAACTAATTCATTTTGGTAGATTTGCTGTCCCGCATAACTCCAACTAATTTTAAATTTAGCATCATGATTAATGTCAGTATCCGTCTTGTTTAATATCATAAATACTGCATACTCCTGCTCATTAAATGTATATGTACTACCAGAATAGTATAGAGTAACTTCTCCTTGATTACCTACCTCAGGATGTTCTTCAATTAATTTCTTTCCAAACTCTATTAATTCCGACGTTTTACCTTCATATTGTGGTGCTACTACAAATTTTAATTTTTTCTCCTCCTTGACAATCGTCTCATTTTTATTAGCCTCTTTATCTTTAATCCCATTAGAGCAACCTCCAAGTATTAACAATAAAATTATAACAAACAGCTTCTTCATTTTTTCACCTTTCTATTCAAAATCCAATTAATTCCTTTTCCTATTTTCATTTCTAACTCCTTAATATTATTCGTATTTAATTATATCATACGAAACTTATAATAGAAAAACTCACCTGAATTAAATTCAGGTGAGTTCAGATAGTTATGGAAAATCTTTGTATTGACTCTCTGCGATTTCAACCATTTTTCTACGATTGTGGCGTTCCTTGGAATCTTTTCCGCCTTGGATATAACGCTCTCTGCGTTCTGCACGTGTTTCGGGTGCTTTCGTATACATATTCTGACCGATGGAATTAGCCATACTATCATCTACGCTTTTAAAAGCCTCACCAACTGCCCCAA
>PPYF01027068.1_pt1 | contig 33323 bp, 33 predicted proteins | sample 1559871 | NCBI WGS metagenome assembly PPYF01 (sample SAMN08240021, study PRJNA423297) | Human gut metagenome, whole genome shotgun sequencing project.
GCATCACGGGTGTAGTAGCTATCGTTTTGATGCTCATTCACGCAACGTGGGCAACGTGGACCTATTTGCGCGGCAGCGAGCAGGCGCAGAAGCGCTTCCATACCTTCAGCACAGTGGTCTGGCTTGTCTGGCTCATCCCCTACATCATCGGTATCTTGATGGGTATTCCTGCGATTCACCTGAAAGCAGTGTGCGCTGCTGGCACGAGCGTGATCATTGTTGCGATTCTGAGCGTGTTGCTTGCGCTCCCCCGCCACCGCCGCTTTCAGTAAGATGCGTCTTCTGCCAACCCGAACGTCTTGCTACTTCCACAAGAGCGAGGCGTTCGGATCGCGCTCAAGACAGAGGTCGCGCAACTGATCGAGCTCATCCTTGTAGTCGGCAGGATCATCCGATTCTTCGCGATAGTCGAGCGTCTCCAGCACCTCAACTGCAAAGCCCTCTTCGCCGTAACGCTCCCACAGCTCCAGGAGATGTCGATTAGGATGATAGCCTGAGTTCAGCTTGAACGTCACGCTGTTGATGTCGGCCGAGATGTTGCGCGATGCCAAGAGAAAGCTTTCCCCCGTAGGCTCACAACGAAACGCCAGCACACCTATAGGAGGTCGGCTGTTGCGATACGCTTCCTTCAGTTCTCGTTTGTGCTGTTCGTCCATTGGCTATTCCTGTTCAAATCCTCTTACAGGTCGAAATCGTATTCTTCAACCAACTTCTCAAGCAGATCAGGGCCCATATCCTGCACCCCAGTTTCCCAAGGCGTTGCTTCGCAGAACACTTGGGTGCGCGGATAATAAGTAAGGTGCACAAAGTTCCCATAGTCGTTGATCACTTTAGCCGCTGCAATATCTTTTTCTGGCACAACGAGCACAATGCGCTCTTCGTCAGCAGTACAGAATGTAAGTACATGCTGATCTTGCATGATCGCACTATAACGAGCAGATGGATGATCGATATCAGCTTCGACCAAAAGCACCTCGGCTGTTTCAGGACCCTCGATCAGATCCTGAAAGGGCTTAAGGAGTTCATAGGAAATCTTATGCTTCTTTCGATGCCGCCGGTAAAGAACGAATGACGCTATGCAAGCAGCCCACACCGCGAATACAACGAAGTACGTTCCCACGCTTGCGCCATCTAACGCAGTAAGGCTTCCCAAGAGCAGGATGAACAGCTCGCCATACACAAGAACGTTAAGGGCTGCGATCGAAAGCTGCCTTACGAAGGCCTTTCGTGTTTTTGAGCGCTCACTTGCGCTCATAGACTTGAGGCCGAGCACGATGCGTTTCACGAAAAAGCAACCTACAATGAACATGCCGATGCTTGCCACTGCCATTCCAAGGCTCCCCAGGAATTTGTTCACCACGCCTTCCTGTCCGATTCCTACGGCTTGTTCGCCGTAGATGAAGAGCACAGCCCCACCAATAATGCAGATGCACGAAATGATCAGGAAGATCCGCTCGGCCTTCGAGGACGATACAACAACTGAAGGCTTAGGTTGTTTTGGCGGTTCGGGTGGCGTATTGTTCGTCATGTTGATCCTTGCGGAGTGAATTCTTGACTGACCTCATTGTAAGCCAATTCACGCTTTGCGCCTGGTAAGGCCCACCACCATTCCGACCAAGGCGCCCATAAGAGCGAACACGATCCAGCCAAAGCCCATCGAAGAAAGCGGGAGCAGTTCGAGCGGAACGATAGTAGCCACATCAGCCACAGCCAGCTCAACCACGATCCCGCCCACAAGCGCACCTATGGCAGCCCCTTGGTAAACTTCGCGCAGCTTGATCTGCTTCCTGAAGATCAGAAGCACCACCACGGTGATGAAGGGTGGGTACACCACGCCCAGCACCGGATCGGCAAAGCGAATGATGTTATCGAGGCCGATATCACAGATCAGCGCACCTATCACACAATCGATAATTAAAAGTGCTCGATAGGAAATCTTATTTTTGAACAGTCGACTGAAATAATCGGCAGCTGAACTCACAAGCGCAACAGCCGTAGTCACACACGCAAGTGCCACAACCACGCTCAGCAAGATCTTGCCCGCATCACCCAGAACACTCTCAGCAATAGCAACGAGCAAAGCAGCCTGCGACATGCCCGTTCCAAGAGACACTGACGTTGCGCCCAGATACGCTAATCCCCCATAGACCAGCGCAAGCATCAACACCGCCCCAAAGCTTGCGCGGGCAAGCAACCCTGATCGTTTGCCCGGATCCGTGTAGCTCTTCACAACAGCGGAATCCAAAATGATGATCGAAAACGCCGCAACACCGAGAACATCCATGGTCTGGTAGCCCGATCGGATACCTTCTTGAAACACATACTCTGTTTGCGGCGGCTGAATTGCACCTATGGGAGTGATAATTCCAGCCACAATCAGCACGAACACACCAATCACTAACGTTGGTGTGAAGAATTTGCCGATGATATCAACAACGCGCGACCTTCTACAGGTGAGCAGATACACAATTACGAAGAACACAATGGAAAACGGAACCAAGTAAGCGTCCGCGCCCTCTCCGAGATAGGGTGCGATGGACAATTCAAAGGTAGTAGCTGCGGTGCGCGGCATGGCAAAGACAACACAAAGACACAGGATAGCAACGGCAGTTAAGATTGTGCCACCAACCCGACCGAGTGCCCCATCGAAAGCTCCGCGCGGACCATTCAGACGGCTTACTACAAACACACCGAGACACGAGAGAACAGCATCGACAAGTAGAAATCCGACTAAGCCCCAGACCCAAAGATCGCCACTCATTTGACCTAACGTGGGTGGAAAAATCAGATTCCCTGCGCCAAAAAACATCGCGAAGAGCGAGAATCCGACCACAATCGAATCTTTTCCGAGCGTCGTTTTTCTCTCTGTTCTTCCGATTTGCTTCATGTAAAGCCTACCTGCGCACGTTGCTAAACAAGTTGTTGCCTGTCTTAAACACCAATGTATCGAACATCGATGTCTTGATCAGCTTTGATCAGCCTTGATTCTAGAATATGCAATCGCCAGCGAGGAACGCTGCATACAATCTGCAAATGATCGGTCGATGATTTGTGACCATACAGAAACCCGTGCGATGGGACGATAGGACGATAGGGCGATAGGGCGATCGGAGGCAATTCTCCTTGTTTCGCTGAACAGGCGGTCTACTAAACCTAAGCAACATCAAGACCCTCATCAAATTCAAAACCAAGCGCCTACAATAAAATGGTTGAGAAAAAGGAGTCGATCAATGTTAAAGACAGCAGCCATTTTCCAGGACAAGATGGTCCTACAGCGTCAGAAGCCAGTGTCCATCTGGGGTACTCAGACAGCTGGCACAGAAGTCACTGCCAAGATTCAGGGAAAGCAAGGAGTGACCCGCGCAGACGAAAACGGAAATTGGATGCTATCGCTCCCTCCATTAGAAGCCTCTGAAGACGAACAACTTATTATCTGCTCCGGAACTAAGCAGATAATCTTCAACCACGTTGCAATTGGTGAAGTGTGGCTTGCGGGCGGACAGTCTAATATGGAACTCTGGATGAAGTTTGAAGCACACCGAGATGAAGAACTCGCAGATTGTCCCCTACCCCGATTGCGCTTTTTCGATGTGCCTGAAATCGCCTTCGATGGACAGGCAGAGGCGTTCGATTACAGCAGATTCAGTATCTGGCGCGAAGCTACCGCAGAAAATCTCGACTATTTCAGTGCGGTTGCATACCACTTTCAAAAAGAGTTATCCCAAGCGCTCGATATGCCCATCGGCATTATTGGCTGCAACTGGGGCGGAACCACAACATCTGCTTGGATGAACCCAGAAACGACAGCTCGTGTTGGAAAGCCCTGGATAGATGACTATGAAAATGCCATCAAAGACAGAAACATGACCGCCTACTGGCAAGCCCAGCTCAAGGATCCAAGCAATGACACGGGAAATCCCCTGGAAGATCCTTTTACCAACTACATGCTCGAAGCAACGCGCACCGCTGAAGAGATCGATGAGCATTACGGGTTCAGCATCGTTGACTTCATGCAGAAGCGTCGCGCCGCGCTGAAACCCATCGACATTCCAGGCTCCCTCTATGAACACATGCTAAAAACTATTGCGCCTTACTCAATACGAGGAGTTACCTGGTACCAGGGAGAAAACGATGACGCAAAAGGCCATGGAGATATCCACGACAAAATGCTCGCTGGTCTGATTACAGATTGGCGTAAGCTCTGGAATGATGATTTGCCGTTTCTGATTGTGCAGCTCACTGGATTCGAAGAGTGGTCGTACAACACTGCGCCCAACAACTACCCCATCGTCCGAGAATGCCAGCAAAAGGTCGCTGATACTGTTGACGGAGTCTTTCTCTGCTCCATATCCGATGCAGGAGAGCAATACGAAATTCACCCAAAGAATAAAAAGATTGTCGGGAAACGCTTGGCTCTACTGGCGCGAGGACATATCTATCAAGAGGATCTCCTCTGCGATGCCCCACGTGCCGTATCGGGACAACGTCGCAAAAACAAAATAACCCTTTGCTTTGACCACGCAGAAGGCGGATTGTATAGAGAAGGCGATGAGTTGCAAGACCTCCGCGTTATTTCAGAGGGCAAGGAGCTTTCATGCACGGCAACAATCCAGAACGATCAGCTTCTGCTCACATTAGATCAACTCGAGCAGCTACCGGAGGCGCCTGTGCACATCGAGTTTGCTACAACTCCTTGGATCTGTGTGAATCTCTACAATTATGCACACATTCCCGCTGTGCCATTTAGGATAGAATGCTAAAAAGTGTGCAAGAACAACTTCAAGACAAGAATGACTTCAAAACAAGAACAACTTTGCAAGGAGGATATAGCGATGGGTCTGCTGGATTTTTTGAAGCCCGCCAATATCAACACCGGTGTGGAGGAATTCCACGCGACGCCCGGTGCGCAGTTAATTGACGTACGTACGCCAGGAGAATACGCGGGTGGGCATATTCCTGACGCAGTAAACGTGCCGCTCCAGCAGATCAGCACCATCGCGAGCAAGGTGCCTGATAAGAGCACGCCCCTGTTCGTATACTGCATGAGCGGGGCACGCAGTCAGCAGGCAGTCGGCGCACTCAAACAGATGGGCTACGCTAACGCGCGCAACATTGGCGGCATCGGCAGCTGGCGTGGGGACGTAGAACGCTAAGCAAAGTGCAGCTTATCCATATTTGACGAATTCTAGCCTGCACTGTTCCCAAGTTGGTACACCAATACGAAAGCATCTCATTTGGATTCGAGGTCTTTGGTCTTATAAACACTATATCCTTCATAGTAGTAGCTAGCGTCGATTCCCTTCATAAATACTTCTTGATCGGTAAAACCAAGTTTGTTCTCTAGTGTCATAAATCCCCCATATACAAACATTTTCTTGAGGAGTGATTTCTTGACATTTTTTAATACATTAAGCTTACGCTGATGAATAAACCCCGCATAAGTCTTATTAATTAAACATATCTACAAGGAAAAGTTCTCTTCATTCTAGCAGTAGCAAACCATCTCGCTGAAATCCCATATTCCTGCGGTATCATCGAAAGACTTCGATAGCGGAAAGATACTCAACAGCAAATACGGGAGACATCACCCTATGACCAGCAGCACAGACAAAGTCAACAATACAGACAAAACAGGCAACACCGGCGCAAAAAGTACAAAGAAATCCCGCACGCTTCGAATCATCCTCGCAGCAATACTAGCCATCCTTGTAATTGGTATTGCCGCCTTTGCCTTCTATGTGAGCGATTATTATCATGCAGACGATCGGGCAACCAACGCATTACAATCGACAGCAAACGTAAAAGTCCACACACTAGACAACGGAGATATCGCATTTGAACCAGCTGACCCCCAGGCGGGAATCGTGTTCTACCCTGGTGGGAAAGTACAGGCTGAAGCCTACGCACCGCTCATGCAAGACCTAGCTGAACGTGGATTCCTCAGCGTAATCGTACCCATGCCCTTTAATCTGGCGGTCTTTAATACAAACGGAGCAGACGGCATTCAAGAACAACAAGTACTCACTGCTGACGTGATAGCCCAAGCATTCCTCTAAAAACACCTCACTCACTTGATTCCGTACGATTAGTGGAGTATTGTTGCAATGACAACTGTTGTACTGACAACAGTTGTATAAACCATTGACGTAGCCACAAAGCATAGCCACAAACCGTAGTTACAAGCCAATGCTGTAGCAATCGTTAGGACCACCTATGTTCATGTCAGACATATCCATCATTGTGAGAAAAATGCGTATTGCCGCTGAGCGCAGTCAATCAACTTCTGGGGTGGGCTTTCCGGAGCAACTCGTACTCATGTGTCTCAAAGCACATGGATCATCAAACCAAGAACGCATTGCTGCTTTTCTAGACATAGACAAAGGTGCTATTGCTAAGACCATCGCCAAGCTAGAAAAGAAACAGTTGGTCGCGCGCGAGACTAATCCAAACAACAGACGAGAAAATAAAGTCGTACTCCAGCCTGCCGCTGAAGACGTTCTTGCCGAACTCCATGACTCCTATACAGAATTCGAAAACACCCTGTTTGCTGGTTTTTCAGCTGAAGAGATCAAACAACTCGAGCACCTCATTGCACTAGCTGCTCACAACGTGTCCGAGATCTAGGAGGCGAGAGTAGAATGGGAATAATGAAACACGGACATGATGCAAGTCGCGGGAGCAATGCGAACCACGACCACCCCATCGCCACCTCACCTTCGGAAACCAGCCCTTCAGAGACCACTCCTTCGGAAGAGACGCGAGGCCAAAGCAAGGGATACGCACTGATTGCTGTCGTATATCTGCTGGGTCTTATTATGGGCGCGCTGGATATGAGTATTGTCAATCCTGCGCGTACCGTCATCCAAAACACCATGAGTGTAAACGATGCTCTGGGTGTCTGGGTCATCACCATCTATACTCTGGCATACGCTGCAGCTATCCCCATCATGGGAAAGCTCGCTGATCGCCATGGTCGCAAGAGCGTCTATCTACTTTGTATCCTTCTGTTTGGCGGCGGATCACTCCTGTGCGGACTCGCGCGCTTTACTGACAGCTTCGAGCTCTTGCTGGCTGCACGTGTTATTCAAGCCATCGGTGGTGGTGGCATCATGCCCGTTGCTACTGCTGAGTTTGGTACTGCCTTCCCCGAAGAGAAACGCGGTATGGCCTTAGGCATGGTCGGCATGGTCTATGGCCTCTCCAGCATCCTCGGCCCTTCTGTTGGAAGCGGCATCCTTGATATCTTTGGTCAAACCGAATGGCAATACATCTTTTTCATCAATGTGCCCATCTGCCTCATCGTCCTAATCTTGGGCATCGCCAAACTTCCGCAAAGCAAGGCAGAGCACGTCAAACCTATCGATGGCCTGGGCACGCTCCTGCTTACCGCCATGACGCTCAGCATCATGTATGGCCTCAAAAACATCGACTTTTTCAACCTGGCGGAGTCCGTCGCAAGTACCGATGTATGGCCCTACCTGCTTATCTTCCTCCTGCTCCTTCCGCTCTTTATCCTGCGCGAGAAGCGAGCAGTTGATCCTATCCTTAACCCCAATTACTTTACCAATCGCAATATTGTCATCACGCTTATCTGCTCCATCATCAGCGGCATTATCATGATGGGCACCATCTTCTTCCCGCAATTTTGCGAAAACGCCATGATGATGAAATCGGGCTCGGGTGGTTATTTTATTGCCATCTTAGGTATTGGCACGGCGATTGGGTCTATGGCCTCCGGACGTCTCATCGACAAACATGGCGTAAAGCCCGTCCTAGGAGCAGGCTTTGTAGGTGCCGCTATTGGCTCAGTCTTCATGGCCTTTGTAGCTTGCGAGTATCCTAACTTAGTCACCGTATGTTTAAGCATGTTCCTGAGCGGAGCGGGGCTAGGCTTTACTATGGGCACGCCGCTCAACTACATGATGCTCAATAACACCGAAGACACAGAATCAAATTCCGCTTTAGCAACCATGTCTTTAGTGCGATCCATCGGCACCGCCGTAGCTCCTGCAATCATGGTTGCTTTTATTGTTCACGCAAGCGTTGGTATGCAAGACACCCTGATGAACGCTCTACCCAAACAAGTTTCTGTCTCTCCCCTCCCCTATGCGGCCCAAATTGATCAAAAGCTCGATGACATGCGCGCCGATGAGGATACCGCTGAAATGCTTGAGGGTCTTGATATCCCCAAATTGAGCGACTACCAGTCAATTGACGTGAGTATGAATTCCGAGGGCAGTGATTTTGATGTTGAAATAAGCGATGAGCTGCTTGAGAAAATGGAAAATTCCGATGTGACTACCATTGTTGGCGTGTGCAAAGAAATGACTTCCGATATCTTTGACCAAGTCAAACCAAAACTGATTTCTCAAGCTACTGAAGGTATGGAAAGCGGTCTCGTCACCATGCAAGAAAAGGCCCAGGAAATGCACGATGGTCTTAACGAGATGCAAGGCGGCATCAATGAAATGACCACCGGTCTCAACGAGCTGAGTTCAAGCATTTCTGAAATGGATTCTAATATTTCTGATGCAAACAACAAGATTTCTACTATGAAAAACGCGCTCGCGGGCATCAAAGAGGGCATCAATCAGATGCAAGGACAAATTGCTAGCATGAAGCAAAGCCTAACCAGCCCCGGCATTCCTGACGAAAAGAAAGCTGAAATCCAAGCCGCTATCGACCAAATGAACGCCAAGATTGCCGCGCATCAAGCACAAGTCACTGATATAGAAAGTGCTATCAACGGCATTACCAAAGGACGCGATGGGATGGAAAGCGGGCGTGCAGAAATGCAGTCAGCGCGCATGGAATTAGTTTCTGCTCGTGCCGAACTTACGTCCAGCCATGCAGAACTTCAAGAGGCCTATGATTCTCTCTGCGAGACAATAGCTCAACTTGAAGAAGCGGATGCTGCCATCCCAGGACTTTTTGATGAAGCAGAAACCAACTATCTCGCATCCATTGATGACAACGCCGAACAAATTCAAAAAGTCTATCAGCAGACACTCAATGGAGGATTTCGCGGCATGGCAATCTTTGTAGCGGTTATAGCACTCATAGGCCTTCTGGTGCTTATTCCCTACAAAGACAACAAACCCGGCCAGAAGAACGAGGATGAAGCGCAGCCCTACACACCAGAAAAATAACAAACGACGAGCAATCACTTCTCTGCACCCTATAGTTGATCCCGACATCCGCAACCACACTCTACACACCAGAAAGATAACAAACGACGAGCAACACAACCAAGAATCCCACATTTAAACAGGTAAAGAGCTTTATAAAACGACCGAGTGAAAGTGCGGGATCCTTGGTAGCGGGATCCTTGGCAAGGTCAGGAAAAATTTTTCGAGCACCGCTAAAAAATCGCAGGGTAATGAGGCTTGCGAGCGAAGCAATGAGCGTGCCCGCGCCACCAATATTCACACCAACAAGCAGTGCCTGCCAACTCTCGGTAAAATGCGATAGCAATACTGCCGCAGGGACATTGCTGATCACCTGACTTAAAAGCGCTGGGGCGATGAGCCCATTGGCATCCATAAGGCTCTTTAGCAATTCTCCCAGGTAGGGCATGCGTGCCATATTGCCTGCAAAGATAAAGAAGCACACAAAGGTGAGTAAGAGCGAATAATCAACTGCTTTGAGTGCAGTGCGATCCATCGCCAACAAAGAAGTAAAGATTACGGCCACAACGAGTACAACGGGCACCACGCGAAAGACAGCAAGCAACGCTAAAACGAGCAAGAGCGCATAGGCTACCAATCGCCTGCGATCAAGAGGTGCTCTGTCGGGATATTCATCAGGTTGTTCTTCTTGCTGCTTGTTGGACTGTCCATCAGCTTGCTTGCTAGACTGCCCGTCAATCAGGTTGGTCTTTACTGGTTGTACGCCTGAGACGCGCACCATAACAAACGTACATACCAGCACAAGACCTGTGGATACAAAAAACGGAAGTGCCATTGTTTGAAGAAAATCAATAAGGCCAATGGAGTAGAAAGAATACAAGTAGAGGTTTTGCGGATTGCCAAACGGCATGATCATGCCGCAAAGGTTTGCTGCAAGTCCTTCCAACACAAACGCTGGAGCAATAAGGCTACCCCACTCCGCTTTGACCAATGCGAAAAGCGTTATAGGCAACATAATAATCAGCGCAAGATCATTAGTTGCCACCATTGAAAGCATGCCTGTTGTGATAACGAGGGTCATAACCACGGAAGTCGGCGTACTTAAATGCTCAATAGCTAAGCGTGCAATGCGATCAAACGCGCCCGCAAAACGAAACGCATTAGCTACCGCAAGTACACTAAATAAGCACCCAAGCGTATTCCAATCAAAGTACCCAAGATACGCACTATCGGGCGGCACGATAACCATGGTGACACACGCCACCAAAGCCGCAACCACAAGCATAGCGTGACTACGGACAAACCTTACCGCACGCGGTATTAAAAATATGTTGCGTGCGGATTTGCGCATGATAGCATCTCCTACTTCAAAGGGCGATCTTTACCGGGCGTATCGGAGATAGTGCGTAACCCATTTTCTGGCGATTGCGTAATGGGGAACCAATATTTCCACGCTCCCAGCTTATGTGCACCTGCCACTTGACTTACGTGTCTAAACGCATCACGAGGAATAAACGTTCGCAATTGTTTACCACTTTCGTCTTCCAAAAAGATATTGCCTTGTGCAAGCGCTTCATCCACAAAGGTAAGGCAATTGTACGAAAAGAGATCATACATACCAGGATTTGCACGCTTCTCTTCAGCAAATGCATGTATCTGACTGAAAGCATCTTTCGTGCACCACAACGCAAGAGCAGCATTCACATGCTCATTCCAGTAATTGCCAGGCTGTCCATGTACAATCCAACCCGATGATGCCTCAATTTGAGCAAACGTAAGCGGATGCTCAAGACACGCCATAAGTGCTGGTGCCTTAATAGCTGTACCTTGTCGATAAAATGAGTACGTCTCAAGTGCACCATCCATCGGACCAAGCGCCAATATCACATGACCATAATCAAAAGCGGCCTCAAGATTGAAAAGCAAATAGATGCTAAACGCCTCGGATGGCGCAGGTGTTTGAAGGTGTGCTGGAATCGCTTCGCGCTGCTGATCGGCATGAGAATGTTCCAATATTTCAAAGCTAATGCCCTTCACGAGAGGCCTCCTTGGTATCATCTTCTTGGTGTCATTTTCTTGGTATCACTCTTTTGTTATTCAACCTCGATTATACGCAGCGCCATACGTACCAGTTCAAGCGCCTTGACCTCATCGCCAGTCAAAGATTGAACACCGCTCTCATTTAAAACGCGCTCCATGTTTTCCATAAAGCAAGTTGAACTGATATCAAAGCAATCGTAGGCGTAATTATCATCAAGAAGAGCAATCTCATAACCATTTGCATACACATGCCAACGCGTTAACCAATGTGTCGACTGGCTTTGTTTAACATGGCAGCAAACACCGTGGCAACTTTTACCATAGGTATCACTGCCGATGGGTTTAGGACGTTCTTCACGTTTAATGCTGAGCTCATATTGTTTGCCTTCACGAGCAAGCTTTTGAGAAAGTTCTTGCAGACTAATCTCCATCTGATGATCAAGACCCATGATATGCTTCACTCCCAAAGGACTGCAAATATTGGGATGATTCTTCATGTCATCAATGGGGTGTGTCACACGGCGCAAATGCAAAAGCATTTGAGATTTGGGTTCACTGCGCTTTTGTTCATGAGATTGTTTACGAAAATCAACTGCCATAATAGGCTCCTTTCATCGATGTTGGCAGGACCACCGTGTCGCTCAAAACGACCGGTTGGTGTCGGGGTCATAGAGCCAACTCTCTATCCCGACTCTGGATAAAATGTACTGGCATTACCAGCAGAAACACACTCTATCAGCACTTGCGCGAACGTGCAAGCCGCAAAACAAAAACAGCAATCAACGCAATAAAAACAAGATGCATCATTGTATTCATGCCACTATCACTTGTTTGCGCCGACGTGGTACGGTTGTCAGAAAAGCCCACTAACGAAGATTGTTCTTTGAACTGATCTTGCGGCTGGCCGCTGGGTTGGTCTTCAGGTTGGTTTTCAGGTTGGTCTGAATCCTGAGAGGGTGGCGTAGGCTCTGGTGTATCGGCTTTTTCCATAGCAGCAATTTGATCTTGCGTATAAACCCCATCAAGAAGAGCAAAAGGAACAGGTTCCTTGAGTCGAAACGTAGCATGTCCGTTCTTGATTTTAGCGGTAAGCAACTCCGGTGCGCCACTTGAACAACTCACTACCGTAACAGTGCGTCCCTCTAATCCCTCAACAGGTATCTCAATTTGAATATCACGTCCATACTCACCTGAAAGATTTAGATTTGCAGACGTGATCGCATGCCCTGCAAGCCGCGCTCTCTCAACAAGCGTGCAGCCCTCATCAAGAGGATTATGTACTTGGTTGGGAACAACCTCCAAAAACGCATCGGGCGACATGAACCCCGACACCGCTATTCCACTCTTCTGATCTTGCAGTCTCCGTTCTAAAAATGGCGCTGGATCATCCTGAGTAAACGCTTTAATGAGAGCGTTTCCTGTCTGAAGCACTACCCCTTCTTCAGCTAAAACTGCATTAATCTCATCAATCCCTATCCATGCTCCACGACAATATGCCATGGTTTCGCCCTCATGCACCACAGCGTTACTCTCATAAAAACCAGGAACCTGATAAGCAACTTCAAGATTAAATTGATATATCTCATCTTGCTTATCATACACTGACTCAACAACAGCAAAACGCTGACCTGCTGCTAGTTGTACGGGATCATCAAGCTCAAGGGTGTAGTTGCCAGCTTGCTCTAAAATCGTTTGTTGAGAGCGAACGCGTCGTCCATCGGTCGGAACCTCATCGTCATCATTAAGTAAATACACTTCAATATCAACGACAACACCGGGTGTCAAAGCATAGGTAGATACTGCTTCGAGCACTTCGGCTTTGTTAGCAGTAAATATATTTGCTGAGGCAAACGGGTAAGTATTGCAGACTACACTACTTAACGCGCTAGTTCCCAAATAGTCGTATTGATAGGTGTGATGCGCCGATGATTGCAAAGGTTCAACCTGATACACAGCAGGACAACCAAGGGACTTGTCATAATAAGACACCCAGAAAAATCCGGTGCCTTTACCCCGTGCATCACGCAGTCCCCACTCAGGAGCTTCAGTAAGACCTAAGAGGTTTGATCCTTGTATTGAACCCCAACTGTTTTTAACGAGCCACGCCCCATCGCCTTGCGGAGTTCCATTTTTCGTACCGGTGAAATTTGAAGCAGGATATGCATCATCCCAGCCCACAATAGCAACCCGATGGTTGGAATCCTCATCCCCATCGTAATACTGACACCACTCATCGTAGTTCATGTACTCACCGGTTGGCACATCCCACCAAACTGAAGATTCTGCCATGACATCTATGCTGACCGCGCCCATATCCAAAAGCGCCTCTTTTATTGCTTCAGTGGCAGCCGGATTGTAACCTTGATAAATGCGCTCATCATCCTGGTATTTATACAGGGCAGGATTTGGGAGCAGGATGATGTCATCTATGCGATACCCCGTATCAGTAAAACTGCGCGATATGCTCTCATCAAGACTCCAATCATATGCAGCGGCTTCTTCCTTTAGCATTGCCGATAGGTCATCTGCAAATGCATATCCATCGCTTGTTTGCTGACGATACGTATACGGAATAGTTGATTCGCGCGTTATGGACTCTTGTGCAAAAAGCTTACTTGATGCAATGCTTACATTACCACCGGCACCAAGAATGCCAACACTCGTGCGATCTTCGCGATACACGCCCTCGCCCGCTTGATTGCCTGCATCAAGCGCATTTTCAACCGTGTAGCTATACCAAGCAAGCGCATGCTCAGATAAGTCTGGCTGTGTGGGTAACTCAGTTAGTCCCAGATCTTTTGCAGCACCGTCCCCAAGCGTGCCGCGTGTTTGCTTTTCGTATTTTAAAATTGCACTTTCAAGCGCTCCCATTTCAGCAAAAGACCAACAAGCATTCCAAATACCTTGCTGCTTTGCGTAAGTAACCGTCCCTTCAGAAGTAAGAGAATAGTTGGAAGGCAAGGCACGTTTTGCCTGGGGAGCTGATTGCGCAAGAGCCTGAGCCTCATCCTGAGAGCGCTGCATTCTCGATAGCGCATGAAGTGGATTATCGTCCTGTGCAAGCGCATACTCTACTGCTGCATCAGCCCGCAATTGTGCACTACGAAAAGCATCTACCAAAGAAGAACGCACATCGGAATCAAGGGCATGAGCGTCTTTAACAGCAGGAGTAAGGCATACGAGTAAACTTACTGCCAACATCACACACGTGATACGTTTTGCAATCCTTTGGGAAAGGGAGTTCGAAATCATGAGACCCTTTTCTAGCGTGAAACAATACTAACTCGTAATGCTACCGTGATCATTCCCGCTATTGTAGCGGCCTTCGTCAATAAAGACAAAGCTAGGACAGGGTATGCTTAAGTCGATTCCTTAAATCTCTATAAGAGACCAAGAGAGCGCATTGGTAAACTCCATGTTTTGATTTCTTTATGAGTCATAACCCCTACGTTCAAACAAGCAGGATAAATGTCGTAAAGAGGCAAACTAGCAAGATGAATAGCAATAAAGAATTTCACTGAAGACTAAAAATACTTCTGAATATCTCTCACAGTGACAGAGAACTTATTTTTCAACATCGATAACCCGTACAATGGCATCTTGGAATTTAAGATTTCGGTCATGAAACATCCAGTTTTGTACGATATAAATCTCCGATACCTTGATCACACCAAATGTTTCAAGTACATCAGGGTCTTTGTCTTGTTCAAGCAGACAGTCGATGGCTTCTTGTTCAGTATCAGTAGTCATGTACCAATACGAATCGCAAGACTTCTCATCACCACATGATACGTAATATCTGCCGTTATTCATTTCCTCAATATACCCAATTGCTTCTATTACTTGCTTACCCTCAGATCTTGGATTTGTCGATTGAGTGTCCATGTTTTTCGCCTCTACTTACAGCCTGCATCTTAGTTTAAGCATAATGCTCATCTGCTACAAAAATAGAGAACACAGGTAATCCGTATTCGCGTATAACACGCGCTTTGAATTCTTCGTTATTACAGAGTTCTTCTGATGTAAAAACTTTAAATTTATGGATATTGGTATCGAACACTACTTTACCGCGCGGCGCTTTATCATAGGCAAGCGTACATCCAGCAGGACGGTACTCATCCCATATTTCAGAATGCAAGCAAGGCAGAATAAGAAATCGTCCTGAGTCATCCGATACCCCTGATTTTCTTTCTCTATCCGGCCCATAAAATTTACCATCGATATACCAAAACACAGCCAGTAAATTTTCTCCACGAGCTGAAGCGCTATCAGCTTCTCTTCTTCCCTGACCATCTTCTCGCACATTAGCCTGATTATGTTGTGATTCGTCTCTCATAACCAACCGCCTCCCCCTACAAATAAATAAAACTCACCTTCACAATATGCAAAGGTGAGTTTATCTAATCGGGTAATTTCTTAAGGGATATTAATGTCCCTATCTATTGGTTTTATTCTTCTGTTCCACTTTTATACTACCGGTCCAGAATTGCCAACTCCGGTGCTGTTGCCACTTGCGTTACCAGCACCAGAAGGACCAGCGTTTGAACCATTGCCAACTCCTGGTCCACCAGCACCAGGAGCATTACCGGCTCCTGATCCGCCAGCGCCCGGTCTGACAGAGGCAGAACCATCACCAGTATCAGGAGCGTTACCGGCACCCGGTCTGCCAGCACCAGCACCCGGTCCACCGCCAAATCCCTTACCTGCTGAAGTTTCAGCTACGGTTCCTTCAATATGAGAAGACCCACTCGTTAGCAAAAAGGTATCACCAAGAGCTAAATTTGGGCTAGAAACCACTACTGTCTGATATGCATGAACAGGAACAAACTCAACTAACACTGAACCGTCGGATGTTGAAAGAACAAGGGTTTGATCTGCTGCACCCTGAAGATCAACGAGCGCTGAACCTTGAGAACCACCAGTAAACCCACAAGCCATGCCCGCTGGGCCTGCTGCCAATACGGTACCGCCATTTATGGTAGCCTCAGACTCATAATCAAGAGCGCCATTCGCTGCATTAGAAGGTCCCGACACCAATATAGTCCCATCGTTAACCTCAAGCGATCCATTAGAGTCAATCCCATCGCCATCCGCATAAATAGCTAATTGACCACCATTGATTTGAATAAAGCATTCTCGACCACTCGTGTTTTCAGAAGCTGAAGCATTTATTGCATCATCCCGAGCCGTTATAGTGCTCTTTCCGCCATTCAAATAAATTTCGCGTGCCTCGTAGCCTTCTTCACAATCAGTGACCTCTATTGTGCCGCCATCTAGTGCAATAAAGCCACGATTAGCCTCCTCTTGATTTGAGGATTTAATGGCATCATTGCCTGCTTCGATGGTAAAAGCGCCATCACGAATTTTTACGCAGTCTTTGCCATGTAATCCATTATCCGTAGCAGAAATAGCATAGGTTCCGCCTGTTATTACCAAATCGTCCTTTGAGATAATACCGTGACAATCTTGAGCAGTAGTGCTCACCGTAAGCGCACCATTACCATTAAAGGTGATATCAGATTTCGAATACACTACTCCATTCAGAGCATCGGTATCGTTGTCAATCTGACCTCCTGCCATAGAATTTCGCGAGCCTTCAGCTAATGTTACAAACACCTTATCGCCTGACTCCACATACAATGCTGGACGATCTGTCGTAGAGAGATCAGTATTATTGAATACGAGTTGCGCCTTCTCTTCATCACCTAATGCGACCTTTACCTGTACCTCATCACCCTTTCCTTGCAACAGATATGTTCCTTCTTGTTGCACCTCAAAAAGCGCTTGTTCAGCATCATAAGTAGCCCCGGATCCTTCAACCGTACCCGCAGCTAAATCAAGAACAGTAGCAGTATCTGCATCATACGATGGGTCACAATCTCGGTCAGTATACTCAAAGTCCATAGCAACTTGTGATGCATCGGTTGATCCACCCGAATTCTCGCTACTTCCTTCAGAAGAACCCAAAGACGAGCAGCCAACAAATCCCACAGAAAGCAGCGTTACTAAAGCAACAAGCGCCAATCCTCGCACCGAGCCCAAAAGTCTCTCACTCACCTTCTTTACCTTTCCAACAAACATATACTTCCTTTCTTTACTCTAGTCGCAAACTAGGCATGACCTGAGATAACGGTGATTACAGTTTCTCCCGCGTTGCAGGCGCACATCCTAGAGTGATTTTCAAATTTCCATTCAAGCAACGAATTTCGTCTATAAGAGCCTTCGCATCGGCATCATTGCGCAAACGCAAGGCATACTGCAGTTGAAACAGACTACCCATATTGGTGGTAGACACTTCCGTCAACTCCCATTCTTCAGCATAGTGCCCCAAGGCTGCATCAAATACCCCATCGTATTCCAGATCCTCAGGAATAGTCACTTTCAGCACTTTTACTGCACTCCGTGGTCGTCCAAAAGGACTCAGTGCGTAAACGATGTTCATAATGGTAACCACAGCGGTAAACACTACTGCTAACAGCAAGAAGCCCATACCCGTAGCTAAACCTATTGCCATGGCTAGAAAGACGCTGCCAATATCTTTAGCTGAACCAGGAATAGAACGAAAACGTACGAGGTTAAACACACCCATTACAGCAATGCCGGCTCCCAAATTTCCATTCACGAGCGTTATAACCATTTGCACTATAAGGGGAAGCAAAGCTAAGGTCACAACAAAATTTTTAGAGTGATCATGACGAAACATATAGACCGCTGCGCAAATTGCCCCGAGCACAATAGAGGCAAGACAACACAATAGGAAATTCCCCGATGACACAGCGGACACTAGCGACTCGCTCGTTCCGTACACTGAGGTAAAAGCAGTATCAAGCACAATATTCTCCTTTTTCTTAATGCAAGTAATCCTGACAGTAATCCTGACTATGGTGCCGGCGATGAGGCTGTTGATCCTGCAAGTAACCTTGCGATTGCCTCTGCAAGATGCGATACGCGTTGCCGTATTTTGAAAATGAGCATGGATACAAGTTTTCCTGAGACAGCACATGAGCAAAAGCAACATCGAGAGCCCCGCTGTTTTTTACTTCCATAAGCTGAGCATGTCTATCCATCACAGGAAACCAAACAAGCCTAGACTGGCGCAGATTAAGAGCACGCACCCCTTCATCAAAGGTCACGCGCAACTCTTTACGCTCAGACAAAGCCGTCTCAAGCGGCTCAAGCGCAGTACGCTCACAAGCAATCATCACCGATGGCGTAAGTAAGCCATGACGATTCATGAGAGCATCAATCTCAGCTACAATTTGCGCAGTTCGTTTCTGCGACTGTTTTAGGGGATCCTCAAAATCAGTCCAACACGAAAGACGTTTTACCTTCTCATAAGGCACGCCTTCCAGATAGACTCGCGCAGCCTCAAGCGGAAGCGCAATGCGTCGCTTGTACACCACACCATCATATTTTGTCTTTATCTCAAGAAATACCGGAAGTGTTCGTGCAGCAGACATCACACGCTTCTGCTCTCTGCAATCAGTAAACATACGCAGCAACAAAGCTCCCTCATCAGCGCCATAAGCACGCAGCCGCAGCTTCTCCTTATACAAGGGCTTTTCAAGAGAGTGCTCGATGAGATTAAAACGGTCAGTATCAAAATAGAGACTGGTAACCGTTGAGGTGCCATAGGAATCAACACGATGGCTGCATGCCAATGCATTCATCACGCTATTACGCTGAAAGCAATCAAGCACATATTTTTTCTCAAGCCGCTTAAAAACATCCCGTCCATTCCCCACACGTTCCTCCTTCCACTCAAGCTCTACCAATTTGCTCATCAACCATACGAAAGGCACCTTAAACTTTCCTGAAACAACATGGTTGCAACGAGTGTTTTTTCAGGTTACTTTCAGCAAGGCTTGTACAATAAAGAAGGAATGCAGGGAAGCTTCAAGCAGGAGGCATGGCATGCAACTACTCATTGCAGAAGATGACAAAAACCTCGCTTTGGCACTCTGCCAAATACTAAAAGACAACGGATACACAACTGATGTTGTGTATCGAGGAGATGAAGCGCTTGATTGGGCTTCATCGACTCAATATGATGCCGTCATATTGGATGTGATGCTTCCCGGAATGGAAGGATTCGAGGTCTCTCGTGAGTTGCGACGCCGTGGGGTATCAACTCCTATACTGCTTTTAACTGCTCGAGATGCTATTGCGGACAAGATACAAGGACTTGACTCGGGAGCTGACGATTATATGACCAAACCATTTTCGCCAGCAGAACTTATGGCTCACCTGCGAGCACTCACACGTCGCCGCGGTGACGTGATTTTTGAACATCTGTCCACAGGAGACCTCACCCTTGACCTCAATAGTCGAGAGTTATCTTGCAACAATAAAGATATTCTTCTTTCCACCAAAGAGTTTGATATGATGCGAATGCTTATGGAAAACCAAGGACGGATTCTTTCGAAAGAACAACTTCTTGATAGAGTATGGGGTCCAGCAGCAGGCTCGAGTGACAATAATGTCGAAGCCTACATTTCATTCTTACGCAAAAAGCTTGCTCACTTAGGTTCAAGCTGCACACTCGAAACAATCCGCAAAGCAGGCTATCGCCTTATTGAAGGCAAGCAACAATGAAATCTGAAGCATCAATGATAAAAAAGCTGAAGCGTAAGTTTGTGCTGCTTATTGTTGTTATTGCAGCCTTGGTAGTCACCGCTGCTTTTACTGTTGTTTGCTATGCAGATTATCACCAGAGCGAGGAAGAAATTTACACTCTTCTTGAGCAGTCTCTTCAAGAAGCAGAGCATCCACCACACAACTTAGACGCTCCCTCTCCTGAAAATAGAATCCCACAAGATGAACAAGCAGGCACACAGGTAGAAGCACCTCGTATTGGAGGGCGCGCAGACAAAGCCCTTTCTCTACCCGTAGCAGTATACTACGTAGAAAAATCAGGACTTCTCGCTTTCGCGCTCCCCTTCTCCTCTGCTGACATCAGTGATGATATCTTACAAAACGCCCTCAATACGATCGATAGCGCTGCCCTTATTCAGAACAGCCAGTCAAGCCAAGGAAAACTTGCGGATCTCGACTTGTATTATGCTACCAAACCGCTTTCCTCCGGCTTTGCCGTTGCTTTTGCTGACGCTTCTTCTATATCGTGGCAACCACTTGCAGGCATTCTTTCTGTTGTGGGCATCTTAGTGATTCTCGTCGTGTTCGGCGTTGCTCTTATTTTCTCACGATGGGCTCTTCAACCCGTACAAAATGCTTGGGATCAGCAACAGCGCTTCATTGCTGACGCCTCCCATGAGTTAAAAACTCCCCTCACTGTCATTCTAGCCAATACAGCAATCCTTGAATCGCATCCCGAATCAACCATTACCAGCCAGCGTCAATGGCTAACAAGCACTCAAATAGAAGCACAACGTATGCAGGGGTTGGTCGAAGAACTATTACAACTTGCTCGCTTTGATCAAGCTATTGAAGTAATGCGCGAAGAAATAGATCTCTCAGATCTTGTAGAGCGTGAAACGCTTGCCTTTGAACCCGTTGCTTTTGAGCGACAGCTTTCTCTTACCGTAGACATTCAACCTAAAATAATGCTTTTCGCCAACAAAGAACGACTCGAACGCCTTTGTGCCATATTGCTTGATAATGCTTGCAAGCATGGCGATCCAGATACCTCTATTGTGGTTAATTTAACACACAAAAGCGATGAGGCACTTCTTGCTATAACAAACTTTGGATCAATTATTCCCTCAGAAGACCTACCTCATATATTTGATCGATTCTACCAAGTTAACCGTTCACGCTCAAAAGAAGATGACACTGGTTTTGGCCTAGGATTATCCATCGCACGTGAAATCATGCAAAGCATGAAAGGCTCTTTAGAAGTCACGAGCTCTAAAAGCGAAGGAACCACCTTTATTGCTCGCATCCCCATAACTAATCATTAGCATGCTTCTCAAGAGATTCACATGCGAGAGACAACAGCATCGCAATACCAAAAAGAGCCCCATATAAACAAAGCCGGAAACGTCAGCATGGCGATGAGACTTAAATAAATACCAAATGAATTACTACGCAAAAACTTCAAAGTATTAGCTTTGCTTGACTTTTGTGGATATAGCTATTTATCACCGTCATCCCAATCCGCTGGCAGAACAACAATGCCATCTGCATTCATCTCCGGCTTATAAGCTATTGCAGAGATTGCATCATTGAGACTAAGACCCCAGCGAGCATATACCTCCGTTGCTTCCTTCTTAACCTCTTCAGATGTACGCGTTTTAATTTCGGCGCGTCTCAATGCTGCCCCATCTGTCATGTCAGACAATCCCCTCTCTACGTAGTTAATCTCCCTACACAGTGTCAATAGCAAGATCAATGAGGTCATTAGCGCTCTGATCTGCATTGGCTAAATCAAACACAAAAACTTGATTTAAGGCAGCGATCTCAGCACTGTTTCCCCTGTGATGACTTTGATAGCTGCTTCTGTGACCACCGTCTATCCCCTCATGTCGTGGATAAACCAATATTGTCTTTGCAGCATGATAGCGATGTTGGTAGACATACATTTGATACATATCTGCTTGAGACATACCGTCGTTTGCAGAGCCGCCAATCCGCTTCCATTTAGTGTCTAGGACGATGGGATTATGCCCATCTCTATACATTACAATATCAGGCCGTATTCTAAAGCGCTTTGGTTCATCGTAGAGCCAAAACCCTTTATCTTGAACTACGGCTTTCCATCCTCTCATGCCAGCCTGCTTTTTAACTAGCTTTGCTATATACGCTTCAAATAAAGTTTCCATAGGAAACAGCAACGATGAAGCAACTTCACTACCCTTAAACGAAGTAAAACTCTCACCGCGCAAAAACACTTGGCATAACTTCAAAATACGTACATATGCACTCATAGTGCGATCAAGATGACACTGGGCAAGATCTTGATCTGCATTGACTGATTCAGCAATATCAACAAAGTAACGTAACACTATATCGATATCACGTTTGGTTGTGAATGACCTTGTCATACCCCTTAAAAGGATCAAGGTGCTTTTGATAATACGATTCTCTGGGCGGTCTAAAACAAACTCGTCATAACGCACATAAAATCGTTCGCGATGAAAACAGTTAAGCTTTACGTCCTGAGCAAAATGAACTTTCCCCTTCAAGAAACGCTCATTACTCTCGAGTTCAGTATAAGCGCTACGTAAACCCTGTTTCGTAAGATCAGCCACAGCCCGAACGAACATCCTAATAAAAGGCTCCTGCACGTCCATCTTCACCGTAGACAATTGAGCTAATTCAAACTCTCTCATAGGGAGGTCCATTACTGCTTGCAACATTCGCAGAAATATTCGTTGCTCTTCAGCAAATCGTTTCTCTTCATCATCGTTCTGGCTTGCGATAAGTTTAGGCAGCATTTGTACAGTCGTGCCATTTTTAAAAACTACCGTACCGACGTAATTCCTAGCAGTAACAACTTTGCCATAACCTTTTTTGGCTCCCAAAGACATAAATTCAATAGCCTCAGTAGCCTCGCCTCGATTCTCTAGAACAAAAGCCTCTAAAGCTTCAAAGACATCATGAGGTAATGGTTGCATGCCACGACGTGGCTCGATGCCCCGTTTCTCCAATACCGAACTATCTACGAAAGACTCGTACTCCCTTATGTTGAATTGCTCAGCCAAATCCCATGCCTATGAATAGATACCTATGTAAGCTTGGGGATCATCAAGAGCTTTCCTGTTCATTTGATAGCTGCAAACATCATCATACGCTGCTGTAACGCCAAATAGCTCATCGGATGTATAGCTATTAATCTCAACAAAAAACTTTATCGCGTCATCACTTTTTTGATTATCCCCAAGTACAAGACAGATTTTTTCGTAGTCGTCATAAAAGTATTCCTGCAGCAATGGAATGATGCGTTCTTCAAAAATGGCAGCCAAGGTATTGATATTAGGATCTCCAACTAATTCCATAAAATAAGCGTGCCCAATAGTGTGTTCACGGTCATACAGAACAGAAATGCGTCGATTCATGCATTCAACTAACTTAGAAATACTAATTTCATCAAACTCAGGAATCCGCTGGAGAGCATCATAATCAGGCATCATTTCAATGAATCGGAAGCGTCGCCGAAGCGCAGTATCCATCAATGCAATAGAGCGGTCTGCTGTATTCATGGTGCCGATAATAGTAACGTTGGCAGGAACACCAAATGGTTTCTTGGTATAGGGCAAAATCGCTGTTTGTTGATCAGGTTGCCCTATACGCTTAGACGGCTCTATTAAAGTAATAAGCTCACCAAATACTTTGGAAATATTTCCTCGGTTGATCTCATCAATGACGAAAATATAAGGATCATCATTTCCATCTACGTCTGACGCAGAAGCACGATTACAAAACGCTTTAAATACACCATCTTCTAGTGCATAACCAATATCATTCTCGGCTTCAAGATCATTACCCTCGGGAATGATAGGTCGAATACCTTCGATGAATTCTTCATAGCCGTAGGACTGATGAAATGTCGTAAAAGCAATATGTCCATTTTCATGATCAGCCAGCTCGGTGTCATACCACGTTTTTGCCTCAACGCGCTGTTTGTCAGTTAAACTCCTCATATTTTCAAGAGCGGGATCAATACCTCGCGAAATGAGCCATGCCATAGCTGCAACATTGTATGTTTTTCCTGTGCCAGGAGGACCATAGAGGATGATATTACTACCAAGTTTTGCTTTCCCAACAGCCATGTCAGGGTCACCTGTTTCTGAATCTAAAGATGAAGAACAAAGATCTATAACACGGTAGTTTTTAAATGAAAAGTTTTCATCTCTAAACGCCTTAATTTTCCTCGTATTAGAAACGTAATTTGTCAAATCTGATTTATTTTTGAGCTTGATACCCAAATAGACAAACGGATCTTCATTACCTTGATTGCTGTTGATTATCGGAAATGTTCCTGGCCTTAGACAATGAAGAATCTCAGAAGCTGAAGCAGCTCCAAGATTTGGAATTTTTTTAGATAGCGCTTTTTCTGCAAGATCAAGAGCCCCATCTTCATCATTTTTTGAAAGACGATTTATTTGAATACACAGTTTAATGAATCTCGATACCTGATCAGGCACAGGAATTGATTTACCCCTAGCAAAAGTCCCAAACCCTGATCCAAACATTCCGTTTTTTTGCAGTCATATTTACCCGACTCAGTATCTTTCTGAACTTTCGCAAGTTTAACAATCAATTCTTTCTTCGCTTCGGCATCAAGGTTGCTTTCTTCAATTTTTTTCTTTTTTTCATTGAAAGAATCACTACCAAGAGTCATCACATAAAGCAAATATAGATCATGGTGATCTAAGCCCTCTGTTCCTCTTTGGCTATATGCATCAACAACACAACGAACCAGTTCGTAGCACCCGTTGTGATCGTCAGGTACAATATCATTGCTTGTCTTAAGTTGCGCTATAAGCTCTGATGTAGTCAACACATTATCCTGCCTTTCATTGCTGTATTCCCAATTATGACAGCCCCGCTTATTGTTCCGATTTCCCATAAAAGTCTGCAATAGCGACCTCGTTTAAAACAAGACAGCAAGCAACTCTAGACACCATGTTACACTGAACAGTGAATTAAACTTTGTGTGCAACAGAGTAAGAAGCCATAGTTATTTTAAGATGTTTTATGCTTAATTAAGAAATGCTCTTTTCGCTTATACAGAGCGCATTGCAATCGGCAATTTCTTTTATCCCTTTAACTTCGCGCTCCACTTGAACTCGTTGTCTCGGATTCAGCTTGCAATCCATATGGTTGCTAGAAGCCACCATTAACCCATCCTCATGTCAGTTGATCAACGTTTCACTAGCGCTTTTTGAAACATCGCCTCAAAAAGCAAAGTCAGTATATCTATTCTTTCAACCTAACAAGAGACATTAATGGCACTATTCTTTTGCACTTTGCTTAATAGTCAGCATACCATTAGACAAAAAATAGCCCTCATCCTATAGGGGGTACCGAAAACATACACATCATAAAGAACAAGGGCTAATCAAGTATTAACTTATAACGGGAAAACCATCCCGCTACTATGGCTAGCATTGGACAAATCATAAACCAATCTGTAGCTATCATCCCAAAGATCAGTAATAGTTAAGATGTTGCCGCTAAAATTAAAATCAAGCGATCTGCTCGTACCACAAATACCAGGAACAGAAATAGTAATAACATCTCCGTCTTTATCGATAGTTACCATTTCAGGACCCGTACTAACTGACCCCACTTTATATACCGCCATTACTATCCCCTTTCATCTAAAACATGTATCAACGAGTTCTTGCAACTTGTCCTCTTTTATAGCTCGTACTGCATCTGCCTCTATAAAATTTGACAAGGTTTCAAATCGAGTTTTATCACGTAGCTTTTCATCAAAACTTCGGATCATACAGAATCAACCTTACGCAACAGTAAAGCCAACTGAATGCGATGTGCTAAATCCTGAGACCACATCAGCAAGTTTTGCTAGATCTGAATCAGCTATAGCAGCATCAACACCAACAGCATCAATACAATCCCCTGCTGTACGAACGTTTTGTTTAAAGATAACCCTATCGACAAATCTTCTTGCCAAACGCGCATTACCAAAATCCCCATCATTATTCGCGCACACCTTTTGTAACCACTCATATGCACTACCCTTTGCATCCTCGGTTGCCCCATAATTACGGTCAGCAATCATGTAACCAAATATTTCACAAAGCTCATTGTCGGAGTAGTCGGGAAAATCAATATAGAAACCAACCCTGCCGCGCAAGCCAGGATTGCAAGAAATCATCGTCTCCATCTCACGAGGGTAGCCCGCCATAACGCAAATAAAGTCACTATCTTCCATTTCTTTGACAAGCGCATCAATTGCTTCGGAACCAAAGTCATGTCGTCTTCCCTTTCCGCTTAAGCTCTCGCCAAGGTCACTATAGCAACCCAACGAATACGCTTCATCAATAAACAACATGCCTCCTTGAGCACTCTTGATTATCTCTTTTGTCTTGAGAGCAGCGTGCCCCACATATCTCGCAACTAATCCAGAACGATCGGTCTCAATGAATCTGCTCTTTAACCAGCTCAAGCCCTATCAATGCATCCAACTCTTGAAGAGCCTTATCTAAAGCCTCTTGCCCCGTATCCGCACTTAGAGAGGTATAGCTCTTATTGTCTCTACCATACTCATCTCTCTCAAATCCGTACAAATCTCTGCGATCGCCCGTATATATTGTTTCGATAAGTTCCAGATCATCTTTATTAGCCACAGAAGGGATAATCTCATGGAGCTCAGCGCTACAACCAAAATAATTCTCAATATCCTCCAGCCTAAAAAGAAAGAGCATAGTTGGTTAGCATTTTGCTTTAGGGTTATTTATGAGACTCTTTTTAAGGAATTTCGACAAGTCCACGTTAAGCGCACTGTACGCATGACGTGCAGATAAACATATCTTTACGATTCAGTTGAGGTACTTGGTTTGCCTGAACGCACAAACGCTTGAAAGACTACCATGACAGTACAAGAGACAGTATAAGAGCTGATCTATAAAGAAATGGAGGTCTATCATGACTGCTAATAAAGAGCTTGAAATGAAAATCGTCGCTATGCAGAAGCGCATTTTTGAGTTGATGAAACCGTTGGAAGCAGAAGGCAAAGTCACGAGTGATTTGAGCAAAGCAAAAGACAACGTCATCAAATGGCAAGAAACTATCGAGGGTGAATTTGGTGACGACAAATCTTATCGCGAATGGCCACCTAAGCAGTTTGCTCACGAACTAAAGAAGCATATCAACATCTTTGGCAACCATGAAGGAACTCAGCTTATTCAAGAATACGAAGAACTTGTAGGTAAACTTCCTTACGACGCAGATAGAGAGCATGTATAAGTAGCGAGCACTTATAGCACTTGTGCATATTACATCTGTTACACCTGTTGCACCTGTTGCGGGACTGTATCAAAACCACTTTTGATACAGTCCCTTCTCATGTCTTGAAACTCATGTCTTGAACGATCGTCGACACAACATTTACTAAATTGTTTGTTCTGAATAAAATACAGCTTATAAATTGTTGCACCATCTCTATAGGTATGACATAAAACATCGCCATAACGTAAGAAAGAGCTAACAAAGACGGAAGAAGCAACAAGGACGGCCTGCGTTGACACAACCATCAAAAAACGACAGACACGAAAAGCAGTCTTCGCTTCGACTGATCCTTGTTGGTGTTTTGATTTTTGCGTTAATGGGCGTTGCTATTTGGGGTGTTTCTAAAAAGACCTACGATGACATGTCGGATGCCGCCATATCTAACCTCAATGAAAACCTCACCTTAATGAAAAGCACTATTGAGGCAATTTTCCGCAGTGAAGCTGACTTTCAAAGAGTAACCGCCAAAGAACTTGCTGAAGCGGATGACCCCATCGCCACCATTGCTCATATGCCAAACGGAGAAACTGCTTCTTGCGTATCCTATGTACCTACAAACGCCTCTGAAGGTATTTCGAATAATGGCGAGCCTTTCAATCCTGCGCGCCTTGACTTTTCAAGCAATGAAAACATTTTGGGACTTGCTGTTTCCCAATCATATGTAAACACCATGGGAACCTGGGCGTACACCGTTGCTTGCCCCGTTGAGCGCAATAGTCAAACCCTTGGCACGCTCTATATGGAATACACCTTTGACACCATTGATGAAGCACTACCTCGAAGCTTCTACGGTAACCGCGCGGTGCTCTACCTTATGGACATCACCAATGAACGTTTTGTCTTGAAGCCTGAAGGTATGGGGGAGCGCGACGCAGGACACGTAAATCTCGAGGATTTTTATCGCGCTAACAAGATCAATGACGCAAACACGCTTGAGATGGTGGCAACTGGCATTGACGAGCGACGCAATGTTATGTTTGCCCATGAAGTGCAAGGACAAGAATCACTCTGCTTTCTCTGGTCTGTGAGCGAAGGTACGTTTTACTTAGTCGGCTATGTTCCCATGAATGCAATTCAACAGGAAGCGCAAGCGGTTAATATGGCGCTCATGCTTGTTGCAGGGATCACTGCTCTTGCCTTTTGTCTCTGTGTGATCCTTTTTGCAATTAATCGCCGCAAACAACTTCTTGCGCAACGAGCCCGCGATCTTGAACGGGCAGAATATGCTCGACAGCTCTCTCAAGCACTTCAAGCAGCCCAATTAGCCAACGAAAGCAAGTCAGTATTCCTTGCTAACATGTCGCATGACATCCGCACCCCTATGAATGCCGTATTGGGTTTTGCTAACATCATCAGTCGCGAACCAGACAACACAGCAAAAGTGCGTGACTACGCAGGCAAGATCACCTCATCAGGAAAACATCTCCTTGACCTTATTAATGACGTACTTGATATTTCGAAAATTGAGAGCGGGAAAGCAACCCTTACGTTTGAGGAATTTGATTTAGGCAATCTCTTTTCTGCCGTTGAGTCCATTATCTCCCCCATGGCGGCAGACAAACATCAAACCTTCTACACCGAAATTTCCTCCATTCATCACGAGCACGTAATTGGCGATGAGACTCATCTCAATCAAATCCTCATCAACCTACTCTCAAACGCTATTAAATACACACCCGAGGGCGGCACCATATGGCTACGCTTCATCGGACTTCCGCAGCGTTCTGAGCAACGCGCGCGTATTCGCATTGAAGTTGAAGACACGGGATATGGCATGACCCCCGAATTCCTAGAAACTATCTTTGACGCATTCACTCGTGCTGAAAATTCCACGACCAACAAAATTCAAGGCACCGGTCTTGGTATGTCTATCACAAAAAACCTTGTTGATCTCATGGGTGGCACCATTTCTGTCGAAAGCGAAGAGGGCAAGGGTTCTCTATTCCGCGTCGATCTTGAATTGCGCATCCCTGAAGAACAGGCGATAAGTTCTTTCTGGGAGCGTGCTGGCATCAAACGTATGCTCATCATCGATCCAGCAAGCAGCGCTATCGCAGAAATGATGGAAGGAACCGGTGTCGCCATTGATACGGCCTCTTCTCCTGATGAGATACTTGATACAACGCTTGACGCAACACGTGATACAACACCTGATGCAACACCTTGCGCATCAGTCAACAACGCCTCCTATGATCTTATCCTGTATGGCTGTACCATAGTTAATGCAAAAGATATAGCTAAGGCAGAAGATGTCCGTGAGAGCTTGACCAGCAAAGCCGCGAATATCCCTCTTTTGCTCTTTATGCAAAAAGAGCACACCGCAAGCGTTAATCAAGATGTTGACCAAGATGAGCAACGAGCACTTCCTCCAAAAAGTGCCCTTCTCTCTCAACCCTTCTTCCCTTCTATGCTCAAAACAAAGATTGCTACAACCTTAGGCCTTGATGAAACCAACCCGTCTCACCTCGATCACGTACTTGAAGGCAAACATTTCCTAGCAGCTGAAGACAACTTCTTAAACGCAAGCATCCTCACCGATCTTCTTGAACTTGAAGGTGCGACTGTCGAGATTACAGAAAATGGCAAACTGGTAGTTGAGCGTTTCAATCGTTGTGAACCGGGTGAATTTGATGCAATCTTAATGGATGTACAAATGCCGGTTATGAATGGACATGAAGCAGCACGTGCAATTCGATCGCTTGAGCGAGAAGATGCACGCACTATTCCTATTTTTGCTATGACCGCTGATGCGTTTACTGAAGATGAGCAAGCAGCTCTTGCTGCAGGCATGAATGCTCACTTGGCAAAACCTCTTGAAATGCAAGATCTGAAAAAAGCTGTTAATCAATTTATTGAAAAGCACGAATAAATTTTGAGCCACACTGAGAAAGGACGTTTTTCTATGATTGCAACGCCCCGACAAACCAAACCGCTCTTGATGGTCTTTGCATTCTGCACGCTTGTAGCGCTACTATCGCTTACTCTCTTTTCCTTAACAGGGTGCGATGATTCAAAAGATGCCAAAGATCTTGCAGTTCAAAATGAAACAGAAAAAGCCGTGGTCAATTTCTTTAGCCCTATGGAAAAAGCCAGCGCCGATGCCAAAAATACCGCACGAACCGCCTCTGATATGACTATTGCCATGGCCGAAGAAGATACCGGCATTACGGTTGCCTACCATACCTACACAGCAGAAACTTATCAAGATAAAACCTATGACGAGGTTTGTATTGAGCGCATTCGCAGTGGTAAAGACGATATGTTCCTGCTCAATACTGATGTCATTATAGAGATGGGAAGCGAAGGATTGCTGGCTGATCTTTCCCAATTGCCTTGTGCGCAAGACTTACGTGATGAGGTGCGTGTTGCCAACACCATTGATGGCAAGTTAGTCGCTATCCCGCAAGAAGTGGTAGCCTACGGCCTTTTCATCAATAAAGACATTTTTAAAGAATGCAACTTGGAGCTTCCTAATACACCCGAAGAATTCCTAGAGTGTTGTCGCGTACTCAAGGCGCATGGTTACGACACCCCTATTGGCGCTAATCGTTGGTGGCTTGAGACCTTTGTATTTGCACAAGCCTATGCAGATATGTATAACGGTGGCGATGTGGATGCCGAAATTGCAGCTTTAAATGCAGGCGATGCTCGCTATAGCGACTACATGCGACCCGGTTTTGAATTCTTAAAACAGCTTATGGACGCCGGCTATATTGATGCTGAAAATGCCCTTACCAGTGAAGCCTTTGAAGGGGTGGGTGAAGGACCTGATTTTATGGAAGGAAAGACCCCTATTGTCATGGCTTATTGGGGCGCTGCTAATACGGAAACCGCATATGGCAACCCCTCTTTTGATATGGAAGTAATTGGCTTTCCTAGTGATAAAGGACAGATGCCAGTGCTTTCTATGACCGGTTGCGCCGTGGCAAGCAAGGCTGAAAATCTCCAGAACGCGCTTGATGTTGTTAATGTCATGCTCTCCGAAGAAGCTATGCAGCTCTACGCTGAGACCAATCGTGTGATCTCCCCTAATAAAAATGTTAGCGTCGAATGCGTTGATGCACTTAAACCTTTGAGCAATAAAGTTGAAGATGAAAATACCTACGTACTTGCCTCAAATGCCAGCATGAATGTTGAACAATGGGGCAATGTCTGTTTAATCGTCCGCGATCTACTGGGCGGCGCAAGTGTAGATGAATGCATGGCTAAACTTGATGCGCTCCAAGATGCCTAAGCTCGATTAGCCCATCACACACCAAAAGAATCAAACCAAAGGAACCATTATGGAAAACACCATGAAAAGCAGAGCGATTCATCGCTGCCTACACGTACTTGATCTTGATACATCACTCGCATTTTATAAGCAAGCACTTGGGATGACCGAAATTCGCCGCATGGGACCCGACGATGGTTCTTGGCTCAACGTCTTCATTGGCAATGAAAGTTGTGGATTCCAGCTCGAGCTTACCTGGAACCGCGGACGCACTGAGCCCTACAACAATGGCGGTCGCGACTCACACCTTGCTTTTACCGTACCTGATCTTGATGCGGCTCACGCAATGCATGAACAGATGGGCTGCATATGTCATGAGAATAAGGCGATGGGGCTCTACTTTATTGAAGATCCTGACGGATGCTGGATAGAAATATTGCCGCGCAAAGAAGAGTTTGCACCACAACTTGGAGTTGATGTGCTTGCAGCCCTCACCGATAGACAAAGTGTACGGCACTATTCAGGAGAGCCGATTCCGCAAGAGCTTCTTGATCGCGTTGTACGCGCCGGTCTGCTTTCTCTGTCAGGACGCAAGCGCAGGCCGTGGGAGCTTATTGTTATACGCGATCATAACACGCTAACCAAGCTAGCAGAATGTCGCGACGCTGGTGCAGCAATGCTTACGGAAGCCGATGCTGCTATTGTCGTACTAGGTAACCCTGATGTTGCGGATACGTGGATCGAAGACTGTTCTATCGTCATGGCAAATATGCATCTTGAAGCATCAGCCTCAGGCGTGGCAAGTTGTTGGATTCAAGGACGCATGCGATACGCAAGTGATGGTAGATCAACCCAAGATTTTGTTGCTGATTTATTAGGTATTCCTGAACCTTGGAAGCTTGAAGCTATGCTCTCACTTGGTATGCCAAAGGTACCGTTTGAACCCCGTACGTTTGACGATGAGCTTTTATCCAAAGTGCACCAGGAGAACTTCTAGCCAAACGACAATACAGCCAACTCAGATACAATCCCGTCACATACGAGCCACAATGCTCAACAAATTGGTTGTCGCTGATCAACACTCATATGAACACTTACATAACGACTCATTCCTCTTACTAAATCTCACTAGAATCAAAGTGCAGCAAAAAGGAGGTTGTTATGAACAGCAAAGCAAAAAGCTCAAACATAACAACCTCCACTGCTACAGTTAACACATCCACGCTTAATGAGGCTACTTCGAACGTGATTATGTTCGATAAACACGGCTGTTCAACACTTCTAAAAAAATACCCCCAGTTAAAATCCTCCATTGTACGCACGGTTACCACTCAACTTGAGAATGGATTATTTAAGTCAAAGTTCGCAACAACGCTTCGATGGCATGGACTTCCTATTAGAGAATGCCGCGTTAATGCAAACGAGCCAGGTGCAGTTCGCGTTGCTTTTGTTATAGACGGCAATACTACCACTGTTATTTACCTTTCACGCACGCTGCAAAAACGAACCTTCACCACTGAACTCAATCGCTTTCTAGGAAAGAAGTCATCATGAAACTTATGCCGATCAAACAAGCACAAGCAAAACTCTTTAACGCTATGTCTGATAAAACGCTCAAAGCTATTACGCTCTACACATTCAAAAAGGATCGTTCAATTTCACTGCAGCGAACAGAAGCAAACAGCAGTGACGCAGATAGGGAAAATGAAGCAACAGACAAGGCTACTAGAAAGGCTAATGACAACCATTCTAGCAAAAACACCTGGATACTCACCGAGCAAGGATTCGAATCAGATTGTTTAATACTCACGACCGGATCAAAAGACAAGCGCCTCATTAAAGAAGCTTTCAAGCGTGAATTTCCACGCAGCGCTCGAGCCTACGTAGCTGAAGAGCGCTAATGCCAAAACAGTTTTATATTCGCATAAATGATTATTTAGTTGCGTGATGTCAACATCGGAAACATCGATTTCACCTGACATAAGCTTAGGTAGTAAAGCATT
>PPYF01267648.1_pt1 | contig 33264 bp, 45 predicted proteins | sample 1559871 | NCBI WGS metagenome assembly PPYF01 (sample SAMN08240021, study PRJNA423297) | Human gut metagenome, whole genome shotgun sequencing project.
CGTTTCGGTAGTTCAAGGACTGGCAACGTATTAATTCATTAACTCGTGCAGAGATGGCAGTTTATTATATACTGCCTATCTTTGTACGTGTTATAACAAAGAGACAAATTATATGAAATTTAGAAAACTTAGGATTATCCAAGCCGGGGTTACTACCAATTTCGGGACGTACGAAGGCAAGGAGTTTCCGTTGGTTATTACGGAGAACGCAGTTCAAAGCGTTGTAACGCTCGGCAACCTTAAGCCTATCCATTGCAGGCGCACCCACAACGGAGCGGATATGCTCGACGGGTATTTGGGGAAGTTCGTTAACTTCGTCTACGAGGACGGCGTAGCTTATGCCGATTTGGAATTATCCGAAGCCTTGCAAGCCGCCTACCCATCGGAGGCAAAATTCATCTCCGAGATGATAAAGAACGAACCCGATATGTTGGGCGTTTCGGTGGTAGGTATCAACAATCAGACATTAAACGGTGATGTGCTGGACGTTACCGAATTTTTTGAATTATATTCATGCGATTTGGTAGGGCTGCCAGCAGCCACCACAAGCCTATTTAATAATCAAAACGAAAAGAAGATGAACAAATTTTTTAGTTCTTTCGCTTCTCTATTCAAGAAGTCGAGTTTTGCAACCGAGACGGTTGAAACCGTAGACGGCGCAAGTATCACTATTGAAGCGGCAGGCGAAATGATGGCTATCGGCGACAAAGTGTTTGATAGCGAGGGCAACGTTCACCCGGACGGGAAAGTAGAGGTTGCAGTAGAGGACGGTGTATTGGTTATCACCATTGCAAACGGTGTTATTGAAAACGTAGAAGCTAAGGTAGAAGCGGAAGTAGAGGACAGCGAAGTAGTAATCGAAACCCCGGCAACCGCTGATGTACCCGAAGAGTTTGCAAACCGTATGGCAGCTTTGGAAGCTTCGGTTACTGAACTTACCGCAACACTGGAAGCTATGACAGCACAGTTTAGCAGAGCGACAGCGAAACCCGGCGTACCGCCCGTTAACATGCCGAAGAAGAAAGAAACAAAATTATCAAAAGAGGCTGTAGCAGAAGCAGCCAAAAGATTTTACAACAAATAACTAAAAACAAAAGATTATGGCTTTCGCATTTACAGACCTTAACAAATTAAACCTCAACTCATTAAACGAGGTTATTTCCTTAACCGTCGGCCTTGCCGGTGAAATCTCACAAGGTATCACAGTAATGAACGGTATTCCGAACGGTACGCCCGTCGTTTCCCTTACAGCAGCCAACAAGGCGCTGCGTAAATCGGCAGGATGTAACGGTGAATACTTCTATAACAGCGTAGCCGACAAGGTTAAGTATTACCAGCACGCGCCTATTGAGTTGCCTATCGAAATCTGTTTGCAGAGCTTGTGGGGTAAGATGGTAGCGAAGGGTATCAATCTTGACGACAATTTCTCCGAAACCGAATTGGCTGGATTCATTCAGTCCGAAGTATTGAAGGTATTGGAGGCTGACTTGCTTCGCTTAGCTTGGTTGGATGGTAACGTAACGACAGAAGCAACTGGTTACGGTATCTTTACTAATGGCGGTATTATCAAGCAGTACAAAGACAGCACAATGACCGAAAAAGTTTTGGTTCTCGACACTAACGGCGTTCTCGCCGCATTGCGTGGTTGTATCGACGCACAGCGCCCCGATACACTGGATAACTCCGAGTTCTTCGTTACGTCTAACGTTATGCGCTTGTATAAGAACTTGTTGCAGACACGTGATAACAGCGTAGCACAGTCCGATATCGTTGACGGCCGCCCGGTGTATTACTTCGAGGGTTACAAGATTAACGAGCTTAGACACGTTTCTAACGCTGCAACGGCTGATGGTTTGGACACCGCATTTATTGCGTTCACTCCGAAAGACAACATTCAGATTGCCCTTGAAAGCGCCGGTACGGTTATCGCCCCGTTCATCCAGGACGCTAAGAGCCGTAACTACTACTCACAGACTTTGTTCGCGGCTGATGCTATGCTGGTAGCGCCCGAGAAAATGCAGTTGTGGTTGATAGCGAGAACATAAATAAAATCAATTACTAATAAGGGGTTGGGATATTAACCCAGCCCCTTTTTTATTTCAAATAATATGGGAAAAAGATGTTTAAATAAACTTAGCGGTAATATCACTGTGGGGTGTACTATTCCGCAGGTCGGTGTGAAGAACATCTATCTGATGCACGCAGGAGATGTTACACTGACGGCGGACGATAGCTCTGCGGTTATTGTAACCGCTGCGTTTGCTTCGGGTGCTGCTGCTATACTTGTAGAGGGGTATAAGCAAAACATACAAATTACATCGGCTATTCGAACTATGGACGCTTCGGCAAAATTGGACTTCAGTGTTATGTTTAAAATGGCAGGTAGAGACACCAATACTATTTTGCGTGTACGCTCGCTTTTGGCCGGTAAGTTCTACGTTCTTGCTGAATACCAAGACGGGACATATTCATTCATCGGTTATACATCTCCCTTGGAATGTTCCGGGATGGATACGGACAGCAACGCCAATGCTGGGTTTACTACGGTATCACTTGCAGTCCCCGAGGGTTCAGCAGGTAATTATTTAATGCGTGCCTCCGTGGACGCAGTTGCTACAATCAAATCAAAAGTAGGAGTTTAAAGATATGGCATGTATTTCAAAATTGGCAACCGCAATTGCCTATGATTGCGACACCGGCGCGACTGGTTTAGTTAGCGCGATTATCATTAATAAAGCCGATATAGCGAGTTTTACCGTTACAACCCCGGGCATGTCGGTTGATGCCCTTACCCTAATTGGGGGCGCGAAGGCATATAAGGTTGACACCGTTAAACGTTCTCTTGTTGTATCCGAGGCCCTAAAGATTAACGAGGGCGCACCGAATGCTTATAAGCATACGGCAAACATAACCCTTATGGGGGAGAATAGCACCGCATTACGTAACATTAAGACGGCCGCCACTAATGGCTCTTTCGTCATTTTGGCAAAAAAACAAGGTGACACATTTGCAAGAGCTTACGGGTTGTATTACGGGATGTCGGCTACCGCGGCAGATTCGTCATCTCATGACAACGGGGGCTGGACTACGCTCACCTTGGAGACCCCGGAAAACGTAATAGGGGAAGATACACTAAGTGTTGGGGCTACATTGTACACTACACTTTATGAGGCAGCAGTAGGATAGTAATTAACTAAAAAAGAAAGGAAAAATAATATGGCATGTATTGGGAGAATAGCCGCTACTTTGGTTATGCCTTGTGGCGCTCCGGCGGCCGCGGACTTAAGTGCACCCGTATCGGCAAAGCTTTTAAACGCTTCGGAGATAGCGAGTTTTACTATAACTTCCGGGAGTATGGCTACAATAACTCGGAAACCCACGGCAGTGGGTTACGGCGTTACCACGGTTAACAACTCCTTGGTTGTGACCGTTGGCCTTAAGTCGCAGGACATTACGCCTGGGGCATATGACGTATCAATTACGTTTAAACCGTTTTCCGGAAACTACTCAATTGCGAGCAGTTCTACACCGTTGGGGGTTGTCGGTACGATAGAACGCGCGGAGCTTGTAATAGCTGTAGACCACGGCGATAGAATACGCGTTTATGGCTTGGGCGCTCCCTTGGTTTGCACCGAGATAGCCGCCGATTCAAGCGCGAGCGCGAATGCGACATACACGTTTGGCGTTGAGGATTGGCAGGTAGGAACAACGGTTCACTATTTGAGTAGAGCGGATTATGACGCGTTATCTACACCAGCAAAATAATAAATCAAAAAGAAAATGGCAGAAGAATTAACTAATACTACGGGGCAGGGCGAAAGCACTGCACCCGTTGTTGCTGAACCGAAGGTCGCAACATTGCAGGAGAAGTTGGATGCGTATTACGCGATGACAGGGCTAAAACTTGACCCGAATTGCCACATGGATATGGAATTTTTATCTTTGTGGTATGAAACGAAGTATCTGACAAAAGTAGTTTACAGGTGGGCGATGAAGCCCGGGGCGCGTATCGTGCATTACGTCGATGGTGTCGTGTATAAGAGTGCGAACATGACTGACGAAATTGCGGAACGCCTCATGACTGAAAACCCGGCTTATGCGGAATGCTTCGTAGAAATCAATAAAGAGGAGGTTTAAAAATGATAGGTTACAGACGTTTCGCGCTTGTTGTCGAAAAGGCGCTTAAGTTGTCCGCTAATACGGGCGATAAGATTATCAACTACGGAGATGGCAACTTATATCCGCAGGAAATAGCCGAGCTAATATACGCTTCCAAGACAGCTACAGCCGCAGTTGAAAAAATGACCGAAAACATTATTTGTGAAGGTTTCAAAAACGAAGATTTCGCGGCAATAACAAACGGGAACGGCTGTAACATGGACGATGTTTTAGAGGCTACGGCAAACGATGTCGCACGTTTTAGGGGCTGGGCTTGGATAGTACAGTATGGGTTGACACCCGAAGGCTACAGACCCCGAAACGTGTACAACGTTCCGTTTGAATATGTCCGTGCCGAGATGAACGACAACTATTTGAAAGACCCAGCCATAAAGAGATGGCGCGTTTTCAATAATTGGGATAGGCAGAACGTCAAGGCAACAAGCAGCGCGCAGAACTCCACAGTATACCCGACCTTTGACCCGGAAAACTTCGCCTCAGAGGTTGAGGAGTGCGGCGGTATTGAAAACCATAAGGGGCAGCTTCTGTACGTGAACCTCGGTACAACCCGTCCATACCCCCTTAGTACGTTCCATTCGGTACGTAACGAGATGGGCGCGGAAGATAAGAACGGAAAATACGTTAACCGTACTTTGGGAAGGGGCTTCCACATGTGCAGTATTGTGTCACACGGTGATTTCGAGTCCGAGCAGGCGCAGCAGGAGTTTCGCGATACATTAGCCATGATGATGGGCAGCGAGAATGCAGGCTCGGTGCTTACTGTGAGAGACGAAAACGTAGCTACGGACAAACCATTTATCAAGGTAGACCAGTTAGGCAGCCCGATAGATAGGGAGCTTTACAAGGCGTATGTAGAACCCCTTAGAAAGGACATCGCTATAGCGGCATATAACATCCCGTTACCCCTTATCGATAGCTCTCTGATGACCTATTCTAACGCTTCGGGCGAGGTTATTAAAGAACTGCAAAAGGTCTATCGCAATAGCTTGCAAAAGATACGTCAACGCATTTCTCGCGAGCTGTACCAAGTGTTCGGGGTTGACCCGTCCGTAACAGAAATTAATAATAAATTTGAAGAAGATGGCATACCCAATAGCGTTGTTCCGCCAGTTGTTTGAGATAGCAACGGACGTTAAAGACAACAAGATAGAAAAAGCGTTCTTCGAGGCAGACCTGCTCGATATATTGCCGCAGATTGACAGCATGTATGATGCTGTCCCGGGGCAGTATATCCCGGACGGGTCTAACTTCGCAGGACTTGAAAAGGTTATTTGCTACTACGCGTTCGCGCGGTATTTGCAGATAGCAGACCAAAACAGCACGAGCACGGGCATGAAGATTCAGACCTACGGAGGCTCGGTAGTCGTTCCCGATACAAGCAAGGTTAAAAGGTTTGAGGCCGAACGGGGCAAAGCAGACCTTTTTATAGAGCCGTTGATATGCCAAATGAAGGCAGACGGGTTTATAAAGGCATGCGCAGTATTGAATACCCGTATAGGGTTAATCAAGTGATAGAACAATTAGAGACCTATTTCCGCACGTTCCTTGCTGTTACCGTTCTGGCAGTAGTTACGGATATACGGGACTTTATATTTTTAGTGGCTATCGTTACCGCGTTGAACTGGTTAGTGGGTTATTTGGCAGACAGGGCAAAAGGAAAGCCCTACAAGCACAAAAAGACCATGCAAGCGGTTAAGGAGTTGTTTTTAACTAATGCAATACTATTCTTTGTTGCCCTTACATGCAATATGTTAGAACCGGGGATAGATTATCAGCTTTTGGTTAAGGCTCTCACGGGTATATTCCTTATTATATACACGCGTAGCATAACAAGAAACCTTAGGGTCGTTCAGCCGGGGAATGAATTTGTGAAAGTGCTAAACAGCATAGCGAATAGCAAGTATTTCCAACTTAAGAAAAAGATTAAGGATGGCGAAGTTGAAATACCCTTAGAAGAAAAGGAGAAAGAAGATGGCGAACAGCAGTAAGTTAATACCGTTCATCCTTCAGTGGGAGGGCGGTTTCGTTAACGACCCCGATGACTTAGGGGGCGCAACCAACAAAGGTATTACCATAGGCACATTCACTGAATACAAGAAGCGGAAGGGGCAAAAAGCCCCGACCGTTGACGACTTGAAAAACATATCTGATGCCGAATGGCACGATGTTTTCAAGTCCTTGTATTGGGATAGATGGAAAGCCGATGAGATTAAAAACCAATCGGTAGCAAATATCTTAGTCGACTGGGTTTGGGCTTCCGGGTCACACGGTATAAAGCGCCCACAACGTCTTTTGGGCGTGAAGGCGGACGGTATCGTAGGCAAACAGACCATTGCAGCCCTTAATGCTATGGACGCGGCTACGCTCTTTAAAATGATTAAAGACGATAGGGCAAAGTTCATAGACGAAATATGCAAGGCGAGACCCAAAAACGAAAAATACCGCAAAGGTTGGCTGAACCGTATTAATGCGATACGCTATGAATAAATTACAGAAGATAATCGTAGGCTTTGCAGTCCTTATGGTGCTATTCGGTGCAATAACCAAGACGGTAGACACCATAAGGAAGCAAAGAGCCGAGATAGGACGTTTGGAACGTAATGTTGAGGCGATGAACGACGAGCAGATAGAGTATAAAACAAAGCTCGGAGATGCAGCAGTGAAGCGTAAAGCCTTAGAGATGTCGCACAAGGAGCTAAAGAAGACGAACGCAGACCTATATAAAGAGGTGGACGCGCTTAAGGTCCGGGTGAAAGATGCGCTATCGGCTACCCGTACCGTTACAAAGACGGTAATAAAGGAGGTTGTGCGTACCGATACAGTAGCCGGCGAGCTTATAGCCGAATACCGGGACGCTTGGAACACGATACAAGCAAGGGTTAAGCAAGACAGTACAGAACTTAGTTACCAAGGCAGGGACACGATAACGGGAGTTATCACGGTACGAAAGAAAAAGTTCTTGTTTTTCAGATGGGGGGTCAAGGCTATAGAGCACGACATATCAAACAAAAACCCCAAATCAAAGATAGATATAGACATAGCGGTAAAGCTAAAATAATTAGGAAATGGAGGGCTGTTAACAGTTCTCCATTTTTCGTTAACATCCCTTAACCACAGCCTGCACAGTAAAAAATCGCTACTGTGTTGTTTTTTGTACACTCCTAACTCTTCATTATCAACTACTTATCTCTATTTACACAGATACACAGATAAAAAGGGGTTAGAACATTATTTTGGAGAAAATAGCATTTACCACTATATAACGAACTGTAAAAACCACAATATCCGAAATGAAAGTTTAGGAATTTAGGTGTGTTTCTGTGCAGTGCAGTCTACGCCATTGGGAATCAGCACTTTAGCCCTCACGCGCTGTTTCTTTACATCTTTTCACTTTTCATTAAGGTTTATTAGCACAAAAAGAGATACAACCTATTGGTATTTGCCGTATATTTGCAATGTCAAAAGGAAACAATGGTTTCCCGGATGGCAAGAGGTCACCAAGACATTAAATTGGAAATAACCGTGAACAAGTAAGAACGTAGATTTGTATTAACGTAGATTTGTATTAACGTATAAAACGAAGCGAAGTATGAAAGCAATTGATTTAATTTTCAGGGAGACGCGGACCGAGGGCCAGTTCGAGATGAAGAGCCACGTATTAGTATTCATAGACGAGGCAGGCAACGAGTATAGCGATACCTTCTCGGAGGTACGCCATAACGGGAGATTTGAAGCATGCCAATACAACGGTATGGGATACCAGCACATGCAAGACCTTATGGAAGCTATTTTCTTAAATAAGGTTAACAAGTGAACCAACGTATTTGCAAAAGCGTTATATTTGCATCAACGATTTAAAAAGATAAAGTTATGAAAGAGCAAAAGTTTATTATCGACGAAGTAAAAAAGCATTTGCAGGCGAGCGCGAGAAAGAACAAACATCAAGTTATTGACGCAGTGCAGGAAATGCCAACGTTTGAAGGGTTTATACTCCCTTACTACGTCTCTACAATGGAAGGAACGAAATACCCGGTAAACGTGGAAGATATGTATATCTACTGCGACGAGTGGGAAGAGTTCTACAACGAGACGATAGTCAAGGTTGCCCAAGCAATTTTAGAAGCCGAACGAATCAAGGAGGCGTAAATTAGTTATTCACCATATAAAAAAGAAAAGAAAATGAAGATTACACCGTTAACAATCGATTTTGACGTTACAAACGCACAGGAAGTGGAATTTGTAAATGAACTCATGAACCGTCTATTTGGAAGCGCACCCCTTAAGGCTATGGTAGCGCCTACAGAAAGCCCAGTAACCAGCACAACCGTACCGACGTTTAGCGAACCAACGCAGACCGCCGCACCCGTTCAAGAAGTGAAGGAGGTGGCAGTAGCTATCGCAGAGGAGACAATAGCAGACGCTATTGCAGAAGTGAAAAAAGAAATTGGAAAACCCGTAAAGGTTGAGAAGCCAAAGGCTGCAAAAGAAGCCACACAAGCGACGATTGAACCCGAACCTATACAAGCTCCCATTGAAGAGGAGAAAGCCCCGGAAAAAGCCCCAAACGAGCCCCTAACGGCAAAGGACATGCAGGCGTTTATGATTGACTTAATGAAGTCCGGGAAAATAACTCGTCCGCAATTAACGGATATCATGCTGGAGTTCGGCGGCGCGTCCCTTATGCGTATCAAGCCCGAAAAGTATGAGCTATTGAAACAACGTATTGAAACCTATAACGATTAAAAAAGAATGGAAATACAAGTAGACCACACAAGTAGGGCACACGCCCTACTGTCTCCAAGCAGCTCGCATAGATGGCTTAACTGCACGCCGTCCGCACGGTTAGAAGAGCCATACGAAAGCACAAGTAGCGCAGCATCGGAAGAGGGAACAGTAGCCCATGAGTTAGCAGAGCACGCCATAGAAAAGTATTTGGCCGGGGAATACCTACCGTTATTGGACGAATTGCCCGTACCCGATGAGATACGCAACAACAAATACTACAGTTCAGAGATGGAACACTACGTAACGGATTACGTGTGCTACGTGTGCGACATATACGAGTTGGAGGAAGGTGCTAAAATGAGTATAGAGCGAAAGTTCGACTTAACCACATACGTACCCGAGTGTTTCGGTAGCTGCGACTGTGATATAGTAGGCGAGACAGTTCTAAACATCATAGACCTAAAGTATGGCAAGGGTGTACAGGTAGATGCCGATGGGAATAGCCAATTAATGATGTACGCTATAGGGGTGCTTAACTCATTAGAACCATCGCACCGCTCTAAGATTGAAAAGGTACGTATGCACATCGCGCAAGTACGGTTAGGCAATTACTCGGTATTCGAGATGTCCGCCCGGGATTTGACCCACTGGGCAATTCACGTACTTCGCCCGACGGCTGAAAAGGCATGGACCGGGCAAGGGGAAACCAAAGTAGGTAGCCATTGTAAGTTCTGCAAGTTCAAAGCACAGTGCAGGGCACAGAAAGAGGCTTTAGTTAGCGAGTTCGAGACCCACGGGGACACCAAGGCGTTAACGCTCGACGAGATAGGGGACATATTAAGCAAGTCCGATATGTTCACTGACTGGCTGGCATCTGTTAAAACATTCGCAATGCAAGCCGCTACACGGGGCGAAAAGGTTAAGGGGTGGAAACTCGTAGAAGGTAGGTCTGTACGTGTCATAAACGACACGGAAACAGCCATAGAGCGGCTAAAGGCTATCGGGTTATCTATCGAGGACGTAACTAACAGAAAATTGAAAGGTATCGGAGACCTTGAACGCCTGGTTGGTAAAAAACCGCTTGCTGCAACACTTGACGGGCTGATAGTCAAGCCACAGGGGCTGCCAACGTTAGTCCCCGAAAGCGATAAGAGGGAGGAATTAAGCCCTACTATTGATGACTTCGAGGAATTAAATTCATAAAAGAAGTTAATGAAAGAACCAGCCTATTGATTTATGTGTTATATTTGCATCATCAAATTAAAAACAAAACGATATGAAAAGTAACAACGGTATTTTAACAGAGAAAGAGATTCAAGCAAGAACCAAGTTTTGGAACAAAAAGCAGTTTCGTACATGGAGCAAGAGCGAACTCGAAAGAACCTCTACAGATATGCAAAAACTTTTGGCAGCCCTAAAGGAATTCAGTATGGACGAGATTAAATCTATTAGAAAGTTAGAAGCGTATGGCCATAAAGCATACGTGTATAGCCTTAGGGCATACGGAAGGAAGAGCCCAGAGTATATCATATGTATGACGGACCAAAGAGACTTAGATTATGCTATTTCGATAGCGCCAAAAACTTTTAAAGTTAAACAAGGTTAACAGAATAAACAACCTACAGATTTATTTGTTATCTTTGCAACATCAAATTAAAAACGGAACGCCCGAACCGATTAGAGGGCAAAAACAAAAATTGTAGAATATGAAAGCAATGATTAAGAACGTGAGATTGAGTTATGTTAGATTGTTTGAAACGCAACGAGTCAACGGACAAGGAGAAGCAAGTTACAGTGTATGCTTATTGATTCCGAAGGATAGCCCGGAAGTCCCAAAGATTAAGGCAGCTATTGAAGCCGAGTTTTCAGCTCTTAAGGCACGTTATCCGAAGTTGAACGGAAAAGACCCGAAGGTATGGACTAACCCGTTAAGAGATGGGGATGCCGAGAAAGACGGTGCGGAATACCAAGGGTGTTATTTCATCAACGCAAAGCGTAAAGAGAAGCAAGGTGCGCCTATCGTTATTGACGGTAGAAAACAGTATATTACAGACCCGAACGAGGTTTATAGCGGTTCTTGGGGCAACGTAGCCGTATCTTTCTACCCTTATGAGTTTACTGGGAAGTACGGTATCGGAGTAGGTTTGAACGGTGTGCAAAAGACCAGAGACGACGAAAGACTGGACGGCGGAACAAGCATTGACGATTTCGACTTTGTAGACGAGAACGACGATTTATTTAACTAACAATTCAATTAAACAGATTAATAACCGGGCGGTGTAACAGCCGCCCAAAAATAAAAAGCAAAAATGGGAAAATACGATTCGTACGTAAACGCAGAAGGTGTTAGAATTTCAAAGGTAACGGGTAAACCGTTGAAAAAATATAATAAGGTCAACAAAGCCTACTGGGCAGCTAGGGAGGGCAAAGCAGTAGTAGGGATACAGCAACATATAGTTGAGGCAGACCCCCTGATAGAGGAGCTTAAAAGATATTACAACGAGGAAGAACTAAAGGGTATTATCGGTTTGAAGAAGGACGCTCCACCCGTCGAACTGGTAGACATCACACCGAAGAAAAAGACATCGCTTGACGAGGGTAATACGGGCTTTCTTATCGCATCAGACTGGCATGCGGACGAAGTAGTAAAGGCCTCTACAGTATTGGGAAAGAACGAGTATAACAAGGATATCGCAGAAAAGCGTATCACTAATTTCTTTGCAAATGCCGCGTACATGATAAAGAAAAAGCCGGTAGATAACTTGGTTATCGGTTTGATTGGCGATTTGATAGGCGGATATATCCACCCCGAACTCGAGCAAACAAATAGCATGTCCCCAATGCGCGGAATAAGCTTCGTTAAGAACCTAATCATTTCTGGTCTTAAATATCTTCATGACCAACTTCCGGAACTTGAAAAAATAACCGTCATCGGTATTTGCGGAAATCACTCTCGGACTACGAAAAAAATGCAGTTTAGCAACGGTTTCGAGATGAACTACGAGTATTTCCTCTACAAGGACATCGAACACACCCTAACACTTATGGGGCTTACAAAATTTAGCTTCATTATCCCCGAAAGTGAATTTGCCTATATCGACGTGTACGGAAAGAAAGTGTTATTTGCGCATGGGCATCAGTTCCGCACGGCTGGCGGTATCGGGGGTATTTACCCATCAATGATGAGATGGTATGCCAAAATGAACCAAACGATAAAGATTGATAAAGCCTTTATAGGACATTACCACCAAATGATATATACCAAAGAGGTTTGTGTTAATGGTTCTTTAAAAGGTTTCGACGCGTTCGCGATGGGGCACGGGTTGGCATACGAAGAACCGCAGCAAACATACGTTATTCTTAACGAGAAGCGAGGTTTTATTTTCTACTCACCTATTTTTGCCGATTGATATGATAACGTTTGAAACCGCTATGGAGTTTTTCCGCTACGAGCCAAGTAGTGGAAAGCTCTTTTGGAAAAAGAGAACCAACAACCAAACGTTACATAGCTCACATAAGAGTAAATAACAAAAAACATCATCTCGGTTGTTTTAAGACCCTGGAAGAAGCCGCAGCCGCCCGTGCTGAAGCTGAAATAAGATATGGATTCCACCCTAACCACGGTTTATGAATAGTCTAAGAGCTGCTAATTGTTAAATAAATGCAATTGGTAGCCTTTTTTCTTGTTTATTAAGAACATTGTCGTATCTTTGCCGTTGTATTAGTATTAACATTTAAAACAATGAGTTATGCGAAATTTATTTATTGACCTGGAAACCTTTAGTACTACGGACATTAAAAGCGCTGGTAACTATAAATACTGTGAAGACGAGAATTTTGAAATTCTTCTTTGCGGTTACATGTGGGACACCGATACGGACGTTACAATAATTGACCTAACAAAGCCCGGAGGACTGGACAAGTTCAACGAGTTGTTCACGTATGTACAGAACAACGAGGACGTTGTGATAGTAGCACACAATGCTACGTTTGAGCGCATCTGTTTGCGCGAGTACGGTTTTGACATCAGCCCCATGCGCTTTTTCTGTACGGCTAACATGTCATTATATTGCGGTATGCCGGCATCACTGGAAGCGGTATCTAACATTCTGAACCTGGACGATAAGAAGAAGGGCACGGGAAAGAACCTCATCCGTTACTTTTCAATTCCTTGCAAGCCTACTAAAACAAACGGAGGGCGCACACGCAATCTGCCGGAACACGCCCCCGAGGACTGGGAGGAGTTCATCGATTACCTACGTTATGATGTGCTTTCGGAAAAGGAGATATTCAATAAGTTATCCCGGTTTGAATTCCCCGAAGAAGAGCAGCGAATTTATGCAGCTGACCAGCGCATAAACGATTACGGTATATTGGCTGACCTCGAATTGGCACATGCCGCGCAGGATATGGACGAAGAATATAAAGCGCGGCTAACCAAAAGAGCCGAAAAGGAATTCGGGTTAAGCTCATTAAAATCCATGCCGCAGCTTAAGGGCTTCATTGAAGAGCGTACAGGCTTGGTTATCGATTCACTCAATAAGAATAGCATTGAAGAGGTTATAAAGACCGTAGCAAGCCTTAAAAACGTTACCGAAGCGGATAAGCAGGCAGTGTTAGACGTTATCGACCTACGCAGGGAGATAGGCAAAACGTCGAACGCCAAATACACCGCTATACTTGCAAGCGCCGGGAGGGGTAACCGTATCAGAGGTTTGTTCCGTTACTACGGCGCGAGCCGTACCGGGCGATGGGCTGGGCGCTTGGTTCAATTGCAGAACCTGCCGCAAAACCATATCGAAGACCTGGACGGGGCACGAGACCTCGCAAAGATGCACGATTTGGATATGATGGAAATTATATACGACAAACCTACGCACATACTATCGCAGCTTATACGTACCGCGTTTATTGCCCCCGAAGGGTACACGTTCGCTGTAGCTGACTTCTCGGCGATTGAGGCACGTGTAATAGCATGGGTTGCAAACGAGCAATGGCGTTTAGACTTATTTAACGACCCGAAAGCCGATATATATTGTGCTTCTGCCTCTAAAATGTTCGGCGTTCCGGTACACAAGGGCGATGACTTAAGGCAGCGAGGGAAGGTTGCGGAACTTGCCTTAGGGTACGGGGGCGGTGTTAACGCGCTTACCACAATGGATATTAAAAAAGCGTTAACAGACGAAGAAAAACCTCAAATATTGTCAAAATGGAGAGAAGCTAATAAAAAAGTCGTATCTTTGTGGCGTTCGTTAGAGGACAGTGCAAAACGGTGTATCGGGACGAGACGCGAACAAGTCTATAGGATAAATGATGTTTCGAGTATTATTTTCCGATATGAGAGCGGCGCAATGACTATTGAGATACCGAGCGGCAGGAAGCTGTTCTACCCATCGGCAAGAATGGGAAAACGTACTATCGAGGGCGTTAACGGCTCGTTTGAGGTTGAGGATATCTCCTACATGGGACAAGACCAAGCCTCCGGGAAATGGGTTAAGCTAAACACCTACGGCGGCAAGCTAACCGAGAACGTTGTGCAGGCGATAGCCCGTGATTTACTGGCGAATGCGATTTTTAGGGTATTCGATTTAGGTTTTAATATCGTGCTGCATGTTCACGATGAGATAGCCGCCGAGATACCGAAGGATGGAAACGAAGAAAAGACGCTGCAAATAATGAGCGATGCCATGTGTAACGCCCCCGATTGGGCAAGAGGCATACCGTTAAGAGCAGCAGGTTATATTACTGAGTATTACAAAAAAGATTAATTTATGGATTTACGAAAAATGGTTTTTAAAATTGCTACAGCAAGCAGCGCGAAATCTACTTCCTGGAAAAACCGCTCTTACTCATGGGACGAGTTGACCGAGAAGTTAATGAAAGCTACGGTTACGGACGAGACGTACCGGGAGTTCATAAGCGCGAGCAAAGCCGAGCAGGGTACAATTAAAGACGTAGGCGCATTCATGGGCGGCGAGTTGTTCGGCAGCCGCCGAAACAAAAACAATGTCGGGGAACGCTCTATTTTGGCGCTTGACGTTGACTATGGGGAAAAGAACTTCCCCGAGGCGTTCTACTCGGTTATTAATTGCGCGTGTATCATTCACGGAACGCACAAACATAACCCGAAGGCAAATACGCTTCGCTACCGTGTTATCATTCCGTTGTCTGAACCCGTGGACGGGGAACAATACGAAGCCATCGCCCGAAAGGTTGCGGAATTAACGGGTATTGACTTGTATGACAGAACGACGTTTCAACCCGAACGCTGCATGTTTTTCCCCTCGGTTTCCAAAGACGTAGAGTATGAGTTTATAGATTACTCAGCATTCAACGAAAACCCTTTGGACGTTCAAAAGTATTTAGGTATGTACGACGATTGGAGCGATACAACCGAATGGGCATACCACAAGGACGAGAAAGGCGAAGCCCGGACGCTTGCTAAAGAACAACAAGACCCCACATTAAAAGAGGGTAATGTAGGCGACTTCTGTAGAGCCTACACGATTAGCGAGGTTATTGCGGAATACCTATCGGACGTGTACGAACCTACCGAGCAGGAGGATAGATGGACTTATACGGGCGGTTCTACTTCGGGCGGTATGCTTACCTTTAACGATATGTTTGCCTATTCATTCCATAACAATGACCCGATACAAGGCAACCACGTGTTTAACGCCTACGACTTGGTACGTGTACACAAGTTCGGTAAGTTGGATAAAGGCGCGGATAGAAAGAACTCCACCGAGGCCATGAACGAACTTGTAAACAAGGACGCAAAGGTAGCCGCGGCACGCGCCCGGATGCTGGCGGTTAAGGCTGGCGAAATAATGGACGATTTCGACGACGTTATAGAAGTAGAGGAGGCAACGGATGCCGATGTGGCAACAACGTATGAGGACGCGATGGCGAAGCTTGAAACGGATAAGCGCGGCGCTTACCTACCATCAGCGAAGAACCTCGGTTTGATAATGAAGTATGACCCTAATTTAAAGGGGCTTATCGCACGAGACCTTTTCAAGGAACGCCGGGTTGTTACACGCGTACCTTTGTGGCGCGCAAAGGATAGTTCTTTGGACTTCCAGGATGTGGACTACTCGGGCGTACGTAAACACATCGAAGACGTTTACAGCATATCGAATAGCGCAAAGATTGACGATGCTATAGCACTATCCGCGGAAATGAATTCTTTCCACCCCGTGCAGGAATACTTAACCAAATTAAAATGGGACGGTATCGAAAGAGTTGATAAGGCTTTAATTCACATTATGGGTGCGGAAGATAACATATACACCCGTGAGGCATTCCGTATAATGGTGGTAGGGGCGGTTAAACGTATCTTTCAAAAGGGCTGCAAGTTTGACAGCATGTTAGTGTTACAGTCCGAGCAGGGCGCAGGAAAAAGCACATTCATCCGAAAGCTTGGTAAACACTGGTTCTCCGATAGCCTTTCAAGCATGGACGGTAAGGGCGCGTTTGAACAATTGCAGGGTAACTGGATATTGGAGGTTGCGGAGTTGTCAGCAATGAGACGTTCAGAGGTTGAGGGCGTGAAAAACTTCATTTCCAAAACAGAAGACAGCTTTAGACCAGCATACGGACGTGTCACTAAGAACTTTCCCCGGCAGTGTATCTTTATAGGCACAACGAACCGGGATGAATTCCTAAAGGACGATACGGGCGGTAGACGCTTTTTGCCCGTTAAGGTTAAGGCGAACGCCAATACGCATCTTATCTTTGAGAAGGGCTTCGACGAATATGTAGACCAGCTATGGGCAGAAGCAGTCCAAATGTATTTCCGCAAAGTAAGTACGTTGTTATCCCGTGAGGCCGAAGCAATAGCCGAGAGAGGACGCGAAGAGCATTTCGAGGCAGACCCCCGTACCGCATCAGTAGAGGCGTATTTGAACATGCTTGTGCCCTCGGATTGGCGGCGCATGTTTTTGAATGAGCGACGCATGTACTTTAGGGAGTACGACGCTTCAAAGATAGACACGGAAGACTTTACATTAGAAAAGATGGACTTCGTGTCCACCATGCAAATCGCTACGGATGTGTTCGAAATGGAAGTAGGGCGCGTAACCGCCAAAGAGAGCAGGGAAATAGCTGCCATCATGTCTAAGATACCCGGGTGGAAACGTTCGGCAGATGCTAAGTCAGTTATGGGTATCGGACGCGCACGAGGATATGAGCGTATTGTTAACGAGTGATAACAGAGGGGGGCATAAAAACCCCCAAATGTTAACTAACTGTTAACAGAATAACTAAATGAGATTTATTTCTTAAATGGTGTTAACGGAATATACAACCTATCGATATTTGCCGTATATTTGTAATGTCAAAAGGAAATAATAACAATTTAAAAACTTAAGATTATGAAAAAGTTAGCAAGTATTTTAGTAGTGGGTTTGATGGCGGCTATGTTCGCTTCATGTTCAGTGGGTGACGATGCCGCCGTTATGCCAATCGAGGACATACCCGAAACAGTAGATAATACAAAGGTATTCATGTTTAAGCTCGTAGCCACACACGAGAAGGTTTCCGGGGCTTATGCCATAAAGATTAAGACCGTGAACGGCATCAAGTATTGCGCGCTCCTTGGGGCTGGTAACGAAGCGTTCTTCCCGATGGACAAAAAATCAGACCTACCGAAACCTATGTATGAAACATATGCTACCAATATACCAATGGGTAACGGCATAGATATTGTTTGGGTTGTTATATCGAGAAATTTCGTTTTCCTAATGGAGAACAGCAAGAATAAATATTATGGGGATGTCCTTTTGTCGACAACCATGTTACATAACACACCATTAGAAAATTAATTAACAAATTTTAAAAAGAAAAGATTATGAAAAGTGGAAATTTTATCGAACTTACGTTCGTAGTTAAAGGTGAACTGCAAGTAGAGTATATCAACGTTGAACACGTATCGCGTATTATGTACGTGGATGGCAAACCGTTTATCGGTATGCTGGGGCAGACCTACACGCGCCAACTCACAGAAACGAGCATGCAGGAGCTAACGGAGTGTATTAACTTAGAAAACAATTAAATCAAAATGGTTACTATCTTAAAAGTTATCGCAGTAAACGAAGGGGAACGTACCTCTTATTATCCCACCCCAGGGGATGAGGTATTTCCAACCGTGGAGATGGCACGGGAGTTTTATAAAAATGAGTTCAAAACAAATCAAATAATATTGTGTTATGCCAACAAGTGAAAATGTACAGAGTTACAACGTAGGTAAGTCCGATTATTCAAAACACGCCATACAACCTTGGAATATTTGGAAAGAGTATAATCTTAACCCCTGGGACGCGGATATAGTGAAACGCGTGCTACGTACCAAAGAAGGCGAGGAGCGGACGCTTGACTACGAAAAAATTATCCACATTTGCAAATATCGCATTGCGGAGCTTTCTAAGGAAACCAGGGTAGTTGCACCGGTCGAGGCAGAAAAGCCCGTAGAGGACGAGGAAAGCGACGATACAACGGTATTCTGCATGGACGAGACAATGAAGCCTGCAATGTTTTATATTGAGGGCGAGAAGTGGAACGGTAAGTATGTCGGTTACTCGGTGTTCATGGCTGGTAACACCCCCTATATGTATTTGGGTGTCAACGCAGCGGGCCGCCACTTGTATGCAGACCTTTCGGCATATAGGACTTGGTGTTGCACCCCAGAAACGCACCTACCGCCAAAAACGTTCGAACTAAATCACACCAGCCTTTTCGGCAATCACAGAAGCTCGCTAAAGATAGGGCACGTAGGTACAAACTACGAGAAGCACGACTATATCGTAACGTCCGAGGGTCGTTTGCTCCGCTACTTCGGTATGAAGGGGTACATGTTTTCCTACCGTATCATGTCGGCAAAACTTACAGATGGCACGTACCCCGAATACTTAAGCAGTGTTAAGTTAGAAAACAAGGCAATTCAATTCACGCTATGGTAAGCAGACAAGAATACATGTATGGTATCGGAGACGAGATAGTACATAACGGAGAGGTTTTAAAGTATAGGGGCTATTATAACGGGCACATCTATACGACTACAGTAGACCACGAAGCCGGGGAATTTGCCGGGACAGTGGTATTTGAAAACAAATTGAGAAATGAAGGATATAATAAGTGAAAAAGATTTAGAGCGTACATTCGCCGAGACGCTTAACCGAACAAAAAAGGTGTGGGTAATAAAACTATTATCCACCTTTATAAAGGGTTTGCCGGATAGAATGATACTTTGCCAGGGTGGGTATGTAGGCTTCGCCGAGATAAAGACCACGGGAAAGAAACCAACCAAGATACAATTACTAATACATAGCAAGTTGGAGGCTTTGGGCTTTAAAGTATTTGTTATCGATGATTTGGAAAGCAGGGACGCTGCGATAAGTTTCTTCTTAAGAAATGCTAAGGAAATAAACAACATACCGGGAAAAGGGTTATCTTTGTAGCAACAAATTAAAAAACAGAAATCATGAAAAACAGAAATCATGAAAAAGAGAAATCATGAAAAAGAGAAGTTTAAAAGAGGAGATAGAATACCGTTTGGGTATGTACTTTGGTATCAAGTCCGGCGCGCTGTATGTGCGCGATGAAAAGTTCGGTAACACCGAGGAAATTCTAAAGCAGTTGCAACACGATATTACTCGTGATGTTAATTTCCTTTCGCATAAAACGCTGGGTTACATATCAGAGGAGCAGGATTTCAAAAGCATTTGCGTATTCTATAAAACAAAATTAATGAAGTAATAAGCCATGGTAAGCTATATAGATTTAAAGTTAAAGTGTATCGCAGGACACACCGAAATAGTAATCAACGGACAGCGCATCAAGTGCGCCGCCGATTATGATAGAGTAATAGGGCATATAACACCGGCAGCTCTCCATGAGCTCAACTCGCAGTTATTAATGATAAAAGCAATGTTATGCTATGTTAGAACTTAGATACGAAGAAGTAGCGAGGCTATTTACATACGACCGGGAAACGGGCGTACTGTATTGGAGAATTAAAAACCATAACTCTATCCGGCGTAATTATGTTGCAGGCTCTTCTAAAGGAACTAGAGACGGGGAAAATATATTCCTTGGAAGATTCGAGACCCTGGAAGAAGCAGCCGCCGCACGGGCGGAAGCCAATTTAAAATTTAACTTTCATAATAACCACGGAAAAGGGAGGGCAGAATATGTTAGAAAGAAAGCAAATGCACGATTACCAAAATAGGGCAGTAGCCCATATCATAGATAATGAATGCAGCGTGTTGTTCCTTGAGATGGGCATGGGGAAAACTGTTTCTACCCTAACGGCGATTAAAGACCTTTTGGATAGTTGCATCATATCTAATTGCTTGGTAATTGCCCCAAAGAAAGTAACGCAGGTTACCTGGAGCGACGAGATTAAGGCATGGGCACATCTTAAGGACTTGACGATATCAGTTATTGACGGTACGGTCAAGCAGCGCCGTGAAGCCTACGAGAAGCAAGCGGATATATACGCGATTAGCCGTGATAACATTGCTTGGCTCGTAATGGAGTACGGAGGTATTAAGCTTCCCTATGACATGGTTGTTATCGATGAGTTGAGCAGTTTTAAGAACTACGCCTCAAAGCGTTTTAAAGCCCTTAGAAAGGTGCGAAAGTTCATACCGCGCGTTGTAGGCTTGACGGGCACGCCGTCGCCAAACGGACTTATCGACTTATTCGCTCAAATGTATCTGATAGACCAGGGTCAGCGGCTCGGTAAATCAATCACAGCGTACAGAGATAGGTTTTTCAGACCCGACAAGCGTAACGGTGATATAGTGTACAGTTATGCGTTGAAAAGCCCACAGGAGGAAACAGAGCAGCAAATAAGCGACCTTATAAGCGACATAACCATATCGATGACAGCAGAGGACTATTTGAAGATGCCCGAACGTATAAACATATACGACCGCGTGGAGCTGTCTCCTAAAGTGCTGGCGCAGTATAAGGAGTTCGAGAAGGAACAAGTATTGGAGCTTATCAACTCGGACGAGCCTATAAGCGCGGCAAGTGCAGCGGCGTTATCCAATAAGCTACAGCAATTCGCAAACGGCGCGATATACGATGCCGACCGAAAGGTTATCGAACTGCACGGCGAGAAGTTGGAAAAACTCGAGGAGCTTGTAGAGGCGGCTAACGGCTCGCCCGTATTGGTTGCCTACTCTTACAAGCACGACCTCGACCGCATAATGAAGAAGCTAAAGGCATATAAGCCCGTCAAACTGGAGAATCCCGAGCAGATAGCCGAGTGGAACGCCGGGAAGATTAAAGTGCTGGTAACTCACCCGGCGAGCGCAGGGCACGGGCTTAACCTACAGAAAGGTGGGCATACACTTATATGGTTCGGTAACACTTGGAGTCTGGAGCTATACATGCAGTTCAATGCCCGGTTGTATCGCCAGGGGCAAACGTACCCCGTAACCGTCCACCATATCCTAACCACTGGAACGGTAGACGAGAAGATAATAAAAGCCCTGGATGGCAAGAAACAGACGCAGGACGGGCTTATGCAGAGTATTAAAGAACTTATGGAATTTTACAGTAAGAAATGAAAAAGTTAATAGCAGTTATCGCAGCCCTACTCCTATTGGTAGGCTGCACCGTAGTACAGAACGCTGCGGACAGCATACAGCGTAACTTCAAGTTACAGCAATTAGAGTACGGGCTATCGTTGAGGGATAGTTTAATACTTAAATGATGTTAACGAAAGAACCAACATAACGGGAAAAGCGTTATATTTGTATCAACGATTTAAAAACAAATATTATGATTAGAAACAAAGATTTTGCATTGCTGTACGCAGGGCGTGCGGTATTCAACAAGAGCGGTGGGTTTGCCGGTGTGGTAGTCGGGTGGAACGATATGCACGGCGTGATAATGGGAGTTGACCATGCGGACGGTTGGCAATCGTGGGGCGCTAACGATATAGGCGTGTCTGATGATGAATTTCTGTCTTATGAATACCGCAACGCCGGGACGCTGGAAGAACCGCTGGGCGAGCTGATGGACGAAGAGGAAGCCCCGAAGCATAAGACGATAGGTGAGCTTATCAAGGAGCACGAAGGTGTGAGGGGTATTCAATTCTCTACGGACGCGCACGGTAATGTACAGGCGGCCTATATCCGTGGTAAGCACGACGGTATGAAGCTGGTAAGCACGGGAGACGGTTTAGAAAATGTATCATCAAAAATTTAAAAATGTATGGAAGCATTAATGTGTTTATTCGGAATAGCAATAGGAGCAGGTTTGGTAACTGGTTTGTGGTTTGTAGCTAAATTCGCAGCCCGTAATATAGATGGGGAGTACGACGAGTAATGGAGTGTTTAATTAAAACAAGAATAAGGAAATGACTAAAGAACCAAAGCTCCCCCATAAGCTTAAATGGGGCGATAGGACAGCCGCAAAGGCTGACAAAGTGGAATACCTTATCGGCATTAGATTAGTGGGTTATACGAGCCTAAAAGACGTGTCTATAGCCGAGGTGCACGAAAGCGTGGCGGACGAGGTAGGCGCGTGGAACATGCCCGAAGACTTAAAGGGATTAGGTGGCGACGTATTCGTGAAGAAGCCGCGAGCCGGGGCATACTACAAGTATATAAGACTTAAAGAAATTGTGCATGAAGAAAGTTAGTTTTATGGATATAGCGGTATGCCTCAACTGCCACGTGTTCATCATATGGGAGTTCATACGAAGGTACGGGCATACTGGTGGGGTGACAAAGGATAAGTACGGGCGCGGTTATGTGGAAGCCGCGCTTTGTAACGGGTGGGTTGATAAGCTGGCAAAGTATGTAGCAGCCCAGGACTTCACGTATAAGCAGCCGATTAATAAAAGGCAGTATCTTATCAGAGACGAAGCCCGGTTAGCCGAGGAGAAAAGAAACGAGCAGGACATATCAAGAACCTATGGAATTGACCCGGCCGGAAGGATAAAAAGGGTATCAACGTTCAAGAACGGGACGTCCCAAACGTGGTATTGGCATAGGGATTCGCTCGGGTGGAAATTGACATAATGATAGTGCTGCAAAGACCCGTGTCGAACTAAGTGTCAGCGCCCTCAAAGGACGTGTCAAGTCGAGTGATAGCGATTAGCCCAAATCTGATTACAAAATGTCAGATTTGGGCTTTTGTTTATAAACAGAAAAAAGAGCCTCAAAAATTAACAGAATTTAACCACAGTTACACAGTAAAAAATCGCTACTGTGTCGTTTTTTGTACACTCTAACTCCTTATATTATAATATATTATATGTAATTACACAGATACACAGATAAAAAGGGGTTAGAACATTATTTTGGAGAAAAGTGTATTTTGGAGGGTATAAAATATACTATTCTCTATATTAAAGTTTAGAAAAAAAAGTGTGTATCTGTGTAAGTGCTTGTAACGTTCAGTAAGATAGGTGGTTAGCGTGTTCACGCCCAAAACCATGTAAATATAATTCATTTGTAAACTTTATTTGTAGAAAAAGGCCTAACTGCCCGTAGGTTGGCCTGGTGCGATTTGTTGCCTACCTTTGTGCCGTGATTGAAAACAGTTAATACGAACTGCGAGGTATTGTCCGTGAAGTCCGAGCCGTCCTAATACTGGGATAGTCCGAATACTACTTGCGCATCTCTTTAAGAGACCGCGAGCACACACGTACGATACCTTATGAAGAAATGCAAAGAACTCTACGAGGTCGTGCAGACGCGTGGTTGTAAAGGCGCAACGTTGTCTACCGTCGAGGAGTGCGTGGACTACGTAGCCGAGTACATGAACTTTTGCGCACGAAACCCGTTCATCACATATGAAGTCCTAAAGGGTGGAAATGCGGCTGGGCAAAAAGTCCCTATAGAAAAGAAACGCGCGCCATCGCTCGGGGGCTTCTGCCTTTTCATCGGGTGGACTTTGCAAGCGTTCAAGAAGAATGGCGCACGGCTTGAAAAGCTGGCAGACGACGGGAACGAGGACGCGGCCAACCTATTGACCGGGTACGCCCTTATCGCCGAACTCATCGCAACCGATATGGACGAAAGCGCTCTTGCCGGTGTGGTTGATGCTAACTACATGGCGAAGCTTAGAGGACTACGAGACCTTAAGGACGTTACAAGCAACGGCAAAGAGGCAGGCACGAAGGCTATGCAGGTTAACGTGCTTTCAGAGGACGCGGTGAAGAACCTACAGAAGCTGGGAGGCATTTAATAATTTAACTAAAAACAGTTTTTATGGCAAGAACTTATTCAGCGGTAGTAACCGCAACAGGCGATAATATCGCTTTTCAGATTGAAGTATCGAACGTTGGTACAATTGTACTCGAGCGCTCCATCAACGGCACAAAGTGGGTGGTAGACCGCGAGATTAGCGAAATGTTCGTGTTTAGTAATGTAGTCGAGTTTAACGTAGTCGGCACAGTAGTAGGTCAGCAGTTACGCGTATCGTACGATAATTGCACCGAGGTATCATTTGAAACACTCCAATAGACTATGAGAGGATTTGATATCAAGCAAATACGTATGCGGTCGTTCCAAATATCGGGGCTGACCGCAAAATGGGGTATCGGCGATAGTCGCAAGCCCCCTATATGGGATGCCAACTTAATAGGCAGGTGGGATGCACGTACATTCCCGGACGGCGCATTAGCCACAATACCCAATACCGCTACGATGGCAGGCAAAGCCCCGGACTTGACCGTAACGGGCGCAACGATGGAAAAAGGTACATTGCAGTTCGATGGTGTGGACGATTACGCAATCACCGACGAATACACATTCCCCGACCGCTTTACGGTATTTTGGGACATAGACTGGCTGGGCAAAAAAGACAATACGGCAGGCATCGTTCACTCGGGTAACCTATATGCGCTTAACTACGCAGGTAAAGGCTCGTTATCGTGCTGGATTAGGCAAGGAGGGTCGTTTGCAACAATACCTAACACGAGCGTAGGTATTAATTCATCCGGAAGATATTACAGTAAATCGGGGGTAGCTAACAACTTCACGGGCACAATAGGCGAGGGCGCGCCAGCAGGGAAACTGTATATCGGGCGTAATTCGGGCAATACGGTATTTACCCAAATGGGCTTCCGCCAGCTACTAATATTCAACAAGGAGCTTTCACAAGCCGAGGTTAACGACGTGTTACGCGTCATGTTCCCGGCTTAAACTCTATCGAACAACAATGCCGCATTGGTTTTCACTACCTTTGTGGCATTAAACATCTATAAGCATGAACGTTACATTTACTTTTGAAAAGATACTGGCGGCTTTCGTAGACCCGAAGATACGCGGTGTAGCCTCTAAAGGCGGTACACGTAGCGGAAAGACATGGGCAACCCTACAGATGCTGCATATCCTGGCTCTGAACAACCCCCAACCGCTCGTTATATCGTGTGTGGCGGCTACGTTCCCTATGGTTAAGCGCGGTATGCTACGTGACTTTAAGGCGATGGTAGCAGCCGAGGGGTATTGGGACGAGAGCCGTTTCAACAAAACGGAAAGTACATACGAATACCCGAACGGCACGATAGTAGAGTTCTTCTCGTGCGATAACGCAGGGAAGGTGCACGGTCCTGCACGTGATATACTTTTCGTAAACGAGGCGCAAGGCATACCCCGGGAAATCTTTAGGCAACTCGATATCCGTACCCGTAAAAAGGTTATCATCGACTACAACCCGGTACGGAAGTTCTGGGGCGAAACCGAGTTCGTAGGCGACAGATACACCACGATACATTCGACGTACAAAGATAACCCGTACTTGACCCCCGAGCAGGTGGCAGCCATCGAGAAGAACAAGGACGACGCCAACTGGTGGCGCGTGTACGGTGAGGGCTTGACGGGCGGTGTGGAGGGTAACGTTTACCCCGAGTACGAAGTAATAGACGATATGCCGGAAACTTACACGGGCAGATGCCTGGGGCTTGACTTCGGTTTCGTGAATGACCCTACCGCGATTGTCGACATACGCATGGAGGGCTGGGACTTGTTCGTGGACTTGCTTTGCTATGAGCAGGGCTTGCTTAACAGCCATATAGCGGACTACTTGAACGCGAACGCGCTGAACCGCGTGATAACGGTGTGCGATAGTGCGGAGCAAAAGAGCATCGTGGAGCTACAGCAAAAGCGTATCAAAGCGATACCGTGTGTCAAGGGGCGCGGCTCAGTAGCGGCTGGTATTGCACAGGTGAAGCAGTTCAAGTTGCACGTAACAAAGCGTTCCGTTAAGCTACTTGACGAGCTGGACAACTACAAATGGATTAAGGACGAAGTATCGGACACATACACCAACGAAGCCATAGACGCGTGGAATCACGCACTCGACGCGCTCCGTTACGGTGTGGACTTCTTGATACGTAAATACAGACCCAAATAATGAAAAAGTTTATATTGAAGTGGATATATCGCATAACAGCGATTAACAACCGAAAGGTTTTATTACGAGTTGCTAACCTACCGGCAAACGGAACTGTCCGAATAACCAAGGACGAGGAGAAGTTGCTAAAGGATATGATTAAGTACTGCCGCCCCTCACAAGTCGCTACGCGCAATGGGAAAGCCGTGTACAGACTTAGGGACGTCGAGGGTATAACCCTATGGTCTATGCTTGAAACGCGCCGTGCAGAGGACGCAAACGGGCGTATCAAGGCGTGGACTGATGACAACTATGAGGCCGAGACCATTCTCGACGCTGCGAAGCTTGACAAGTTCATTGTGTCACAGATGGAAATCGCGGACGGTCTCGAACAAATCGTGTTTCAGAACATGAAGCAGACGGGCGAAAGTGCGTTGACGGGTGACGAGACAATTAAACAAGCAAAGAACCTACTCGGACTTGTGCAGATTACGGCAGAGCTTTTCCACTGTAGCTTTGAGGACGCAAAGCAAATCAACTATTCGGACGCTATGTTGGCTATCGCCAAACGTAACGACGAGATAGAGAAGGAGAAGCGAGAAATGAAGAAACAACAAATGAAAAACAGATAGCTATGACTTTTGAAACAATAATTAACACAGCGAACGCCCGGGCTACAGCACTGGGCAAAACGCTGATATTCGGAGATACTGCCGTGCAGAACGTAGCGGCTAACGAATTGAGTGACGACTTTTTTACGCTTGACGTAACGACTGAAAGCTATACGGACACGAACGTACCGGGGACAAGCGCCTACACGGTAGTCATCCGCTGCATGGGTACATCGGCTTACATGCGAGACGATGCCGTAGAGATAGCAACTTTGATACGTACCGACATACTTTTGCATGAGATGCTTAAAAGCTTCATATGTGGCTACGAGATTGGCTCACTACGTATCGCCAAAGTGCAGAACCAGTACGATACTATCAAATCGGGCTGGGAAGCAACGTTCGACGCTTACAAGTACGGGGCGTGAACTTAATACCGTTTGCTTTCTCGTGGTTTACTTCGTACTTTTGTGCACTGTTTAAAAACAAAAGAGCATGAAAATAATCAGAAACAACTTTATCCCGGTTAAAGGCTTCAAGGCTATTAACCTATTCGGCGTTCTCTTCGTACGTGGTAACGCGGTAATAAGCGAGAAGACGCTACGACACGAACACATCCACACGATGCAGATGCGCGAGATGCTGTATGTGCCGTTTTACTTGTGGTATGGTATCGAGTACGTTATTCGCTTTTTCGGTTGGAGCTTCGAGAAGAAACCTTGTGACCCGAACGACAAGCCATATGACCGCATGAGCTTTGAGAGGGAAGCCTACGGCAACGAGCACGATGTGGACTACCCGAAGACAAGGAAACATTACAGTTGGTTTAAGTATATTTAACTATGAACAAGGAAGTTACCCAATTAGTTAGGCAGATACGCGACGAGATAGTAGCTAACTACTATCGCATGAGGCTTAACGCTTCGGGCCGCTTCGACAGGGAAACAGAAGTGGTAGAGTACGCAGGCGGCGTGAAGATTGAAAGCCCGGCATACATCTACCAAATGGAGGACGGACGGGCGGCTGGCAGCTTTCCGCCCGTTTCTGCCATTAAGCAGTGGATTAAAGACAAGAACGCGAACGCCGGTACGGACATACCAGAAGAAGCGGCATACGCGATAGCATACGTTATCAAGCGCGACGGTATTCGCGTACCCAACGAGCACAACGAGGGCGGTGTAGCAAGCACAATATTAACCCCCGAGATGGTGCAGCGCATCACTGTAGAGGTGTCCCGGATAGTAAGGGCAGAGATATTAACCATTTTAACTAAAAAGCAATGATTATACGAAATCTATTAAACAACGATACAGCAACGGCGGCAGGCATTATGACTATTAATGGCATAGGCGCAGGTCTTTATCTCCCTATACGACTGGAACAGGTAGGCTCGGTTACCCGTATAAGCCTAATCTTTGCACGTAATGGCGCACAGAAGGCAGCGGCTACGGTTACCCCCTACGAGGGCGCGGTATTGGATATGTCGATGATGGCGGCCGCGACGCCGAGCATAACGGAGAGCATCAAGGCAGGCTTGGGGCTTACTGATTTCGTGGATAGCGTGTCCCTGCAATACACGGAGGGTACATTGAAGTCTATCACGATACACGTTATACACGCTCCGGCGGCATACGCCCAATTTGCGACAACGGCAAGCACCCGTAACCTATCCGACTACGGCAACGGGTTGTTCAACCAATTGGACTTTAACTGCACTTCGTTTCTTAACAGCCCGTTGACGGGTGCACCGTTTAACTTTGCTTTGAGATATGGGCAGCTTACGGCAAACTCGGGCGGCAGGCTACGGTACAGAGAAGGGGGCGCAGGAAGCTCACGTATTTGGTCGAATACAGCATTCTCCACAGGCCGGAACTTGCCTACGCTTGAATTTAGAACCGCAAACGACGCCAGCGTATGGGGCAATGCACGTTTTGAACGTAAATACCCGTATTGCCCCGACCCCAACAAACGGGTAACGCTTCGGTGGCTTAACAGCAAAGGGGCTTATGATACGATGTATTTCGACCAATACCGTATTGTGCCTACATACTTGGTTAACTTCTCGGGCGGCAACCGCGTGTTGTCCTACGACGTTACGATAAACGTAGTAGTAACGGGCGATAACCAAAACGCTCTGTACTGGCTTTCACGTTCGGGCGAGGTTGCCGGGGTATTCCCTTTAGCTACCAACCAGTGGGCACGCGTTACGATACAGAACCCGAACGCATTGAACATACAAGGCGGTGCGACGGGACGGGTAGCCGCGTTTAAATGCAAATTTGAAATTATAGAACCTTAACAATATGGACTTAACGATACGAATTGATGGTGTAGTGATAGACGGTGTTTCCGCTAACTCGGTGAAACTGACAATCAACAACCCAGACCCCTTAAAATTCACGGAGCAAACGGTTAGTTACTCCGGGACAATCAACGTACCCCGGTCAGAAGTGAATGACCGTGTGTTCCGTTCCGAGCGTTTCCCGGGGAAGTTCATAAGGACATCCCCGTACCGCGCCGAATTGTATTTCGGGGGCTTAAATATTCCGTTCGGTAGCGGTTTGTTCCGTGTACGGGTAACGGCAGACGAGGACGGATATAGCCTCGAACTGATAGAAATCATATCGAAGCTTTCGACGCTGCGTGCCCCGGTGGTTGCCATACCTAAATTGGAAACACCGGCATATCAGTTTTCGACGTATATAGATAGCCTTAATTATGCGTACCCGAACAACGTTAGCATACCCACGATATATGCGGCGAACGGGTCAACGCCCTTGCTTATGTCATACATTGCAGACCGGGTAACTAAAACAGCAGGGGAATACAAGGACGCGGAAAGCCAGCTTGTTTTTAAAGGCGCACACGACGGGCTGGACGGCTCGGTGTATGCGGCTAATTACATGATAGCAGAGAACAACGAGGTAGCCACGTGTTTTACCTACATGACGGGTTCTGAATTCGACTTAAGGTTCACGGCCGATTCGTTTATAGTCCTTCCGCCTTCCGCCCCTGCTACCGTTTATCTTAGAAGCAACGGCGGTACATTCGCTTTGGCGTTTGCACGCGGTGCGGTAAGACCTGATGGCAACTACAGGTACAGCCCGGTAAGTCCGAGCTCTACGTCTTGTTTGGTTACGCCAAGACCGACACGCGATTTGAACTTCGGCTTCACTACCTCTGCCTCGTCTACAGTATATACGAACGTACCCATTACCACCGTACCGAATACGGAAGCGTATTTTATATCGTTCAAGATTAATTCGGTTACAGCCCCTACATATGCATGGGACTTGGTGGAAACAATGGGCATAGATACGCCTTTCGAGATTGTGCAGGCGTTTTGCAAAGCCTTCTGTTGGACATACGAATTTAAGTCCAAACCGTTTGCACTGACACTGAAACCGTTTATCAACCCGTCTACGAGTTCTACGTACCGGGTAGACTGGACGGGGAAAGTAGATACATCAAGTATTAAAGTATCGGAGGCGGCAGGTGCGGCAAGAACATACACGGTACAGGTGGGAGAGCTTAAGCAGACGGTAGGCGGTTACGGCGGTGCTATATCTACGCAGGAAACAGTAGGTGAAAGTGCGTTCCCCGTAAACCCAGGCGCGCGAAGGCCGTACGCCTCCATGATTAGATTAGCTGGTTCATACGTACCCGATAACTATTTCAACCGCGCGAGCGGTTATCGCGCTACGATAGCAGGGCATTATGACCGCTTCTCCCCTGGTTGGCAGATAACGGCTAAAATGAACCTATCATATTTTGATATACAGAAAATGAAGTCCGACGCACTTTATTTCGTAGGTGAGCTTAACTACTGGTTTTACCTTAGAACTCTTAGCAATTGGGACGCGTCAACGGGATATGCGAACGTTACGTTAATTGCAGTTAAAAATTAATATTTTGGAATATGGCAACAGAAAAAGTTACTCTCTTAGACCTTTCATTTGATACGTCATCAGCCCTTGACGGGCTGGACGCTCTTATAGCAAAGTCCGTCGAACTGGCAGAGACAAAGAGCCAGCTAATGGCAGCACTTAAGGACGAGAAAAAGCAGTTGGACGAGGCAGGAAAGGCATACAAGGCTGGGACAATCGGACAAGACGAGTATAAAAAGGCGGTAGGCGATGCGGCAAAGGCTCAGATAGATTTGAAAAAGCAGTTGTTGGACGTTAACGCCTCAATCTCCGATAACAACCGCGAGATAAAGACGAACACGACGCTCCTAAACAGCCAGGAGGATAGCGTGGACGCCTTGCGCGCCCAACTGGCAAAGAATACCAAGGAGCTAAACGCTATGAGCGCAGCGACGCGCAATAACACGGACGAGGGGCAGAAGCTTGTCACCGAAACAAAGGAGATAAGCGACAGGCTTAAGGACATGGAAAAGGCAGTAGGCGATAACCGTAGGAACGTAGGTAACTATGCGGAAAGCATCCAAGAAGCGATGAGCAGCACGCAGGGGCTTTCCGGGGCAACTGCGGCTATGGCTACCTCTCTTTCCGGGGGTGTGAACATCTTAAAAGTGTTTAATGCTACGTTGAAAGCTAACCCCATATTGGCAGTTGTGTCGGTTATACTGGTTCTCGTGTCAACGGTTGAAAAGCTGATGAAACGCAATAGCGAGATGGCAGCAAACCTAAAGGCGGCATTCGCTCCGTTTGAGGTTATCTTCTCGCGCATACTGGACGGCGTTACCGAGCTTCTCGGGGGTGTGGCAAAGGCTTTCGAGTGGATAACGGAGAAGGTTGTAAACTTGCTTTCGTCTATCGGTCTGATTACCGAGGAGACCACTAAGGCAGCGAACTCGGCCAAAGCGCTCACCAAGCAAGAACTTGCAATATACGAGGCGGAAACAAACAACCTTGTAACGCTGTCGGCGATGCGTAGAGAACTGGAAGCACAACGTACCATTGTGGGAGACCAGCTAAAGACAGCAGAAGAACGAAACATAGCAGCCCAAAAGGCTATCGCGATTTCCAAGCAAATGGAAAAAGCCGAGATAGACGTACTACAGCAGAAGTACAACCAAATCAAGGCGCAAAACGAGTTGAGTTACACCAGCAAGGAAGACAGACGCGCAGAGATGCAAGCGCTGGCAGACCTGCAAGCACGCCAAGCTGATTATATCGGGCAACGAAAGGAGCTGGAGAACCAAGCGAGCGGTATCGTAAAGGCACAGATAGCAGCTAATGAGGCAGCCTACAAGGCAGCTGAGGCAGCAAAGGCACAAGCCGCAATAAAGGCAGCGCAGGACGCGGAGAACCGAAAACGTGAATTGCAGGCTGAGACAATAAAGCAGATGGAAACAGCGTTAACAGCTCTTAACCTTTCAATGCAAGCTAAGGAACTGGAAAACGATACCATCGGGACGAAGTTAGAAAACGAAAAGGCATACGTCGAGGAAAGTTTGAAACTTGAAAAGTACAGATTAGAACAGGGTCTCATTACGCAGCAAGAATACGCCAACAAGGAAGCCGAATTTAACCTCGGCATACAGCAGTTAGAGATGCAACGTAAAGAGGAACAAGACGCTCTTATGAGGGAACGCGAAGCGATGGACGCGGCGAACCTGCACGAACTTAAGATGGCAGAAATAACAAACGAGTACGACCTAAGACAAGCGCAACTTGATGCACAGTACGCGCAGGAGATTGCAGCAGCAGAGAAGATAGGCGCGGACACCGCGTTGATACAGTCCAAATACGAGAAGGCAAAGGAGGAGAACACCAGGGCACGCGTTAACGCAGAACTGACAATGACGGCAGGGCTTGCAGGGCAAATGTCAACACTCTTAGGGGAGCAAAGTGCTATAGGTAAGGCATTTGGCGTTGTTCAAGCGACAATAAATACTTACTTAGGTGCAACAAAAGCGCTTGCCACGGGTGGTATATTGGGTATTGCACAAGCCGCGGTTGTTATCGCCTTTGGCATGAAACAAGTTGCGACGATTGCAAAACAGAAAGACCCCGATACGAAAATTAACACGTCGGTCAAGAAATATGCAAAGGGGGGTATGATATACGGGCGTTCCCATGCGCAGGGCGGTGTAACGTTCCGGGGCGATAACGGGCAGGTGTTCGAGGCGGAAGGCGGTGAAAACGTCTATATCATGAAGAAGACAGCGAGCGCCGAGATTAACGCCCTATCCGCGCTCAACGAGGCACACGGCGGAAACTCGTTCGGTACATCGGGGCTTTACAAGTTCGCTGATGGCGGTATGGTTTCCGGGCTTTACGAGGCAAACCGCGTAGTGAAGCAAGCGGAGAGCATGAAGTTATCAAGCGAAAGCATTAACCAGCTCGCCGGGGTAGTTATCGATGCGGTGATGAGCATGCCTAACCCGGTAGTATCAGTGCAGGACATCAACAGCGGACAGAAC
>PPYF01027050.1_pt1 | contig 33263 bp, 27 predicted proteins | sample 1559871 | NCBI WGS metagenome assembly PPYF01 (sample SAMN08240021, study PRJNA423297) | Human gut metagenome, whole genome shotgun sequencing project.
CGGTGCAGCTCTCGATCGACATCTACGAGCGCGCCACAAACCGGAGGATGTCGTCGTCGAACGTCGTCACGGCTCCGCTGCGGCGAAACCATGTGACCGAAATCAGGGGCCGCTTCTTCACAACCGACGCTCAGGGCGGTGTCGGCGTAAACCCCGGATTCAACGGAGAATATAACGTAGAGATAAAATAATCATCATAAATCCAACCAACTCCTTTTTAAACCAAATCATTATGAAAAAATCAATTTTCACAGCCATGGCGATGACGGCACTGCTGCTCTCGTCGTGCGCCAATGATGACCTGCAGAATCCCGCTCAGGACGGCGCAGTAGTCTTCACCGCCTCTCTGCCGCAGTCGTTCTCGCGCGCGATTGCCGACGGCTCGAACGCCGACCACCTCTCATACGCCGTTTATGAGAGCGGATCAGACGACGTTCTCTTCACCTCCGAAAATGTCGGCGATCCTCAGGCTTCAGCATTCTCAGAGCTCAAGTCGACACTGACACTGAACCTTGCCAAAGGCAAGACCTACGACATTATCTTCTGGGCCGACAAGTCGAACAATACGTTCTACACCTTCGATCCCGAACAGAAGTCGGTGACAATCAACTATGACGGCATCACGAGCAACGACAACGACCGTGACGCCTTCTTCGAGAAAACCACCATCACCGTGACAGGCGCCATGAACGAGACCGTGACACTCCGCCGTCCGTTCGCCCAGCTCAACTTCTGCACCAACGACATCGAGGCTGCCAAGGCTGCCAATCTCGAACTCGGCTCGACGGCTGTGAAAGTATCGAACGTCTATTCGAAGCTCAATCTGTTCAGCGGCAAGGCTTCGGAAGGTTCTGAGCTGACTTTCGCCCAGGCTCCGCGCGTCGACAACAACGATTATCCCGGAAAAGTGGCCGAAGGTTCTTCCGAACCCGCCAAGACCTACGCCTATCTGTCGATGAACTATATTCTCACCGGCTCGACACCTCTGGCCGCACAGCCCGAAGATGTCAAGCAGGCCGAGAAGGAAATCGTCGACTGCTCGCTCATGGTCTACGACAACAACGGCACGCTCATCAACACTGTAGCCGTCAGCAACGTTCCCGTTCAGCGCAACTACCGCACCAACATCTACGGCGCCCTGCTGACCTCGACCGTCGACTACACGATCAAGATCGAACCTGACTTCTACAAAGAAGACTACGACGTGGAATATGTTTCGGTCGCCACTCCCGCTGCCTTTGTAAGCGCTATCTCGGAAGGCTCTAACGTTGTCGTGCCTGCCGAAGCCAGCATAAATCTCATCGGCCAGGGCCCCATCGACCTCGCCAACGAGCAGCGAATCAAGATTGAAGGCACCGTAAACACCGAGCGCGCCCAGCTCTCTGCCCGCGGCGAAGGTGTGACCGTCTATGTCGAAGGCCCCGGCAAAATCACCTCGATCGGCGTAGATGGCGCTAAAGGCAACCGTCCGCTCAACGCCCTTGACGGTGCTACTCTCGTAGTCCGCAATCTTGAGGTTGAAACCGAGCAGAACGACGGTGGTTCGTGCATCTTCTCAGAAAACGGCAATCTCGATCTCGAGAATGTCACCATCAACGCCCACAACTTCGCAATCGGCGCAAACGGCGGCACTCTCATCGCCAAGAACTGCAATATAACCAGCGACTCGAACAACCGCGAAGGAGCGTTCTCCTACACCGTAAGCGTTGCCACCGGCTGTCAGGCAGTTCTTGAGGGCTGCACCGTCACCGGCATCCAGGGCGGTGTGACCGTTCAGGGCGAAGGCGCTGTTGTCACCATCAAGAACGGCATCTACAGCACAATAGCCCATCCGCAGTATGGCGAAAACGTTGCGTTCTATCCCGTTTATGCCACCGACAAGGGCCTCGCCATTATCGAAGGCGGCGACTTCATCGGCGTTAAAAACTGGTCTGGCGGCGTGCTCACCGAAGGCACAAGCTGCCTCGTAGCCGGCGACAACGACGTCCACATGCCCGACGGCAACTTCATCATCAAGGGCGGTCGTTTCTCAGGCAAAGCCTACAACCACACAGAGAAAAAACTCAGCAACCTTCCCGAAGGATATGAGTACCGTCCGATTTCTGTCGGCTCGCTCATCTGGGAGGTAAAAGCCATCGGCCAGTAATCCGATCCTATCATAATAATCGGGAGCGCTTCGCCACAGCGGGGCGCTCTCTTATTTTTCCGGACGAAGTTTTGTCATGCGGCCCGCGTTTGCTATTTTTGCAGAGGAATATGAAACGTCTCTGCTATGTGTCGCGCTGCTATGGAGCCAAGGAATCGGCCGGCCGGAAGGCCAAGACCGACTATGAGGATATTCTCGCTTCGATGGGCGCACGGAATCTCGGACTCGGGCGTCGTTACGGCGGTTCGAAAGTCAGGGCGTTTCTGCGCAACCTCGCCGGGGTCGGAGCCTACTTCTTTCGCGTGCGCCGGGGCGACTGCGTGGTTCTTCAATATCCTGTCAAGAAATATTTCCGACTGATGTGCTTCATAGCGCGGATGCGCAGCGCCGACACCGTGGCCTTCATCCACGACCTCGGGTCATGGCGGCGGAAGCGGATTTCCGAGGCTACCGAACTTCGGCGCCTGAACTCGGCCGACGCCGTCATCGCGGCAAACGAAGCTATGGAACAATGGCTCGTCGGACATGGTCTGACAGTTCGCCATACGGCCATGGGGCTTCACGACTATCTCGGCGAAGCCCGTCCGCGCTATCGCGCCCACAACCGGCCATGGAGCGTCACCTACGCCGGCTCGCTGAATCTTCGCAAAAGCAGTTTTCTCGAGAAACTTCAGCGCGAACCGGGCGTAAATCTTTTCCTATACGGCAATCTGCCTCCCGAGATGGCCGAAATGGCTGAAGGCGCCACGGTGTGCGGCAACGTAGCGCCTGAAGAGTTCATCAAAAACGCCCGTGGGGATTTCGGCCTCGTCTGGGACGGCGCACAACTCGACGCCTGCACCGGCCCAATGGGCGAATATCTGCGCGTCAACACCCCCCACAAATGCTCGTTCTATCTGCGCGCCGGACTCCCGCTGATTGTCTGGAGCCGCTCGGCAATGGCCGCCGAAGTGACCCGCCTCGGCATAGGAATCGCCGTCGACACCCTCGAAGGGCTCGGCAAAAGGCTCGACGCCGTCGGCGATGCCGAATACGAGGCAATGCGTCGCGCAGTGGCTTCGGTGGCTGAAGATCTCGCCGCAGGCAGGCAGCTCAGGCGCGCTCTAGGCTCTATCGTCCGATAAGGGAGTAGCGCACCGTAGTGAACCAGTGTTTGAGTTTTATCTCAATACGCCGGCCAAGCTTGCGCCGGCGCCAGCTGCCGTAGACCCGGTGCTGCCCTACAGTATCCTTGTCGACCTTATATCGCTTGCGCGGCGCGAGGAAATGGGTTGGCCAAACGACGAGCCCTTCGAGATGCTGCTCGGTATCGTCGGGGCGATAGCCGCGGCTGTCGGCGATGGCACGCATCGTGAAAGGCGAGATTGTGTCGTCGCGCGTGCCGTCAGGTTTTATATAGTGACGCGAAGAATAATAGTCGACCATCTCGCGGCAGAACTCATTGCCCTTTTCTCCTATGAAGAAAGCAGCCTGAAGTCCGAAATTCTCATGCCCGGGATAAATCTTCTCGTGGAAAGTAGCAAATCCTTCCCCCGGCCCCGGCATGAACTCATCGAACCGGCGGTAGAGAAAAATATCGCTGTCCATATAGACACCCCCGTATTTCCATACGGCATAGAAGCGCACAACGTCGCCGGCGAAAGCCCATCGGCGCTCGTCGAGAGCCTCGTTGACGAAAGGAATTCCGATAGCACGCGCGGCAGCCATGTCCCAGAGCTTGATCTCATAGTCGGGGAGCACCCGGCGCCAGGAATCAAGACATATCTTTATCTCGACCGGGTAAGGGTCGGAACTGAACCAGCAGAGATGGATAATTTTCGGTATCATGCCTGCAAAGTTAGTGAAAGGTGAGAGCAGTGGCAAATGAAATGCCGTTTTAATTTGTGGACGTTATGAGGCAGTTTTTGACAGCCGTCAAGAACATATAACCATCACACTACATTCCATTTATTCTATTGCATACCTGCGGAACATGGTCAAGGCCATAAAGCAGGGAATGACTATCGATGCCCATCCACATAAACAGCTTATGCAGATTCTGATAGACATTGAGAATGTATGCGGTGCCGATTTGAGGTTGCCTCCGCGCAAAACATATAGGCTCATGGTGGGCTATACGATTCCGCAGAATATTGATTCCATCAAGTTCGTTGAACATATAGGCATTGTTGTATTGCACATCGGCAGATGAACGTGGCTTATTCGGAAATATGCGGAGAAGAATCTGTCCCGTAGCGCGATACTGAGGATTGGCAAACATATATTTCCAGACGCCGAACTCCATTTCGGCGAGAAGCTTATGATGGGAGTATTCACTGTTACGGCAAAGACGATTGTAAGCCTTGCTGATAATACGTGCGCTGTCTCTGCAGCTTGGAATGTCAAATATGCCTCCGGTTGCGACTGAATCCCTCAACCAGTCCTTCCCGAAACGGGATGTAAGCTGTCGGTCAATGGCATTTCTTAAAGCCACTTCAAAACAGCTTAACAATGTAAATACCTCTTGCGAAAGATGTAAATTCAATCTATACAGCGACATGGCCTTTCGGGTATCATTACCACAGGCAGCAACATAGCGATTAAGCCTCTCCGAGGATAATACATTCTGAAAATCAGTGAATTTCACTTGCTTTATGATCTTTTATGAGACAGAATTTGTTTAAATCAAAAGAAAGCACTACTTTTGCAGTGTTGATTCCCGGTAGCCCCTGACTCGTCAAGCTATCGGGTTTAGTTTTATATCTGTAAAGATAATCATTTTAATCGGATTGGACAACAATATAAGAAAGACGCCGATTACCGCCGAACCAAATTCCGGCTTTTCAATAGATTCCACAACAAAACGCCGCAGCCCGAGGGGGGTGCGGCGTTTTGGTTTAGTTTCGGAATTACCACTGGCGGCCGAAGGCTCGTCCGTAGCGCTCGCGGGCGGCGCGTTCGAGCTCTTCGCGGGCCGACGGGTCGGCAATCGATATCAACAGGCGGGCGCGCTCGGCGAGATCTTTACCCCGAAGGCATACGCAGCCATGCTCCGTTGCGACATAATGGGCCATATAGCGCGTGGTGACCACACCGGCGCCGGGCGTCAGAACGGGTTTGATCTTGCTCATACCCTTGCGCGTTGTCGAGAGCATTGTCAGGAACGATTTGCCCCCCTCGCTGCGGCTTGAGCCGTAGACGAAGTCGACCTGTCCGCCGACACCGCTGAACATATGCGTTCCGATCGAATCGCTGCATATCTGGCCGGTAAGATCGATCTCGAGACACGAGTTTATCGACATCACTTTCGGGTTCTGCGCGATGCGGAAGGGATCATTTGTCCAGGCCACATCCTTGAAGATAATGTCGGGATTATAGTCCATGAACTCATAGAGGCGGCGGCTGCCGAGTGCCAGTGAGGCTACCGACTTTCCGGGCATCACACGCTTCATCGAATTGTCGATAGCGCCGCTCTCCATGAGCGGAAGCAGGCCGTCGGTCATTGCCTCGGTGTGGACGCCGAGATGCTTGTGACCGGCCAAAGCGCGTATGATAGCGTTGGGGATACCGCCGACACCGATCTGAAGAGTAGCACCGTCGGGAATGAGTGCGGCAACGTTGTTGCCGAGGGCAATTTCTGCCGGAGTAGGCTCAGGAGTGGGAACCTCGACGAGCGGATCGTCGACCTCGACAGCTGCGGCAAGCTGGCTCAGATGTATAACCGGGTCGCCGAAGCTGAACGGCATACGGCGGTTGATCTGGGCAATGACTATCTTGGCGCTTTCGGCTGCGCTATAGGCCAGATCGGCCGACACGCCGTAGCTGACATAGCCGTTCTTGTCGGGCAGCGAGCAGTTAAGCAGGCAGACGTCGACCGGACAGATGCCCTCGCGGAACAGGCGCGGCACCTCACCGAGGAAACAGGGGGTTGTCGAGCCGTTGCCCTTGTCGATCCATTCGCGGACAGAGTTCGAGATGAAACATGGATCGGGATAGAAGGCGTCGGCACATTCCTCGCGGCAGTAAGGGGCCGGACCCTTGGCCACGGCAAAGCCCTGGTAGAGGCGGACGTTGCGAAGCTCATTGCCGCGGCGCGCCATAGCCTCGACAAGCACTTCGGGAATCGAGGTGCTGCCCTGGATGAAGACGTGGTCGCCGCTCTTTATGAGGCGGACGGCCTCGTCAGCTGTCATATAGTTAACCTTGGCGCTGTTCATCGGCGAAAGCTTTTAGATGACGTCGTAGATTTTCGAAATCACTGTCGGCGGTAAGCATCGAAACGCAAACCCTCACACCGTCTTGCAGACTGCCTGTCGACGGGAGCGAAATGGTGGCCACTCCGTGGCGCAGCAGCTCGCGCTGAAGCGTGACGCTGTCCATGCCGGGGAATCCGGCCGTGAAGAAGAAGCCGTCGGAGATGGGAGCTTCACCGTCGCGGGCATAGACGAGATGGAATCCCGATTCCTCGAAAGCCTCGCGGGCGCGGTGGGCACGACGTCCATAGTCGCGCGACGTGCCGACGAAATCGAGCATACCGTCGGCGGCAGCGTCGAGCATCGCGGCCATTGCGTATTGCGCCGAATGGGCCGTGCCGCTCGAGCAGGCATAGAGAACGCCGTAGATGTAGGCGTCGCCGAACGAAGGCATTCCGTAGAAATCGGCCAAAGCCTCATAATGACGGTCGTAGACCTCAGGGGTCATGCAGACCAGAGCGATTCGCTGGCCCGCATAGCTGAATATCTTGCTGCCCGAGAGAAGCAGAATGCAGTTGCGGGTATAGCGGGCTACTGTCGCCGGATAAGGAGCTTCAAACGGATGGCTGAAGTCGGTTCGGAAGTCCATGCCGAAATAAGCCTGGTCTTCGATGACGATGACATCGTGTTTGTCGGCCATGCGTCCTATGATTTCAAGCTCTTCCTCGGTCAGGTTTGTCCAGGCCGGATTGTTGGGATTGCTGTAGAGGATGGCTGTAACACGTCCGCCGGCCAGACATTCCTCGAGCTTCTGTTCGAGAGCGGCTCCGCGGTAGTCGTAGATGTCGAAACTGATCTCTTTGAGCCCGAGAATCTTCGCCTGATGATGCTGGGCGGGGAATCCGGGGTTGATGAAGAGAATAGTGTCGCGTTCTTTCAGACGCTGTCCGAGAAGAAGAAGCGTTGTGAAGCACCCCTGCATGGAGCCGACAGTCGGCACGAGGCAGCGAGCGGGCATATCGAGATTCTCGAAAGCCTTAAGGAACTTCTCGCCGGCATATTTCAGAGCGGGGAGTCCCCCGACAGCGGGATACTGGTTTGCGATACCGCGCCGGAGCGCCTCACATTCAGCATTGATGCCTACTTCTGAGGCCGGCAGACCGGGATTGCCCATCTCGAGATGAACACAGTCGTCATCGGCTACTTCGGCAAGGCGGTTGGCGAGGCCCACGATCTGCCTGATTGTGGCGGCGCCGAGATCCATGATGCCGCAATCGGCCATGGCTCTGTCGAAATTCGTCCTGTCAATCGGAAACATAGTCGGTCGTATAGTTTATTTCTTGGCCAGAGCCCTCTCGCGGCCTGCGCGGAAAGCTTTGACGTTCATTTCTACGATAGCGTCGCCCTTCGGGCCGAACACGGTTGCGATGGCGCGCTCGATAGCGTCGGCGTCGAGTTCGATGAAAGGAGAGGCGGCGCCCAGAAGCACCATATTCGAGGTGCGCGGCGAAGCGACCTCCTTTGCGACGGTGTCGACATCGAAGGCCACTACATTGCCGTGGCGCTCGAGATCGGTCATGACCGTCTCCATCTCGGGATATTTCTCAATATTGAGGAAGGGAACTGTGTTTGTTACGATCCAGCCTTTCTTCGACAGGAAAGGAACGTAACGCAGGGCTTCCATCGGTTCGAGCGAAACGACGAGGTCGGCGGTTCCGCGACGGATGAGGTCGCTGGCGATAGGATCGCTGCTGAGGCGCAGCATCGAGTGGACGTCGCCGCCACGCTGGCTCATTCCGTGGACTTCGGCCTGTTTGATATGGAGGTTTTCGGCGAGAGCCGCATTGGCGAGGATTGTGGCAATGGAGAGAATTCCCTGACCGCCCACGCCGGCGAGTACGATATCTGTTTTCATGATTGTTTGCTTTGTTTGTTGTTAAAGACTGTTGGGCGGGTTGCGGTTATTTCTTTTTGGCGTGACGGCGTGCTGTCTGGATACATTCGCGGCGCGAAACGATCACCGAAAGTCCCGGATAATCGATCTCTTCCTTGAAGAGAGCCTTCATCTGCTCGACGTTGCGCGGCAGTGAGTCGATCGTACGCACGTGCTCGGGAGCGGCCCCGAGTCCAAGGCAGATCTCTTCGAGTTTGCCTGTTCCCTGCGAATCCTGTCCGCCGGTCATGCCTGTGGTGAGGTTATCGGAGATGATGACTGTCATGTGGGTGTTCTCGTTGATGGCATCGAGCAGTCCGGTCATTCCCGAATGGGTGAATGTCGAGTCGCCGATAACGGCCACCGAAGGATGCTGTCCGGCGTCGGCAGCGCCTTTTGCCATTGTTATCGAGGCTCCCATGTCGACAACAGAGTCGATAGCGTTGAAAGGAGCGAGCCAGCCGAGGGTGTAGCAGCCGATGTCGCCGAACACTTTCGAGTCGGGATATTCGGCAAGTGCGGCATTCAGGGCCGCATAGACGTCGCGATGGCCGCAGCCCTGACAGAGGGCGGGCGGACGCGGAACGGTCACTTCGCTCGGGGCGGGGATGTCGAGTTTGTCGATGAGGGTCGGGCGGAAATCTGCGGTCAGGCGCGACAGAGCCTCAGCCACGGCATCGGGGTTGAGTTCGCCGGTGCGCGGCAGATAGCCGTCGAGTTTTCCGTAGACTTTCAGGCCGCGGTTGAGTATGCCGCGAAGCTGCTCTTCGATAACGGGCTGCCCCTCTTCGATGACAACGATGGCGTCGACAGTGTCGGCCAGGCGTTCAAGCATCTTGCGCGGAATAGGATACTGGCTAATCTTCAGCGTCGGGAAAGGATTCTTGCTTTCGGGAAGCACTTCGTTGAGATAGTTGAAGGCCAGACCGCTGACAACGATTCCGAGACGGGTGTCGGTGCCGTCGATATAGCGGTTGAAGGGCGATTCGAGGCTGGCGGCCTCCATTCCCTCCTGCTCGGCGATGAGAGCTTTATAGCGCACACGCGAGTTTCCGGGCATCAGCACCCACTGGCGCGGTTTTTCGGGATAATGGATGGCGTTCGGCTCGCGCGGAGTCTCGGCAGTGGCGACTTCGCCGCGTGAATGGCTCAGACGGGTCACGAAACGCACGACTACCGGAATCTGAAGCCGCTCGCTGAGCTCGAAGCCGTAGGCTGCCATGTCGTAGGCCTCCTGCTGACACGACGGCTCAAGCAGCGGAACCATGGCGAATTTGGCATAGAAACGCGAATCCTGTTCGTTTTGCGACGAGTGCATCGACGGATCGTCGGCGGCAACGACGAGCAGGCCGCCGTTGGCTCCGGTGAAAGCCGAGTTGATGAAAGCGTCGGCGCACACGTTCATGCCGACATGCTTCATCGAAACGATAGCGCGTTTGCCGCAGAACGACATGCCAAGGGCCTCTTCTACTGCGGTTTTTTCATTGCTTGACCAGTGGGAGTGGATTCCGCGCTCGCGCGTCAGCGGGTGGGATTGCACGTATTCGAGGATTTCGGTCGAAGGAGTGCCGGGATAGGCATATGCGCCCGACAGGCCCGCTTCGAGGGCTCCCAGGGCAAAAGCCTCGTCGCCCAGCAGAAGATGCTTTGTGTTCATGGTTTCAAGATTGTGTTGGTTATCTGTCAATATAAGGGTGTGCCAAAGATAGCGATTTTCTTTGAAACGCCAATGCACCCCGCGCAATTTTTAGCCAAAAAGAGACGTGTCGGGCCAATCAATCGATTGGCCCGACAGAACAGATCGAATTATTACGGCAAGGCAGATCGCTCAACGCGCAAGCTGTTTCGTAGCGCGACCGTCTGCGATACGTATATAAATACCGTTTTCGGGAGGTGTCGTAAGGCGCATCCCCGACAGATTATAGTATTCCACGGATTCACTTTCCCTCATGACTTCATCAAGACCGAGAACGACATCTCCGTTTATCAGGATGAATCCCTCGGGCAGATTCACAGCGACATTGCTGCTGCCTTCACGCGCCTGACTGTCTGACTCAAACACGGCATCCGTTCCCTTGGTATATGCAATAGATATCTTCTCGTTGTCATGCCAGACAACCTTATCAGCCGCTGTTGTCGGCCCGAATATAAAAGCGCCGATGCTGAACTTCGGCTCATACGAGATTCTGAAATCCTCGGGCACCTCCACTTTGCCCTGATAGATTCCGGTGAGAGGGTCGCCATCCAGCTCAACATATTTGTCGTCAGACGTAACGAGATATAGTTTCCCGGGATATTTCACATCCGGTTCTACATTCATCGGTCTGGGCACAAGCATATGATAGGTAATTCCGGAGATGTCGCGATCGTAAAACTCAAAGTCATACGTGCCGGTTGCAGGCAGCTTTATTGTCAGGCCGTCGGGCGCTATCGACAGCGGGCTCGGATAATTGGCCGGCAGAGGCGTAACCGCCCAGCCCAGCGGTCCGTAGAACGTAGCATGGCCACTATCTTCATTAATGCCGTAGATAGCGAAGCTTCCGTTGCCGACTGCGACACCGCTGACCGTGTATCTGTTTTCATCAGCAGGATCCTGAACCATCTGGATCTGCCCTTTATAACCGGTGTCCTCCTTTTCTACTTTTCCCTCGGCGTTTGCCGGGATTATATAGAGTTTGTGCGCGTCGTTGGCGTTCGTCGTTATGCCCATGCCGGCTATCAGGAGTGTGATTATAACGAATGTATTTTTCATAATAGCGTTTTTTAAAGAATCTTTATTAAGAAACAAGCTAAACGCCAAAAGAGTTCTTCAAAAAGCCGGACAGACAAAAGAGTCAGCCGGCCCGTGATGTCGCGGGCCGGCTGACTGAGGGATTATCTGACGGTCAGCGCCGAGCCGGCCGAGTGGGCCGATATTGCCGGCGCATACTGGCTCTGGGCCGTCGCGACACCACTGAGGAATTCTCCGGAGTTATTGACCCACATATCGTAGGTCAGCACGTAGGTTCCGGCCGGCATAGCGTCGACAAACAGGCGCGTTGCCGTCGATGCGTTCTCGCGGTAGAAGCCGAGACCTTCGCTCCAGAGATAGCCCGGGAGCTGCTCTACCGGCTCGAAGCAGGCGGGACGGTCGTCGACTATGGTGACATATTGCAGAGCGCGCTTTGATTTGACGGTCAGCTCTACTCTGACCCGACGCCCGACGGCGATCGGCTCGGTCGACGACACGTCGGTATTGTCTACTACGAGATAGCGCTTCGTTATCGACAGATCTTCCTGAGAAGCGGCCGGAATCTCGTCGATCTGAGCCGTATAGCGGCGGATAACCGCGCCCCACGACGGGGCGTCAGCCTGACGGCCTATCGAAAGAGTCGAGGCGTCGGCGGGAAGAGCCACGCGGAAATGGCCCGTCAGACGGTCGGTCTGAGGCAGCTCGACATCATTGCCGTCGACAGCGACATCGACACCGCGTGCCGGAGTCATCCAGCGCCCCGAAGTCTGGAGGAAGGTGGCCACAATATCGGTCGTAGCGGGCGATGTCCCCCAGTTCTGCACCTCTTTCTGGAGGATGAGCCACTGACGGATCGCGTCGATATCTTTCTTCGCCGAGGGGTCGACAGCGGCAAATGCCTGAAGCATTACAGCCTGCGAAAGATTTCCAGCTCCGATCGAGAAGGAAGCCTGCTCGGCCGAGGGCCACCACATTCCGCGCGTGGGCGACACGTTGGCATATTCGCGCAGCGATTCGAGAATCGTCATCGCTGAAGAATGGTAGCTGTGGTGTTCGAGAATGAGGGCGGCGACAGCTTTGTTGACGACCAGCAGATCGCGCCAGCGGCCGAGAAGCTGCTGAACCGTGGCCGAACTTACAGCCGAAGCGGCTGTCGACTGGGCGATGTCGGGATAGAGATCGCGCACAAAGGTGTAGAACGTGTAGTTCCCCTGAGGATTGCGACGGTATTCCTTGGCGGCGTCGGCATCGAACCATTCGACGGCATTCTCAATCATGCGCGCGAGGCGCTTGTCAGCCGGCATGTAGCCGAGACTGTTGAGGCGTCCGAGAATGAAAAGCACGCTCGTTGTTGCCCACGGCGAAAGCTCCTGACCGCCGGCTGTCCAGCTCCACCCCTTCTCGCGGACGAGACGGGCGAGCACATCGATACCGTTGGCGATGGCGCGGTCGGTAGTGGCGCGGTCGAACAGCAGGGCGAGGCGTGTCATCCGTTCGGTATCAGCGGCGGCATCGGCCATCCATGGGGTGGCTCGCAGCATGAGCATCTTAAGGTCGTTGTTGCGCTCAAGCATCGAAACGAGAGTCGAGTCCGAGCGGTCGGAGCGCGTCCATTCTTCGAGGGCGCGTGCGATAGCCTTGTTGTCGCGGATGAGACCGCGGGCCACTGCTGCGCTGAAAATCGATGCGGCGGCTTCGGGCGATGTCGAAATATCGCCGTCGAGAAGTCCGGGGAGAGCGGTGACGACGGCCCATGCCGGATTTTCGGTGAAGTCGAGAACGAGCTTGTTGTCACTGCCACGGCCGGCAGGAATATCAAGGGTAAATGCGCCGTCACCGGGAGCGATGTAGAACGGTGTCGATTCTATTACAGAGGTTGCGGAGGGGAGCACGGGAATTATCGTCTGCTCGCCATCGGCAAACGAACCCGACCGGCCACGCACGCGCAGACCGATCATTGTCAGGTCAGGTTCGGCAACAACGGGCATATCGACGACAGCGGCCTGCATCGCACCGACACTGACAGAGCGCGTCAGCGAGGCCACTATCCGGCCGTCGGCAGGATTATAGGCCTCAACGGTAACGTCGATAACAGCCGGAGACTCGCTGTTGTTCATAACCGACGTGGCCACGACAGCCTTGTCGCCTGCACGCATGAAACGCGGCGGATTAGGCTGAACCATCACGGGCTTGCTGACGGTCATTTCGAGCTCGCGCAGGTCGGTCATCACGTCGGGGGTCACGGCCAGGGCGGCGAGAGTCCATGTCGTATTGGCGTCGGGCACCGTGAACGTGAATGTCAGGCGTCCGTCGGCATCGGTTGTCAGCACAGGGCGCCAGAGCGCCAGAGGCATCTCGGCCGGACGGCAGTCGGAGTTATCGGGGGCAGTCTGACCGTCTTTTGCCTCATCTTCTCCGGCGGCATAATTGCCCCCGGCTGTCCGGGGAGCGGCGGCGCCGAGATCGGCGACTTCCTCGACTGCGGCCTCATCGGCCGTCATCGCCGAATTGAAGGTCGCGGAACTCTTCATCAGCATTGTTCCACGGATATACCCCCGGAAAGTCATCCAGGTGCGGCCCCATGTATTGAAGTCGGGCGAGCCGGGAATGAAGCAGTCACTGCCGTTGATGCGCTTCGACATGCCGGCGTGCATCTTCGATGAGGGGTCGTGGATTGAGCGCGTGAAGCTGTAACCGCCGAAACTGTAGGGCCGGAATCCGAACGACGGGGATTCGAGAGCGGCAATGGCGTTGTTATACATATCGAGCAGCAGAGCGGCCTGGCGTCCGCGACCCTGGGCATCGCTGACACTGAAGCGCCACGTCTCGTTGTCGCCGGGGCGCGTTTTGTCGCGGAAGCTCTCGACAGAAAGCGAGATGGCTTTCGAGGTTCCATCGACAGAAAGATCTACGCTGAGTTCGCTGACACGGTAGCGGGCCGAGGCAGCGAGGGTCAGTGTGGCATCGTCGACATCGTCGGGAAGAGTGATGTCGATCTCGCGGAGGCCGGCGTCGAGTTTGATCCAGCGCTGTTCGACAATCCGCTTCGGAGTCGCTATCGTCAGCTGGGCATAGGTCGGCCACGCCGCTCCGACGAGCAGTCTGCCGCGACGCGAGGGCGACAACGCGAGCTTAACGGCCGGAGTCCACAGAACAGCCTCTACGGGGCTTGTCGTGTCGGTCGGCCGGTAAATTACCGTAGAAAGCGCCAGAGAGTCGGCATCGGCGGCAGAGAAGGTGATATCAACACGGCCCGATGACACCGAAGCGAGATTTAGACGGCGGTCGGCGGGAAGAGTGCCGCGGGCTACGACGCTGTCGCCGCGGGCGATGGTATAGCTGACCGGCGCGCCGACAGGTTTATTTTCGACGTCGACAAGCCGGATGTCGACAGCGGTCGGAACTGAGGCGTCAATAGCCGCGGGGAGAGATCCCATAAGACTGAGAGCCTTCCCTATCGAGAAACTTGTCGACGCCGTGTGGCTTTCGCCGTTGGCGGCGGTGACATCGGCGCGAACCGTGAAGATTCCGTCGGGATAAGGAGCCAGAGCGAGACCCGAGGAACCGATTGTAACGCTGAAACGTCCGTCAGCATCGGTAGTGGTTGCCAGCGACGCGAACTCAACGGGCAGTCCCCCGCCCCACCAGCGCCAGCGCTGACCCGAGCTCAGGACAAGCGCGACTGCTGCATCGGCCTGCGGAAATCCGCTATAGCTTTTCACAGTGCCGCTGATGGTATAATCGCCCGAAGCATTGGGGCGCGGACGGTCGAAGTCGATGGCAAATGTCGGCAGTTTATAATCGCTGACGGTGAAATCGGCCTGACCGGCTCCGTCGTTGAAAATTATCGTGAAATTGCCGCTGAGCCCTCCCTGCGGGATTGCGAAAGAACCTTCTATACGACCCATAGCGTCGGTGATGGCCGAAAGAGTGTCGACAACCTGATAGTTGGCATCGCGCATCGTCACCTTGATTCTGCGGTCAGCAGCGAGGCTGTTGCCGTTTTCTCCGGTCTCATAGGCGATAGCGCTCCAGAGCACTTCGTCGCCCGGACGGTAGAGCGGCAGGGCCGTGAAGCCTTTAACGATAAGGCGCGAACCCGACTTCTGCACGGAGCTATTCCAGAAACTGACCGCAACGGAGTTGTCACTACCTTTCGAGGCCACGACGTATCCGCCGCCGTCGATGGTTTTAGGGTCGAAAGCAAAGGTTCCGTTGGCATCGGTGGTTCCGATCGTCTTAAGAATCGTGTGCTGACGCGAGCGGCCCATTTTCACCGTCGCACCCTCGACAGGTTCTCCGCTGTCGGGATCGACAACCCAGAAAGCCGGCTGAGTGAATTTAGTCACAGCTAAAGCGAGGCGTGTGGCTGTAACGACCTCATAGCTTGTCTCACGGTCGGGATAGCCGTCGACGGTCAGCACCGGCACGAGAATATAAGAGCCCTCGGAAGGGAAGGTATAGCTTAGCCGCAGATCGGCACGCGCCGGGACATCGGGGCCCGAGCTTACCGACAACGTCCCGATCTTTGTCGCCGACGGGCCGAGTGTCACCCAGCCCGAAGAGGCTGAGGCTACACGGTAGATGTCGATTCGCCCTTCGGTGACATTAGTGGCCGTGACAGCGATCTCCACCGGCTCGCCCGGAGCAAACATCGTCGGCGATGTCAGCGACATCTGAGGGCGCCGGCTCTCGGCAATGATATTTTTAAGGCAGCCGGCCTGCGGAGCGTCGGGGAAACGCCTGAGCAGTGCGTCGGCATCGGCGGCGACGGCTGTCATGCGACGGAAACGGATCTCGGGATTGTCGACATAAATATCGGCGAGCGCAGCGATGATCTGGCCCGAATATTCGCTGTCGCCATACAGGCCCAACAAATCGCGCAAAGCCTTGTCACGGGCCATGGAGATATCATCACCGCGACGGTCGGCAACATGATTCACAATGAAATCGAGGCGGCGGAGCGAGGCGTTTATAGCTGTCGGCACGGCGATTCCGGATTCAGAAAGCCATCCGCGGCAAGCCTCGAGAATCGTCGCGGCATCGTCGTTGGCGGGGATGCCCTGCTGAGAAGCCGAAATCATCTTGACCGGCAGAATATTTCCGACTCGCAGCACATCGCCGAGCAGATCTATTCCTTTCGAATAGATGAAGTCGCTGACAAACGGATAATACGGTTCCATGGAGCGGTCAATGCCGCTGATACAGCCGCGCCACGTAGTCAGACGCTCGCCGACACCATGCCCCATGGCTCTCACGACAAGGTCGGAGATTACCTTGCGGAACTGAGCGCCGCTCCAGAGGTTATAGTCCGGCGGCAGCGGCGACAGCGGCATTTTGCGCGCGTCGTAGGTATATCGGTTGGCATTGTAGATGGCCGTGTAGATGTCGGCTTCAAGCAGATCGTAGACCGCGCGGGCCGTAGGATCGGTCATCGCCCTGCGTCCGCGGTCGAGCAATGCGAACACCCGTGGCAGTGAGTCGTTATCGACGGCGCCCTGAGCGAGACCGTAGTCGATCAGCGCCCTGACCGATGCCGGCGCGTCGCCGGTATCGAGTGCTCGCTCGAAGCTGCGCAACGCAGTGGCGCTTACTTTCTTCGGAAACGCGAAATCGGGTTTGGTAGCGGCGGAAGCCATAAAAGAGCTTATTAACACGAAAAACGCGGCTAAGGCCACGCTTTTCATTCGGCAACAATTATCCATAGAGTTGACGTTAGGGTTGGTTATGGGGTTATCGCGGCATATCACTTGTTAGGCTTGCGGGGACGCTTTTTGTAATGCTCCTTGACCATCTGGCGCTGGAAGTGGCGTTCGGCTCTCTTCAGCTTGAAAAGCTGGCGCGGCGACAGCAGTTTCCTGAACTGCGTGTAGTATTTCTTTTCGATCTGGGCTTCGCGGGTCTTGACGTTATACATGGCGTCGGTAGCCTTCAGGAGTTCGGCGTCGGTGGCCTTGTCACCTTTCTGACGGACACTCTTTTCGAGTGCGCGGGTCTGGTCGAACATTCGACGCGTTTCGTTCTCCATCGAATCGTAGACCGGAAAGAATTTCTGCTGCTGCTCTTTGGTCAGAGCCAGCTCCTTTGCGAGATAATCATGCTTGAGTTCGAGCATCTCCCGGAACCATTCGTCACGGTCTTTCCCGTCGGCATAGCCGAAGAGCGGGCTGAGAAACATAACAAGCAGAAGAGTTATATTTAATATCGGCTTCATTCTGAGAATTATTATTCGTTAATTACAACGATTCCGACGACAGAGTTGTTGACACCGAATATTCGGCGGGGTCGACACCGTCGGAATACATTTCATCGTAGACGTCGCTCTGATCGAGATCATCAATAAAATAGTGGTTCATGAAATCGTCGTTGCTGACCGCGGCCGTAAGCACTTCGTTTCCTCCGACACTGAGATCGGCGGGACTGGAGGATATGCGGCCGAATATGTGCATCATGCACCACACCCCGGCAAACATGGCGGCCATATAGACGTAGGGGCGCAACCGCATCCACAGATTCGGGCGCACCTTCACCGCAGGCGTGGCGGCGGCTTCGTCTTCCCAGGGCTGACGCGGGAGCGACGCCTCCATCCGGGCGGCGAAATCGCTGAAGTAGCCGTCGGGCACGGTCATGCCGGTGTGGCGGGCATTGCGTTCGAGAATATTATCGTTGTTTTCCATTCGGATTATCTTTTCTGAAATGTTAGACACAGCGGATAGCCAAAGGTTTATTCCTCTCTCAAAAAATCTTCGATTTTCTTGACGGCATGATGATATGAAGCTTTGAGAGCGCCCACCGACGTTCCGACGATCTCGCTGATGTCTTCATATTTCATTTCGTCGAAATAGCGCATATTGAAAACAAGGCGCTGTTTCTCAGGCAGCATGGCTACAGCCTTGCGGAGCTTGAGCGCGAGAGCGTCGCCGTCGATCATAGTGTCGGCTTCTATGCGGGCCGACGCACTGCTTTCGGGGTCGTCGAGCGAAAACGTCTGACGGCGTTTCTCCCGTTCGAGAAATGTCAGGCTTTCGTTGATGGCTATTTTGTGGAGCCAGGTCGAGAGTCGGGCATCGCCGCGGAAGTTCTCGAGACTCTGCCACGCCTTCATAAAGGTATTCTGGAGCAGATCGTTGGCATCGTCGTGGTTGTCGACGAGGCGTCGTATCTGCCAATATAGCGGCTCGGTATATGCTCTTATGGCCTCTCCAAAGGCTTTGCGTGCCTGCGACGGGTCGCGCAGGCGCTCTTCGAGGTCGGGAGCTACGGCTGGTTGTTTCGGCATATTGGCTTTAGGGATGAGTCGTTACGGTTTGTGGATGTGGGTCGTCACTTGTCGGCATCGGCATCTTCGGTGTCGGGAGCCGGCTCGACGCGTATCAGCTCGAGGCGTGTTGCGCTGCGGCGCGTCACAGTGAAGGCCAGCGGGCCGAGGATTACGGTCTGCCCCTCTTCGGGAATAGCGCCGGTATTGAAAAGTATATATCCGGCGAGGGTCTGATAATCGTCTTCTTCGGGAATGTCGAGACGATAATCATCGCGCAGCGTGCGAACCTCTATGCGGCCCGAAAACTCATATACTCCGGGGGAGAGCTCGCGGGCTTCGGCAACGTCGGCGTCGTGCTCGTCGCGTATGTCTCCGAAGATTTCCTCCACAAGGTCTTCGAGGGTGATAAGGCCGGAGGTGCCTCCGAACTCGTCGACGACAATAGCCACCGACCGCTTTTCGTTGAGCAGGCGGCGCATCATTTTGTTGGCAAGCAATGTTTCGGGAGCATAGACTACCGGCTTCAGCCGCTCCTTCCAGTCGACGGCGGTGTCGAAGAGCTCGCTGACATGGATATATCCGACAACATTGTCGATGTCCTCGCGGTAGACGATGATTTTCGAGCGGCCGCTTTCTGTGAACAGTTCGCTGAGGCTTTCGCGCGTGGTCTCGTCGATATCGACAGCGACAATCTCATTGCGCGGCACCATGCAGTCGCGCAGAATGGTCTTCGAGAAGTCGAGAGCGTTGTGGAACATCTTGACTTCGTCTTCGACCTCATCTTCCTGAGGGGTCTTGACATCGTCGAGCGTGCGGTCGAGATAGCTGTTGAGATCGCTGACCGACAATGCCCCGAGCGGAGCTTTCTCCGATTTCACGCCTGCCAGACGCATCAGCGCCTTGCTGATCCACGATGTGAACGCGCTTATCGGATAAAGAATCAGATAGAACAGAAAAACCGGGATTGCAAAGAGTTTCAGCGACGTGTTCGGATTGATGCGGAACACGCTCTTCGGGAAGAACTCCCCCATCAGCAGTATGACCAGCGTCGACACTAGCGTCGAGATCAGCAGCAGCAGACCCTGATTTAGATTATAACGGGCCAGCCAGTAGTGTTCGATAAGCTCGGCGGCTCCCATGCCGTAGATGACGAGCATGACATTGTTGCCGACAAGAATTGTCGATATGAACAGTTCCTGATGTCCGTAGAACAGACCGACAATACGGCCTATAAGGCCGCCTTTCTTCACATCAAGGCCCATAACCACACGGTCGCCGGTAATATAGGCGATCTCGGTGCCCGAAAACAGGGCCGAAAACGCCAGCGACACGAGTGCCACGATGAGCCATGTGATCCAATCCATAACGTTATGATATTAATTAATGTGTCTTCAGTTGACTTGCGGGGAAGATTCCGCTGACGCGGCGTATCTCGTAGGATGTCAGCCGCTCGTTGGCATTGAAGCCGTACCCCTCGAGGGTTCTGTCGGGACGCTCTACGCGCATGAACGAATCGCTGTAGACCTTATGGGCCGACTGATCCCAGAAGAGCTGATTCGTTCTGAAACGGGTTTTCTCGACTGTCGATATGTCGATATTGCCGTCGAGCTGCCAGAGCTGCTGCTGCCTGAAATAGATGGCCGAGTCGCATGTCACGGTTGCGACCTGATGCATATAGTCGTCGAATTTCACGAGTTTAAGCCCGTTCGGGAACCGCCAATAGGGACGTTTGGCCTCGTCGTACATCAGCCACAGCGGGGTCGTTATCTGGTAGCGCGTGATGCCGCTGTCGCTGATAAGGGTCTTTACGTCGCGCGTGAGCATTGTCGGCGTTGTCTCGGGATTGACCACAAAGCCGACCGAGCCGATATGGCTCTCCTGACGGCATCCGGCGACAAGCGCCACGATGGCGGCGATAATGATTGTTCGCGTCAGTCTGACCACAGGCTACAGGCTGCTGCGCTCAGCGCAACTTGCTCTGCATGAACCAGAGCTGGTTGAAGTTGACGCCGAGGCGTATGTTGAAATAGTTCTCTGTCACCAGCGCCTGAGGCGTACAGCTGCGGTGAATCCAGTCAAAACCGAGGTTTATCACCGTTTTGCCGCCCGGAGCAGGGAATCCGAAACCACATGAAAGACCGTATTCACGGACGTGGTTGGTTCCGATCTCCATATAGTCGCGGGCCCAGTGGCCGCCGAGGCGATAGGTTATACGTCTGAGATAACCGCCACGCTGGGCCGGAGTGTAGGCTGCGCCGAGACCGACGCGGTAGCGGTCACAGAATGTTGTCGAGGTGAAATCCTCCTGATGGCCTATCTTGGCTTTCGACCAGGGCTGATAGGTAAAATCGGCCTCGACGAAGAGCGCGCGGTTCCATTCATATGCAATACCGGCGCCCCATGTGTCGGGAATCGAGAAGCGGTTGCGTATCGACGCATAGCCTATGGTGTCGGGAGCGGCGTCACTGTTGATGTCGTATTTCTGCACCCATGTGTGGCCGAGAAGGGTCTTGCCGGGCGAATAGGTCAGGCCGGCCGACAGTGCGTGACGACGGTTGATTTCGAGACGATACTGAATGCCGAAGTCGAGATGATAGTCGCGGACCTGAATAATCTGCTCGAACAGCGACGTAGACGATGTGTTGGCGTGGGCATAGACATCGTTATATGTCGTTCCGAAAAGGTAGCCGATATTGGCGCCGACGCTCAGACCTTTGACAATGCGTCCGGCAAAGCCGAGATACAGGATGTTGAGGCCGCCCGTTCCTTCGTGGGCGCTGCTGCCGTTATCGATTTTCGAACCGAAGCTGTAGCCAACCGATGAATACGGCAGCAGTCCGATGCTCATTCCGAAACGGCGCGCGATGGGGAACTGCATATTGATATAGTCGAGGCCGCCCCCTATGCTGTTTTCTTTGTCGGAACCTTCGCGGCGGCTCACCGATGTGAAGTCAAATCCCATGTCGAAAAGGAACGTCAGCGAATCGATGGCGGCGTATGAGGCCGGATTCATTGCGTTGATCTGGCGGCCCGACTGCATGGCGTAGCCTACGCCGCCCATCTGGCGCTGGGCCGACGACGCGTTATCGTTGAGCAGGCCGTAGCCGAACCGCGAATAAGGGCTGCCTATGCTCTGCTGGGCCAACCCTGTCAGGGCCGACACTATCAGTGCCAGAGCGGCAATTGTCAGTCTGAATGTTTTATGCTTCATTGTAGTTCAATATGCTGTTTAAGCCCAGTCCCGTCAGGTTGTCACAGCAGACAACGTCGACGTTTCGGGGTATACTGTTGTTGACTATTTCGGAATATCCGCCGGTCAGCACGATAGTCGTGTCGGCCGGACAGAGCGATTTATAGTAGAGCAGTTCTCCTACGGTGCCCGCCACAGCGCCGCGCAACATAGCCCCGGCGGTGTCGCGGCCTGTCCATTCAAGACCGCTGAGCGGGCCTGTGGCTTCGGCCGTTACTGAGGGAAGCAGCGACGTATGGTCGTGGAGAGCGTCAAGACGCATTCCTACCCCCGCCGATATGACCCCTCCGCAAAAACGATTGCCGGCGTCGACGAAGTCGAATGTCGAAGCCGTACCGAGGTCGCCGACAAGCAGCGGCCCGCGGCCGACAACCGAGCGCGCTCCGACGGCGGCCGCGATGCGGTCGGCTCCGAGGCGCGAGATGTCGTATAGCGAGAAGTCAAGCGGAGTCGGTGTGTCTGCCGAAAGTCTTACATACCGGCGCCCCAAAGTCCGGGCAGCCTCTTCGGCTTCGGCGGCTACAGGCGCCACGGCGCTGAGAATGACTCCGTCGAAACGCTTGCCGCCGGCAAAACGGCAGAGCTCGTCAGCCGTCAGATCAGCCACGGTGACGGCATCGGCGGCCCGGCCGTCGTCCCAGAGGGTCAGCTTCGTCGATGAGTTTCCGCGGTCAATAGTGAGATTCATACCGGCTTATTTCTTTTTGTTTCCAAGTTCTTTGGCGGCCACACGCGGCTTCATGATAGAAGTGTAGACCAACAGGGCGCCTCCGGCCAGAGTGAACGCAATCCAGTCTGTGCCGGCAGTCTTCAGCCACATAAACACGGCCGATGTCGCAAAAAACAACGTCGCCCACACTTCGATATGACACAGACGGCGAAGACGCATCGGCATCTTCCTTATGGCCGGAAGCGACGCGGCCCGGCCGGCAAGCTGAAGCAGCACTCCGGCGCTGAAAAAGTATATCGCATTATGGTGGAACAGCGGCAGAGTCATTCCGACAAGTATACAGAGCAGTCCGATACTGAGCAGCCAGTCGGCCCACTCGGGAACACGGGGAAGCTGTGCCGGGGTTCCGGCCGGTTTGTTTTTGTCACTCATCACTCTTCAAATATATAGACGTCTTCACCAGCGCGCTGCATGTGATATTGCTCGCGCACAATCTTTTCCATAGTCTCGGGGTCGGTCGAAAGCCGGTCGTTCAGGCTCTGATAATACAGCAGAGTGTCCTGATTCTCCTTGATCTCGGCTGTCAGGCGCTCGATCTCTTTTTCATGCTCATATATCCGCATGACCGAGTTGTCGTTGAAGAAAAGGATAAAAGCGACAACTCCCACGGCAAGCAGCAACGTGGGCGACAGATAGCGCTTACACCAGGCTATGGTTGACTTGAAACTCATTATTGTGACGTCTGTTTATATAATGAACGGCAAATTTAGCGATTTTTTACGACACCGACGCAAAATTTCTCCCGCCGCCGCGATTTTCGCCCGTTTCGCCCCTCATTTCCGTCAATAAGGCCTATCGTCCAATTTCTCTTAATGTCGGCTGTATACAAACTTTATTGTCTAAATTAAGGCCGACAACTTCGGTCGAAAGCAAGCAATAGAAATACTGCTGTGAAAGAACGGTTGTTGCGCTTAGTAAAGTAAACCAAACAACCATAAAGGAATCTTGTTGCCGAAGCCGAATTCGATATCATCGGCCACCACAAAGCTGTCGGGAATGTCGCGAATCTGTGAAAAACCCTTCCCCTTGCCTCCTACTTCGAACAGGTAGCGGTTGTCGACGATAAAGTCGCCATCCTTTGGGAACCCGACACGATGAGCGACACTGAGGAATGACGCAAACGTGCACTCTCTTTGAGCTCCTATCATGGGAGAGCCGAGAGCACACATAAGGGTCGAGTTATTAAGCAGAATTTTCTGGGGCTTTGTCAGGCTCTTGGGGCTGTTGACAGTAGTGAAAAACTGTCGGATGATTCCGGCACGGTCAAGAAGATCAAACAGCTTCAGCAATTGACTGCGGTTGGTTCCCATCAAACCTGCGAGGGTCGACATATTAGGCAGATACGGCTGAGAGCCTGCGATTATTCCTATAAGCCGCTTGGCCTTTATCAGCGTTTCATAGTCAATCCTGTTCTCAACCGCCGGAATGTCGGAGTCGATGACTGTGGATACAGTCTGATTCAGACGGCTGTAATAGTCATCGGTTCCCATTGATTTATAGAAAGGATAATATCCTTTGGCCAGATAGGTGCGGAAATACGACAGAATATTGATTCCGGCTGATACAGCCGGGGCAATTGTTTCATGAGAGTATAGAATATCGTTTAGAGAAAGCTTGTTGACAGCTTCAACACCTTCAAACATCAGAAATTCTCTGAACGACAGGCCAGGAAGATTGTATATTGAAGCTCGGCGCGACAGGTCTCCTATCGAATGGTCTATCACGAGCAGCGATGAGCTTGTGAAGACAATGTGTAATTCGGGATATGAATCATAGAGATTCTTTATTTGCCGTTCCCACCCCGGCATTCGATGGACCTCATCGATATATAGATATTTCACACCCTCATGTATGAGATTTTCCGCCAGGTCTATCAGGCTGTGCTCGGCAAACCAAAGGTTGTCGAGTGACGCGTAGAAGGATTCTTCTCCTGAAGGATCGGTTTCTTTAATTCGCTGGAGCATGAGGGTTGTCTTGCCGACTCCACGCTGTCCCTTGATACCGATCAATGGTTGCGACCAGTCGATATTGTTATAGATGAACCGATGAATGTCGGTTCCGACTTTTGATAGAAGCTTCTTATAAATATTCTTCAGAATGTCCATGGCGCGTAGTTTTTTGCAAAGATAGTAAAATTGTTCCATCGAAGGAACAATTTCTCAAATTAGACCATCGAAGGTACAATTTGACCGATTGTTCCTTCGGAGGTACAATCGAGAACCGACTGCTATTCAATCGCTATGGCTGATTACTGATGGTGATAGGGCTCTCCGCGCAGAATGGTCATGGCGCGGTAGACCTGCTCGGTGAAGAAAAGACGCACCATCTCGTGGGTGAATGTCATCTGCGACAGACCGAGAAGACGGTCGGCCCGTGAATAGACCTCCTGACTGAATCCGTATGGGCCGCCTATGATGAAAACGAGCCGCTTGATTCCGGCATTCATCCTTCCTTCGAGAAAACGGGCGAACTCAACCGAGGTCATCTCACGGCCGCGCTCGTCGAGCAGCACAACAGTGTCGGCCGCAGTCAGACGCTTAAGAATAGCATCCCCTTCGGCCCGCTTCTGGCTCTCGGAGTCGCGGCAGCCACGGACGTCGGGCAGCTCAACAAGCTCGAAACCAATGTAATGGCCGATTCGCCGGAGATACCCGTCGATGAGGCGCGAAATCTCAGGCGTAGAGGTTTTGCCTACGGCAATGACGGTTATTTTCATTTATTTCAGCGGAATTTGTTAACTTTGTGCAAAATTATAAAATCTCATCAGAAGTCATAGCAATGAAAACTAAAGAAGAGCTTATCGACGCCCTCATCGATCTGGCTTTCGCCGAAGACATCGGCGACGGCGACCACACTACCCTATCGACGATTCCCGCCGACGCCATGGGGCGTCAGCATCTTCTGGTCAAAGAGGAAGGCATTCTTGCCGGCGTCGATATTGCCCGACGAGTTTTCGAGCGCTACGATCCGAGCCTTAAGATGACGGTGATGATCGGCGACGGCTCCCGCGTTAAGCCCGGCGACATCGCTTTTGTTGTCGAAGGGCCCGTCAGGTCGCTGCTCGTCACAGAGCGCACGATGCTCAATATCATGCAGCGCATGAGCGGAATCGCGACAATGACAGCCCGCTATCAGGAGCGTCTGAAAGGGCTTAAAGCCAAAGTGCTCGACACCCGCAAGACTACGCCCGGAATGCGCATACTCGAAAAGGAGGCTGTCAGAATCGGCGGGGGTGCAAACCACCGCATAGGTCTTTTCGACATGATTCTAATCAAGGACAACCATGTCGACTTTGCCGGCGGAATCCCGAATGCCGTCAGCCGTGCGCGCGCCTATCTCAAAGAAAAGGGAAAAGACCTCAAGATCGAAGTCGAAGTGCGCAATACCGACGAAATCCGTCAGGCTCTCGATGCCAAGGTTGACCGAATTATGCTCGACAACTTCACTCCTGAGCGCACTGCCGAGGCAGTGGCGCTCATCGGCGGAGCTGCCGAAATAGAATCAAGCGGAGGAATAACCCTCGACACTTTGCGCGCCTACGGCGAGGCCGGCGTCGACTTCATTTCGGTCGGAGCGCTGACCCATTCGGTAAAGGGGCTCGACATGAGTTTCAAGGCCTGCTGAACTCCCGGCCCGTAGAACGGTTATAGTTAATAACAGTATAATCTTTTTAACTTACACGATATGGCTTTTATTAAAGAGTTCAAAGAGTTTGCCATGAAGGGTAACGTTGTCGACATGGCTGTCGGCGTTATCATAGGCGCTGCGTTCGGAAAAATCGTATCCTCGCTTGTCGACGACATAATCATGCCTCTGGTCGGCGTTGCCACAGGCGGCATCAATTTCACTGACTACAAGTGGGTCATAAAGGACGCCGTCATGAAAGGCACCGAGGTTCTCGAGCCTGAGGTGACCCTCAATTGGGGCGCGTGGATCCAGACTATCGTCAACTTCCTGATCGTTGCTTTCTGCATATTCGTCATGATCAAGTTCATGAACCAGCTGCGCAAGAAGAAAGATGAAGAGCCGGCTCCCGCTCCCGCCGAGCCTTCTAACGAAGAGAAACTGCTGACCCAGATCCGTGACCTGCTCGAAGATCAGGCAAAATCGAAAAAATAATTCCCGACTGTCGGCATGACGAAGAAAGTCACCCCCAAGAAAGCCCTCGGCCAGCATTTTCTGACCGACCTCGGCATTGCGCGCCGCATTGCCGACACTCTCGCGCCTTTCAAGGGCCTTCCGGCCGTTGAAGTGGGGCCCGGAATGGGGGTTCTGACACAGTTTCTGCTGGCCGACGGCATAGATCTTAAAGTTGTCGAGCTCGATTCAGAGAGCGTGGAGTGGCTCAACAGCCACTACCCCGCTCTCGAAGGGCGCATTATCGAGGGGGATTTCCTGCGCCTCGACCTCGCCTCGCTCTTTCCCGGAGCATCGAAAATCAGCGTTATCGGCAACTACCCCTACAACATATCCTCGCAGATTTTTTTTCACGTCCTCGACTACCGCGACCTCGTTGAATGTTGCTCGGGAATGCTTCAGCGCGAAGTCGCCGAACGCCTCGCCGCAAAGCCGGGCACGAAAGCCCGCGGCATTCTCAGCGTGCTGCTTCAGGCCTGGTACGACGTCGAGTATCTATTCACCGTCGACGAAACCGTGTTCAATCCGCCCCCGAAGGTGAAAAGCGGTGTCATCAGAATGACGCGGCGTCCGGGCGTCGACAGTCTCGGATGCGACGAGCAGCTTTTCAAGTCGGTCGTCAAGACTTCTTTCGGACAACGCCGGAAAACGCTGCGCAACTCTCTGAAACCGCTCGCAGGGCCCGCGGGGCTTCCTCCGGCGGCCAAGCCCATGCTCGGGTTGCGGCCTGAGCAGCTCAGTGTTGACCAGTTCATAGAGTTGACAAATATTATAGCCGACAGCCGACGATGAAAAAATTTACCGAAGAATATCTCGACGAAATCCGAAAAATAATCGAGCAGGGCGACACCGCCGCCGCCGCCTCGGCTCTGGCCGAGCTCCATCCGGCCGACATCGCCGACCTCTATGAGGATCTTGATCTGAAGCAGGCCGAGTTCCTGTTCAAGCTTCTCGACGAAGACACGGCCGCCGACGTGCTCATGGAGCTCGACGAAGACGACCGAAAGAAGCTTCTCGCAGGAATGGACGCCGAAGAGGTGGCCCGCCGCATCGACCACCTCGACACCGACGACGCTGTCGACGTCATCCAGGAGCTCGACGAGGACGAGCGCGACAAGATTCTCAGCCATATCGACGATGTCGAGCAGGCAGGCGACATCATCGACCTGCTGAAATACGACGAAGACACCGCCGGCGGTCTGATGGGCACCGAAATGATCGTTGTCAACGAGAACTGGTCTATGCCCGAATGTATCCGTCAGATGCGTCTTCAGGCCGAAGACATGGACGAGATCTACTATGTCTATGTTGTCGACGACGACGACCGCCTGCGCGGAGTGCTGCCGCTGAAAAAGCTCATCACTCACCCCTCGGTCTCGAAAATCAAACACGTCATGGAGCCCGACCCTATTTCGGTGAAGGCCGATACGCCGATCGACGAGGTGACGATCGACTTCGAGAAATACGACCTCGTCGCGATGCCGGTCGTCGACTCGATCGGACGCCTTGTCGGACGTATCACTGTCGACGACGTCATGGATCAGGCCCGCGAAGACCTCGAGCGCGACTATCAGCTCGCCAGCGGTCTGTCGAGCGATGTCGAGACCAACGACAACCTGTTCTCCCAGACAAAAGCGCGCCTGCCATGGCTTCTGATAGGAATGGTCGGCGGCCTCTGCAACTCTGTTATCCTCGGCCGATTCGAGGGGGGTATTGCCCTCGACCCCATGCTCGCGCTTTTCATCCCTCTGATAGGCGGTACGGGCGGAAACGTCGGCACCCAGTCGTCGGCCATAGTCGTTCAGGGCCTCGCAAACGGCTCTATGGCACTGCGGAATTCCGCCGGACAGCTTCTGAAAGAGCTTGGCATAGGACTTCTGAACGGCTGCATAATCTCTCTGCTGGTTTTCGGCTACAACTTCCTGAGGTTCGGGATGGGGCACTACGCCACGTCGCTTGCCGTCTCGCTGTCGCTTTTCGCCGTTGTCATCTTCGCTTCGGTTTTCGGCACATTCGTGCCCCTGACTCTCGAACGGTTCAAGATCGACCCGGCCCTCGCCACCGGCCCCTTCATATCGATCACCAACGACATTGTCGGCATGCTGATCTATATGTCGATTTCAACCTGGCTGCTCATGTCTTTCGTCTGACCGCCAAGTCTGCGCCGGGGCAATAATCGGCGCCAACCCGACGTTTAAAATAATGATGAAACGCGTCCGGCAATTTTTTCTGATGCTCCTGCCGCTGCTTGCCCTCGCAGCTCTGGCGGCCCTTTCGGCGTGCTCTCCGCGCAAGAACACTGCAGCCTCGCGCAACTATCAGGCTTTCATAACCCGCTATAATATCTATTATAACGGCGACGAGCACTATAAAGAGACTCTCCGCGAGATGGAGAAAACCTACGAAGACGACTATTCGCAGCGTCTTTTCATGCACCCCGTCGAGGCCAAGGCAAAGCCGAAATCACCCCAGCCGAACGGCAACTTCGACCGCTCTATCGAGAAAGCCCAGAAAGCCATTCAGCTCCGCTCGATAAAGAAGCGTCCGAAAAAGAAGTCAGGGCGACAGACCGCCGAGCAGAAGGCGTGGCTGAAACGCAGCGAATATAACCCCTTCCTCCACAATGCCTGGATGATGATGGCCCGCAGCCAGTACTACAACGGCGATTTCGCCGGAGCCGCCGCCACCTTCCACTACATCGCAAAGAACTTCACATGGCTGCCGAAGACCGTCGACGAGGCCCGCCTCTGGCAGGCGCGCTGCTACTGCGCCTTCGACTGGCTGTTCGAAGCCGAAGACATTCTTCGCAAATTCAAACCCGAAGAGCTGACCGACAAGAATCTGCTCGGCCTCTACAGGTTCGCCCGCGCCGACTATCTCATACGCTCACGCGAAAACGCCGAGGCTATAAAAGAGCTGACCGAAGCAATCCGGTTAGCAAAAGGCTCGTCGCAGAAAACGCGCCTGACGTTCCTTCTGGGACAACTCTACGCTCTCGAAGGACGAAAGAAAGAGGCTTACGATGCTTTCAAGCGTGCCGGAAGCTCGTCGGCGTCATCGTATCGCACGAAATTCAACGCCCGCATAAAACAGAGCGAGGTCTTCGAAGGAGCCGACATCAATCCCGAAGTCAAGGCCCTGCGGCGCATGACGCGTTACGACCGCAACAAGGACTATCTCGACCAGATCTACTATGCCATCGGAAACCTCTATCTCTCGCGCGGCGACACTCTAAACGCCATCGAGAACTATAAGCTCGCCGCCGAGAAGTCGACGCGCTCGGGCATTGACAAGGCTCTGAGCCAGCTGACGCTCGGACGCCTCTATTTCGAGCGCGGAAATTATGCCGACGCACAGCCCTGCTATTCCGAAGCAGTGCCCCAGCTCCCCGAAGATTATCCCGACTACAAGCTCATCAAAAAGCGCAGTGACGTGCTCGACGAGCTCGCCGTATATTCCCAGAACGTGACGCTTCAGGACTCGCTGCTGCGGCTGGCAGCAATGACGCCTGAAGAGCAGATGAAAGTCATCGATAAAATCATCGACGACCTCAAGAAGAAAGAAAAAGAGGAAGCCGAAGCCGCCAAGCGCGAGGAATATCTCGCCCAGGCCGAAGCCATGGGTTCGAACCTCAAGGACAACGGAGCACGCCCGTCGACGTTCACGATGAACAACGACGACTCGTGGTATTTCTACAATACATCGGCCCGCAACGCCGGCAAGACAGAGTTCCAGCGCCGCTGGGGGTCGCGCAAGCTCGAAGACAACTGGCGCCGCCGCAACAAGGCATCTTTCGACACCGCTGATTTCGACGCCGACGCCGACAATGACAGCATTGACGCCGACAATCCCGACGCCCCCGATTTGGCCGCCGAAGAAGAGACCGACTCGGCCAAAACCGCACGTGAACACGCCGCCGATCCTCATTTCCCAGAATATTACCTCGCCCAGATTCCTTCGACCGACGAAGAGAAGCAGACAGCCAACGACGTCATTCAGGAAGGACTCTACAATATGGGCGTCATCCTGAAAAACAACCTCGGCGACTTCCCTGCCGCGGCTTCGGAGTTCGAAAAACTTCTCGAACGCTATCCCGACAACATCTACCGCCTCGACGCCTACTATAATCTTTACCTCATGTGGATGCAGGCCGGCAACACCGCCGAAGCCGAGAAATGGCGCCGGAAAATTCTGTCGGATTTCCCCGACTCTAAATACGGTCTCGCCATGGCCGACCCGAACTATCTCAAGAATCTGCGCGAGATGGATGCCCGTCAGGAAGAGCTCTACGCCCGCGCCTACGACGATTACCTTGAAAACCGCAACGACAGGGTTCATCAGGCCTACAACGACATGATGCGCGACTATCCCCTGAGCAAGCTCATGCCAAAGTTCATGTTCCTCCACGCGCTGGCCTACGTCACCGAAAACAAGCCCGAAGAGTTCAACCAGACGCTGCGCGAGATGCTCGAACGCTATCCCCAGACCGACGCCACACCGATGGCCTCAGCCTACCTCGCCGGAATGGCCAAAGGACGCAAAATCAACAGCGGCCTCACCAACACACGCGGCATGATATGGGACACACGCCTCATAGCCGCCGGCCAGAGTGCAGACTCGACAGCAACGGAAGGCCCCGTTGAATTCACACGCGACCCCGAAGCACCGCATACCCTCCTGTTCCTCTTCAACAACCGCGCCATACAGGCCAACGCCTTCATCTACGACATAGCGCGCCATAACTTCACAACCTACGCAGTGCGTGATTTCGACATCGAGCCCATGAACTTCGATCAGCTCGGAATCATCGCCGTCAAAGGTTTCAGGAACGAGGCCGAAGTCAACGCCTATCGCCAGCGCCTTGCCGCCGACAAGAACTTCATAATGCCCCCGGGCGTTAGACCGGTAGTGATCTCCGATTCAAACTTCGAGCTCATGCTGAAACGCGGCGCATCATTCGACGAATATTTCAAATTCATAGGCGAGAAAGAGCTCAGCGACCTCCACGAAGCTGTCCTCCCGCCCGACGAATATCCGTCGGCCGCCGAAATGTATCAGGAACCCGAGCCCTCCGAGAACTCAGAGAACTCAGAGAACTCAGAGAACTCAGAAACTCCCAAGGCTCCCAAAACTCCCGAAACTCCCGAAATCGAGCCCGACGGCTCTGAAGGCGATGATCCGCTTCTCGAATAACTAAACTCCAACCCTATGGCCGCAACTCACACAATCCTCTGGGCCGACGACGAAATAGACCTTCTGAAGCCCCATATACTGTTCCTCCGCTCGAAGGGCTACGAAACCATCACCGCCAACAACGGCCGCGACGCCCTCGAGCTCGTCAGCCGCCAGCCGTTCGACCTCATTATCCTCGACGAGAATATGCCCGGCCTGACAGGACTCGAAACGCTTCAGCGGATAAAAGAACTCGCTCCGCAGATTCCCGTGATCATGATAACCAAGAGCGAAGAAGAGAACATAATGGATCAGGCCGTCGGGAACAAGATCGCCGACTATCTCATAAAGCCCGTCAATCCCAACCAGATTCTTCTCTCGATAAAGAAGAACCTCCATTCTCCCGAACTCGTAGCGCAGAAAGCCTCGACAGGCTATCGCGAGGAATTCGGCCGGATAACATCGCTTATCAACGACTCATATACTGTTTCAGACTGGATAGAGCTTTACCGCAAACTCGTTTTCTGGGATCTCGAGCTTGCCTCAGCCGACACAAACATGGATCAGCTTCTCGACATGCAGAAAGTCGAGGCCAACGCTGCCTTCGCCAAATTCATCCGCAAGAACTATGCCGGATGGATCGAAGACAAGAACGCTCCCGACAGGCCACTCATGAGTCCCGACATATTCAAGAACCGCATATTTCCGGCGCTCGACAACGGTGAGAAGGTCTTCTTTATCCTGATCGACAACTTCCGCTTCGACCAGTGGCAGGTAGTCAAGCCGCTCATAGCCGACGCCTTCAATATCAACGAAAGCCTCTACTGCGCAATACTCCCGACAACGACTCAATATGCCCGCAACGCCATCTTCTCGGGACTCATGCCGACCGAAATATCGCGCCTCTTCCCCGAACTGTGGGTCGACGAAGACAGCGAAGAAGGCAAAAATCTCAACGAATCGCCCCTGATAGCCACTCAATTCGAGCGCTACCGCCGTCAGGTCAGATTCTCCTACAATAAGATAAACGACAATGCCGCCGGAGAAAAGCTGCTGCGCGAATTCTCGAATCTCGAGAACAACGACCTCAACGTCATAATCTTCAACTTCATCGACATGATGAGCCATGCGCGAACCGAAAGCCGCATGATTCGCGAGCTCGCCGCCACCGACGCCGCCTACCGCTCGCTGACAGAATCGTGGTTCCGCCATTCCAGCGCACTCGAACTCTTCAAGCTGATCGCCCGCAAAGGCTACAAAATCATCCTTACAACCGACCACGGCACAATCCGCGTCGACAACCCGCTCAAAGTCATAGGCGATCGCAACACGACCACCAACCCGCGCTATAAAGTCGGAAAAAACCTGTCCTACAATCCCCGACAGGTCTACGAAGTCAAGCAGCCTGCGCGCCTCGGCCTGCCCAGTCCAAACATCTCGTCGACCTACATCTTTGCCACAGGCCGCGACTTCTTCGCCTATCCCAACAACTACAACCACTTCGTCCAGTATTACGACGGCACTTTCCAGCACGGCGGCATCTCCCTCGAAGAAATGCTCGTCCCCCTGATTACCCTCAGCCCCAAAAACTTATGATTCTTATAAAATTTATAAATCTTATAAGACTTATAAAAATTATAGCGGCGCGGACACGCAAAAAAAGCCCCGGGGCGTGGTGCCTCGGGGCTTCTGAAGGGGGCGGTGACCTACTTTCCCACTTTCGCAGTATCA